>ERZ761609.1574-NODE-1574-length-19453-cov-71.194505_pt1 | contig 19453 bp, 16 predicted proteins | sample MGYA00511163_ERZ761609 | MGnify/ENA primary metagenome ERZ761609 (study PRJEB28899, sample SAMN02445070) | bioreactor sludge metagenome | biome: EBPR sludge | place: Australia: Brisbane, Thorneside Wastewater Treatment Plant | collected 2011-12-16 ... | reverse complement strand
GGCAGCACCTTTTGCGATACAGCCTGCATCCGGATGAAAATAGTTGGGTAGAGTATCTAATTGCAAAGCTCCCTCTCCACCCTATCCCTCCGCACCACCCCAAACCCCACGCCTGCCCCTTTCCCCAGCCCGATGAAATCCGGCAGGGAGGCATTGGCGCTGAAATTGAGGGTGAAGCAGAGCATTTTGATGTCTTTGAAAGAAATCCATTCTTCTTTGGCGGTGTGGGTGATTTTCAGTTCAAGGCGTTGGTCCAATTGCCAATCCACGGCGCGGGCGAAGGAGAGGATATGAGCTACGAGGATATTTTCGAGGAAGGCATATTTTTCGGCGATGCCGGAGAGGGCCTGCCATTCGCGGAAGTGTTCGGAATTGAGGGCGCGCCACTTGTGGAGGCGGTAGTGGAAGGGCTGTTGCCAGGTGTGGAGGTTGTGTTGGTGTACCTGGAGGCGGGCGATACGCAGGTCGTAGTCTTGTTGGCCGATGCGCAGGCCCCAGTCGGGTTGGGAGAAGAAATGCCGGGCTTCTTCGATGCCGTCGTTGAGGAAGACCAACATGGGGTGCATTTGCTCCTGGCGGGCGTCAATTTTGTATTGGATGAGCGGGTAACGCTGGTAAAAGTTGTTATTTTCGTTGTCGTGATTATGGAACCAGTCGTGTTCCAGACCTACTTTTTTGGCAACGGCGCCGCGAAACTGGGGGAGTTGCCAGGGCTGGATGGAGGTGTCGAAAGCGACGGAAAGGATTCTGAGATGCTTCATGTGTTTCGTTAACCGGATTCGGTTGGCAATGTAGGCTTTTTCGGCGGATTGTGCAAGAAAAAAATGCTTTTTTTGATGTGTCGCGCAGTGCCGATTTGCAAACAGTTACCTCGCGCCATTCTGCCTTTTTCATCCGCCGGGGCGGAAGCCCGCCCACTACGAATACCCCACATCCCGGCTGCCCTTCCGAATGATCTTCCTGCTCTCCTGTCCTTTGATGGGCGTACCGTCGTCGTCGAGCCAGACGATGGCGCCGCTGGGGCATCGCTCGATGGGCTTTTGTGTGCGGTGGTTTTCAGCATAATTGACCACCGGCAGATTGTGTATCATCGTGATGAGGTCGCCGGGCGCATCCATGGCGCATTTGCCGCAGGCCGTACAAGCCACCCGGCACTCTTCCAGAATATCGTCGCCGGCCTCCAAGTTTTTGCAGTTCACCCACAGCCTGTGGCTCACGGGTTGCAGCGAAAACAAGTCTTTCGGACAAGCCTCCACGCAGTCGCCGCAGGCCGTGCATTTGTTCATATCCACCACCGGCAACCCGTTGGCGCTCATGGTGATGGCATCGAAATCGCAGACCACCGCACAATCGCCCAAACCGAGGCAACCCCAGAAACAGCCTTTGCCGCCGCCGGATACCAACGTAGCCGCCCGGCAGGAGGAAATGCCGTGATATTGCGCGCGATTGCGGGCCACATTCGTGCCGCCGCCGCAAGCCAGCCGGGCTACCCGCTTTTCTTCAGCGCCCAACGCTACGCCGAGGTATTGGGCAATGCGTTGCCGCCCCTCGTCGGTGCTCACGGTACACTTGCCGGGCAGCGCCTTGCCGGTCACCAAAGCCTCCGCAAAGGGGCGGCAACCGGGAAAACCGCAGGCCCCGCAGTTGGCATGTGGCAGCATGTCTTCCACCGTGTCTATGCGGGGATCTTCATAGACGTAGAGCTTCTTGTTGGCTACCATGAGCATGATGGCCAATGCCAGCGTGAGGCTGCCCAATGCGGCAAGTGCGATGAGGATGGTCATGGTTTGTTGTCTTGTAGTTTCGGCGGTTAGCTGCCGGCTTGTAGCTAATAGCCAACAGCTAATAGCCGTTCCCATCAGTAAATAATCTCCGCCCACTTATTCCCGGCCACCAATTCCGCTTTGCGGGTTTCCCACTTTTCTTTGGAACCCAGGATATTGGCGAAAGCCTTGTTCAGCATACCAAGGATTTGCTCGTAGCCGGCCACATAAATGTAGGTATTGGCTTGCGAGAGCATCTCGATGATTTCGGCGGCGCGCGCTTCAATGGCGGCATCCAAGGCGATGGGGTCCGACCAGTGCGGGCGCGGACTGATGGCGTGGAAAGCCTTGAAGGTAGCCTCGTCGTAGTAGTTGGTCAGGTCGCCGTCCTGATCGTTGAGGTACAGCAATTCCAGACCGCTGCGAGCGCCGTAGAACAGCCGGACTTTGCCCTGCCAGTCGCCCACATTTTTATAAATATTTTTGATAAAAGCCCTGAACGGAGCAATGCCGGTGCCCATGCCGATGAGGATGAGGTTGGCAGTTTTGTCTTCGGGTACGACAAAAGGCAGGCGGTGCGGCCCGGTGATGGAGATGCGGTCGCCGGGTTTGCGGTCGCACAAGTAGTTGGAAGCTACGCCTTTGTGCATTTCGCCACTGAATTCGTCCACATACGAGCAGCGCTTGACCAACATGGTGAGCTGCTGTTTGCCGTTGGACTTCGCAGGCAGATCGGCCACGCTGTACAGGCGGTGGTGGTATTGGTTGCCGAAGTCGCCGGGGGCATCCACCAGCACGCCGAAACTCTGATCTACTTTGAACTCAAATCCGGGGCGCTCCACTTCCAGCAACAGTTCGCGCACTTCCTCAGTATCGGGAGGCGTCAGGCGCACAGATTGGAGGATCGTTGCCTGAAAGGTGTTGTCGGTATTAAAATCCGCTAAACGTGCCATGGTTTATGTATTGGTTATGAATGTTTTACTTTTTTTGTCCGCTGCAAGCCTCAAGCCTCAAGCTGCAAGCCTCAAGCTGCTGGCTGTTGGCTACAAGCTACTGGCTGTAAGCCTTAAGCTACAAGTCTCAAGCTATGGTCACTGTACGCTTCGCACCGCCTACTGCCCACTGCCTACCGGCTTCCTCTCACACGCCGTCGTACACCCGCAATTCCCGCACTCTCTGCGCTCGGCCAGCACATCGTCATCATGCACATAATCGGCAAAAACCTTGCGCCACAAAGCCTGCACCGCTATCCAGGCGAGCACAAGCCCCACCAGAATCCCAATTGCCGTAAAAAGTGATTTGACCATTTTTTTTATCTGTTTTATCCAACTTAGGAACGGTTCGAAAATAATAGTTCCAATTTAGTGTGGCTATAGAAACCTTATTTTTGAATCCTTGCTACGTTTACGAATCCTGTAAGGCTTCGCAAACGTTTTGCCGGCGGTTGCGAAGCCTCTGAGGATTCGTAACCGTAAAATTAATTTTGATACCTCACCCACTCACCCCTCACCCCCAGCGCAAACGCATTTAAACGGCAAAATATAAAACCGCAAAATGTAAAACCGCAAAGTGCGTAGCGTACTCTCCATGAGGGAGCAGTCTCGCCTGCTTTTAGGGCGCCTCTGCGGGTGATTTTTACATTTTACATTTGATATTTTACGGTTTTGCGGTTTTCAATTTTTCACTCTTTTGAAATTTTATTTTAAATGCGTTTTCTCTGGCCACTCACACCTCACTCACTCACCCACCCACTCACTCACCCCTCACCCCTAATTACTCCCCAGCCCCGCAAACCCCATAAACGCCAGCGACAAAATGCCCGCAATGAGCAGCGTCAGCGCCGTGCCTTTCACCAAATTGGGCGTTTCCGCAAAATTCAACTTCTCGCGCAAACCCGCCATCAGCACCAATGCCAGCGTGAAACCAATGCCCGCGCCGAGTGCATACACCACGCTTTGCGCCAAGCCGTAGCCTTTGTTGGTTTGAAACAGGGCCAAGCCCAGAATCGCGCAGTTGGTCGTGATGAGCGGCAGGAAGATACCCAGTGCCCGAAACAGCGCCGGACTCATTTTTTTGATGAACATCTCTACCAATTGTACCGTAGCAGCAATGACGACGATATAGCTGATGAGTTGGAGATAAATCGCGTCAATGGAGACGAGCAGCGCGTGCAGTCCATAAGCGCATACCGAGCTAATAATCATTACGAAAGTAACGGCGGCGCCCATTTTGGTGGCCGTTTCCATCTTGCCGGATACGCCCAGAAACGGGCAGATGCCCAAGAAGTACGCCAACACGAAATTGTTGATCAAGCTGGCATTGATGAAGATGGCAAATAGCGATTCCTGATTCATAATGCAGCCTTTTTTTGCTTTCTGTGATTAAAAAACATCAGCCACATAGCGAGGGTGAAAAAGCCACCCGGCGGCAATATCATAATGACCCACTCCTGAAAACTTGCAGGAAATACAGGGATGCCGAAGATGCTGCCGTTGCCCAATATTTCGCGCACAGCGCCCAGCGACAACAACCCGATGACGAAGCCGAAACCCATGCCCAACGCATCGAGCATGGACTTGCCGACTGTATTTTTGGATGCAAAGGCTTCGGCCCTGCCCAGAATCAGGCAGTTGACCACGATGAGCGAAATGAATGCACCCAATGCTTTCGACAAATCCACGCTGATGGCCTGTATGGCGTAGTCGGTCATGGTGACAAAGGTGGCAATGATGAGGATGTAGGAAGCTATACGGACTTGCTTGGGTATGACATTGCGCAACGACGAAACCAAAATATTCGACATGAGCAGCACGAAGGTAGTGGCCAAGCCCATTGCCAGCCCGTTCATGGCGGTGTTCGTAACGGCCAGCGTGGGGCACATACCGAGCACCTGCACAAATACGGGATTCTCCTTCCACAAGCCCTTGAGGAACTCGTTGGTGGAAGGGCTGTTGGCCAAATTGCCCCAGAACCCCTCGCCGGTCTTGTCTTTCGTCAGTTGGCTCATTGTCCTTTTTTTACCTCAAAAAATGCTTTGTTTTTATGCAATACCGGCGCCATTTCGGCGGTGCTTGTTCCCAAAAGGTTGCCGATGGCCCTCGAAGAAATGGTGGCGCCGGTGATGCCGTCCACTTCCCAGTTGTTTTTCTTTTCGCCATGTTTTACTGCGACAACCGTGTTTTTCGTTTTGCTTTTATCTTCTGTTAAAGACACGTCCAATGCCTCGAAATTGGCCAAAAAGTTCGGGTCTTTTTCAATCTTATCTCCCAAGCCGGGGGTCTCTTTGCTTTCCAAAACATAAAATCCCACCACTGCCTCTTTTTCAGGATCGTACCCGTAAATCACCTTGATGACGTCGGCAAATCCCATACCGGCAGCCTCTACGGCCACGCCCACCAATTTGCCCTCCTTGTCGTAACCGGCATACACTAAGCGGGCGTCTTTTTCTTTGCCGCTCACTTCCGTGAAACTGCCGTCGGACTCCATGCGGAAGGTCCGTTTCGACTCCATGCCCGGCACCACTTTAAAAATGGCTTTTTCCAATGCCTCGGCCTTCAGTTGTTCTATGCGCGGCAATGTGCCCTGGTAGGAAAGCACGATCATCAGGGCGCAAAACACGCCGATGCCCGTCATGGTCAGCAGCATCTTTTGGCCGCTGGTTTGCCCGCTCGTATTGCCCGCTTCTTTCATGACTTTTTCGCTGTTTTTACCGTGCCATACACCCTGGGCCTGATGAGGTTGTCCAAATGCGGGGCCACGGCATTGCCCAATAAAATGGCGTACATCACCCCTTCCGGCAGGCCGCCCCAGATGCGGATGACCACCACCAACACGCCGATGAGCGCGCCGTAGAGCCACACGGCTGCCGGCATCACGGGCGATCCCACCATATCGGTAGCCATGAACACCGCGCCCAGCATGAGTCCGCCCGAAAAGAGCATAAAATCAGGGCTTGGATAGGCTTCTTTGTTGGCCAAATACAAGGCCCCGCTCAGTAGAAATACCGTGAGGAGAATGGATGCCGGAATGCGCCAGTTCATCATGTTGCGGGCTATCAGGTACAGGCCGCCCAAGAGAATGAGCGCCGCGCAGGTCTCGCCGGTCGAGCCGGGAATGAGGCCCAATGCCAGGTCGTAGCTGTTGGTAACAACGTGGTCAAATTTGAAGGCAGACAAAGGCGTAGCACCGCTGAAGGCGTCCACGGTACTCGGCTCCATAAACGGCGCTGTGAACGTGGCGGAAGGCACTGTCGTGAAGCGGTCGGGGGCGTACACGGGGTGCCAGGTAGTAATGGCCACCGGAAATGCCGCCTGAAGGAAAGCGCGCCCCACCAATGCGGGGTTGAACACGTTGTACCCCAAGCCGCCAAAGACAAACTTGCCCAAAGCGATGGACACCACGCCGCCCAAAAACGCCATCCACATCGGGAAGCCGGGCGGCAGCGTCAGTCCCAGCAGCAAGCCGGTGATGGCCGCCGACCAATCGGAAATGGTACTTTCTTTTTTGGATATTTTGGCTAAAAAATGCTCTGTGAGCACACAGGCTGTCGTGCTCGTGGCCAATACCACCAAGGCGCCCAAGCCAAACGACCACACCGAATACAAGGCTACCGGCAGCATGGCCCAAACCACGTTGCGCATGATGTCGTCGGTGCCGATGCCTTTGGTCAGGTGCGGCGAGGTGCTGATATGTAGCGTTTTTTTGAACATGTTACGCACTCGGTTTGGCAGCTTTGCGCTTTCTCACGGTCGTTTTGGCCAATCTGAAATATTGCACCAACGGTATGTGAGAAGGACAAACATAAGAACAGGAACCACACTCGAAGCAGTCCATCAGATTGTACTGCTCGGCCATTTCGTCGTAGGCTTCAAACTTGGCCAATATACCCAATTTGTTGGGCGTCAGTGAAATAGGGCAAGCATCCACGCAGGCGCCGCAGTTGATGCAGGGATACACCTTGTCGGGGCGTTTGACCTGCTCTTCCGTAAAAACGACGATGCCGGAGGTGCCTTTGGTAATCGAAATATCGAGGTTGGACACGGCCACGCCCATCATGGGGCCGCCCATATATACCTCGCTGATGTTTTCGTCGGCCTCCACCTGTTCCAGCACAAACCGCAGCGGCGTGCCGATGGGAATGAGGTAGTTGCCTTTCTTTTTCACGCCCGGCCCGGTGATGGTGACCACCCGCTCCTGAATGCCCAAGCCATGCGGCAGCAGCCTTCCGATTTCGGCGGTGGTGGCCACATTGATGACGACCGCGCCGATGTCTATGGGCAATCCGCCGGAAGGCACTTCGCGGCCCAAAATGGCGGTGACGAGCATCTTTTCTGCCCCCTGTGGGTACTTCACGGGCACCACCTTTGCCGTCACGGGCAGGTCGGAAGGAATCAGCCCGGCGAGGTGGTCGGCGGCGTCTTGCTTGTTGGCTTCTATGCCGATGACGCACTTGTCGGCGCCGGTGGCTTTAAGCAAATACCGGATGCCGGTGAAAATATCATGGGCCTGCTCCAGCATCACGCGGTGGTCGGTGGTAAGATACGGCTCGCACTCTATACCATTGATAATGAGCGCATCACAGTGTTTGCCTTCGGGTATTTTTAATTTGACGTGGGTGGGAAAAGCCGCGCCGCCCAATCCTACAATCCCCGCATCCTGAATGCCCTGAAGAATCTCTGCCGGCGTGGCTGTGTCGAGATCAATGGGCGTGCCCTCTGCAATTTCCTGCGTAGAATAATGGAAGGCTTCCAGATAAATGCCCTGCCCCATCTTGCCCGAAATGGCCGGCACATTGCCTATTTTGCGCACCACTCCCGACACCGGCGCGTGCAGCGGCACCGACATGTAGCCGCCGGCCTTGGCCAGCAACTGCCCTCTGTGTACCTCCTGCCCCTCGCGCACGACGGGCTGCGAAGGCGCGCCCAAATGCTGCGACATCGGCAGAATCAACACGGGCGCAAAGGAGAACTGACGGACGGGCAGCCCTTTGGTCTCATCCTTGTGCTCCGGAGGGTGTACCCCGTGCTTGAAGGTGTTGTGCCGGAAATTGAATAATTTCATCGTCGGTTTGCTTTCAGTGTGCTGTGTATAATGCTCGGTGCGCAGTGCGGTGTATGTGGTGTGTGCCGTCGCGCTTACCGCGCCACGGCCCGCGCAAGGCGCGGCTACCGCCCACTGCCTACCGCCAACCGCCCACTGCCTACCGCCTACTGCTAATTAAATTTCTCCCCGCGTTTGATCCACTTCTCGATATCCTTCTCCGATTTGTCCTTCGGCAATCCAGGGTGGATGACGCCTGCCGTACATTTTTCAGCGGCTTTCACCAAATCCTGATAAGGCCCGCCGTCCGGATTTTTGATGTACGCCTTTTTATCGGCATTGTACGCAAAGATGTTCGCGTTCAGCTTGGTACACTCGTCGCAGGAGGTGCAGGACTCCGTTTCCAACCAGGGCGCCATGTAGTCGCCGTTGGCGGTCGGAGCCGATTCGGCAGCAGCCGGAGCACTTGCAGCGGGGGCGCTTGCAGCGAGATTCACAATGCCCGCACCGTTGCCGCCGGCCAATTGCATCAGCCCCTGAGCGATCTTACCTACCACCTCGGCGCGCACCTTGTTTTCAATATCTTCCTGCGTCGGCACAGCCTGATCGGACACGCCGGCAATGGCGCGCAGCATGATCCAGAAATTGCGCCGTTCCTCGCAGGATTCTACGATGGGCTTGGCCACCAGCACCCGGTTGAGGCGCTGTTTGCGGTCCACCGCCCAGATGTAGGGGAATTTGCCCTCGCGGTCGCTTGCGTCCATTTCGAGGAACTCGGAAAGCACCACCATATTCTCGTTCCAGGTATCGCGCGGCGCCTGGCGGAAATGTTTGCGGAAACGCCCTTCTGTGATGGCAAAATCGGCAAAGGTCATGTCCACGTCCATCGTTTTTTCACGGCCGTTTTCCATGTACTTGAGTGTGTAGGTCGGCCACAGGCGGTCCATAGCGGGGTTGCCGCTCAGATCGAAACATTCCTCCGCCTTCACGCCCTTGTCCGGGTTGTATTTGAAGATCGGATAAGCGCGGGATTCCATCGCCAATTTGGCCTGGTGCGTGCCCAGATCGTCGGCCACGCCGTGTTCGGGCTGGCAGGTAGTGTAGAGGTTGAACAGGGCCGGACGTTTGGTCATCAGACCGTCAATGAAGCCCTCGATCATCTGGCTGGTGTTGGCCAGCGTGCCTTGCAACACATAAGTATTGCGGTGCGCCATGGCGATGAGGCCGATTTCCTTGCGCGGCTCCGACTTGCCCTGAATGGCCTTGCCGTACTGCGCCATGTCGGACACCTGCCCGATGAAGCCGGAGGTACATGCCTGGCCGCCGGTGTTGGAATACACCTGCGTGTCCACAATGAGCACTTTGATCGGCTTGCCCGATGCCATCATGCGCGAAAGATTCTGGAAACCAATGTCGTACATCGAGCCGTCGCCACCCACGGCCACTACCGGCGGACACAGATGCCACTCTTCTTCGGTAAACTGATGCCAGTTGAAGAAGGTGAAAAACTCCCTGTTTTTGGCCGCATCGTACTCGCCTTTCAGTTCGAGTTCTGCCTTGCGGATGGCTGCAAAACCCTCGGCCATTTTCGACATGTGCCCCTCAAAGATGCCCATTGCCAGCGAGGTGGAATCCTGGAACAAGTGGTTCGTCCAGGGGAATGGGTAGGGGTTGTACGGGAAGGTGCTGCCCCACACGGAGGTACAGCCGGTGCTGTTGCAAATACCCATCGAACTGCGGCCGTTGCCGGTGGTGCCGTTGGTGTATTTCCACTTCAGTTGCTTCAGTTTGGCCAGCAATTGCGTCACTTCGCGCAGCCAGTCCTGATCTATGGGTTCGCCGCCTCTGGCCGATTCAAATTTGCTGGTGAGGCCGGCCATAGTCAGGTCGCTGTTCTTAGCTTCAGATACGATTTTGGCCATCGTTTCAGAATCGCCTAAGTCCACATTTTGCATCAGCTTCCGCTGGATATGGGCCTGCATTTTTTCAATCAGATCGTCCAAATAAGCCAAGTGCTTCTGGATGCGCGGCTGCATGAGCGATTCTACCGTTGCCACGAAGAGGTGCATGACGGTTTTTTCAGAACAACCGAGGCAGGCGCCGTCGCCGCTGGCAAAGTGCAGGTACGCGTCTTTGTTCAGCAGGATGGTTTCCAAAGGCCCGATTTTTTCTTCCAGATCGTCAATGCGGTTGAACTTCTTCGGCGTGTTGGGCAGATCGGTCCAGAAGTCCCATTCTTTGCGAAGACGGGCTATCGAGTCGTCGGTTTGTTTGACGATTTTCAGCGCGTCGTCGTGGCATACTTCCACACATTCCATACAGCCTTTGCAGGTCGTGGGGTTGATGGTGATGCTGAACAGGCCGCCGCTGTTGGCTTGTTTCTTTTCAAAAACATCGAAATACGGGCGGGTGAGGGCAAATTTAAACTCGCCCAATTCCTCGCGGAACCACTCGAACTCGCGTGCCAGCGCCGCGCCGTCTCCGTTGGCCTCCCGGATGGAATCTTCCATCGCTTCGTAAATCAAATCGTTGACGGTGAGTTCTTTGGGCGCGTCTTTGAACTTGCTGCGAATCTTGCCCTCTATCTGGCGCACGGCCTTGGGCAGCAATTCCACTTTTTCGTGGTTCTTTTTCACGCGCTTCACCACGGTTTCCAAAATATCCGACAGCTCGCTCACCAAACCCGGAATGGCCGTGTCGGGGCAGGCGGTGTAGCAGTTGCCGCAAGCCGTGCAGTTATTGGGAACCCACTCCGGATGCTCGAAACGAATGCCCGACATATCGCGGAAAACGGAGGTAACGGCAGGCATTATGCTCAACCCGATGAAGGGGTCGGTGATGTTGTCGTTGCCCATGCCGCGCTGGTAGAAATTGCCGGTTTGCTCCCAGAAACGGTGGATGTCGCTCAGGTTCGATTCGCTCTTCGGCATGCTCTTCAGCATGGCAGGTACGGGCTGGCTGACCTCGCCGTTGGTTTTGGCTTCGTGGCCGGCGCCGAGTACCTTTTCCGTCACTTCATACACCTCGTCGAAGCCGCGACGCACCACGCGCATGTTGTCGTCCACCACGCGGCGGCCTTTGGAACCAAACTTGTGTTCCAACTGGTCTTCGATGGCTTTCAGCAGGCTCTCTTCCGACAGGCCGGCTTTTTGCATCAGCGGCGAAGAAGCGAAAAATGCGCCCTGAAACGCGATGCCCTGCATGCGCAGTTGCAGTTCGGGGTCGGTGGCTTCCTCGCGGGCAATTTTGAAACCGTCTATGTAATACAGGCGGATGTTGTTGTCAATGATGACTTTCTGGTAGGGTTTGGGAATATCGGCCCAGACCTCCGCCGCTGTTTGGCGTTCGCTTTGGATGATGAACACGCCGCCTTTTTTCAAACCGGCCAGCGCGTTGGTGTGCTTCAGTACGTTGGGGTCGGGCGAGAGCACCACGTCCACAAAGAAGAACTCGCAGTTCATGCGGATGGGTTCGGGGGCCGCCGCCAGATAGTAGGTGGTCGGCTGGCCTTTTTTCTCGGAGCCATACTTGGGATTGGCCTTGATGTCGTAGCCCAACAGGTCGAACAGCGTCATGGCCAAGTTCTTGCCCGTAGTGATGGCGCCCCAGCCGCCTACCGAGTGGAAACGCACCGTGATGGCGCCCTCCGGCATGAGGTTGGGATTTTCAGAACCCCGCACCGACAGCTCTTTCACATGCGGATATGCCTCCTGCAAAGACTCCTGATAAGCGCGCTGTTTGGGCGTGTGCGCCACGTCGCGGATGAAGTCAATGGAGAGGTAAAACATTTTTTTCTGCTTGCCTTCCGGCAACATATTCTCTATGGCGCCGATGATGCCCTCCGGCTGCAAGTCGCGGCTGCCCATGCCGAAAGAACCGGTGTAAATAGCCGGCATATCGGTAGCGCGGTAGCTTTCCAATTCGGGATACGGGATGCGACCTTTGGCGGCAGCACCGTTTTCGAGGCATTTGGTGAGGGTGGCCCGCACTTCTCTGGCGATGGGCGGGTCAACGGCCAGCGGCTGGTCCAAGCGCTCCAGAATGGTGACGCCTTTTCTACCTTTCAGCACCTTGGCGATGAGGTCGGAGGGGAAAGGCCGGAACATGACCAAATCCACCACGCCTACTTTAATGCCGCGGGTTTTACGCAGGTAGTCCACCACGGCTTCGGTGCTGGGTACGATGCTGCCCTGCCCCAGAATCAGATAATCGGCGTCCTCTGCGCGATAGCTCATCACGCGGGCATAGCGGCGCCCGGTGAGCTGGTAGTATTCTTCAAAAGCCTGATCGGTCAGCTCCTGGATGTGATCGAAGAAGTAGGGCCGCTGCGCTGCCACGCTTTGCATGTAGGCATCCTGGTTTTGCACGATACCGGCCATCATGGGATTGTCCACGTCCCACACTTCGGGAATGCGGCGGCGGGTGGGGCCGTAAATGAGGCGCTGCGCGGGAGTCGGCGTTTCGATGATGTCGTCGGGGCGGCCCAGAAACTCGCTGATGAGTTCGCGTTCGGGTATGAGCAGCGACTCGATGAGGTGCGTGGTCAGGAAGCCGTCCTGCGCGATGGCGCCCGGCGTGAGCGACAACTCGGCAATGCGGTGGGTGATGATGTTGAGGTCGGCCACATGCTGGGCTTTGTTGGCAAACAACTGGAAGAAGCCCGTATCGTCTATGGCATGGTAGTCGTCATGGCCGGCGTGTACGTTCAGGGTGGATTTGGTCATGGCCCTGGCGCCGATGTTGAGCACATACGTCAGGCGTTTGCCCACCGCGGCGTACAGCGATTCGTGCATGTACGCGATGCCCTGGCCGGAGGAGAAATTGGCCGCCCGCAGCCCCGTCATAGACAAGCCCGCCGTGACGGCAGCCGCAGCGTGTTCGCCTTCGGGTTCGATAAAAATCAAAGGCCGGTCGGAGATGTTGAGGTGCCCTTTGGCCGCCTCTTCCGCCCAATACTCGCCCATCTGCGTGGAGGGGGTGATGGGATACGCGCCCGCTGCATCGGTGGATTCCCGTTCGCACATAATGGCCGCCGTGTTGCCGTCCAATGCCACCCGCGTGCCGGGATATTTAAACTTTTTGCCTTTTTCCATGATCGCTACTTTTGTAGAAGTACTTTTCGGTAAAAAAAATCTTCTGCAAGATTACAGCGGGCACAGGGTACAGGGGCATGACTTTGGTCAGCGGGGCGTTTGATCTTTGTCAGTCGCTCAACCGGCAACTCGCGCAAAAGCCTTTCCGGCAAACATAAGTCCTAAGGGGCGGGGGCAATTTTTACAGCGCTGCATTTCTTTTTCCAAACGAAGCCTTTATCTTTGCTTCCGTTCTACGCTTTTTGAATCCCGGAGAAAGTGAACTGATCGCCGTGAAAGCCATTGGAAGTAAGGAGGGGGTGAAGAAAAAGCGGAGAGATAAAGGCGATAGGGGGTGTGTAGGGGATAGCTGCAATGTATTAGTTAGCAGAAATTACAAAGACTCTCTTACCGAACATACATGTGCTCTCGCGGTCTGACTTAAAAATAAAAAAATATTATAAATTTGGCGAATGAGTTTGGATAAAAAAGAAATACAACCTTTAGGCGAAGTTTTCGGCTTTCCGATTGATAATGAAAGCGATAGAGCAAAACGTTATCGGAGCAACAAACTATGCCCATACAATAACATTGTTTCAAACTGTACTAAGAACAGTATTGAGTTTCCATTAGGTGTTTGTAGCCTAAACTATAAAGGCAAACAAGTCATTATATGTCCTATAAGATTTCGAGAAGATTGGATAATAATAAGTGATGCGGCCAACTTCATTTTTGATGGCAAAGCAACTTGGACACATGTTGGTGAAGTAAGACTGGCAGACAAGCACGGCAAATCTGCGGGTAATATTGACTACGTTTTAGTTTCTTATGACGACAACGGGCGAGTATTAGACTTTGGATCGCTTGAAGTTCAAGCTGTTTACATTTCAGGCAACTTAACAGGTCCTTTTACTGCATATTTGGACGCTCCAAGCCCAGACTTTAGCTGGACAAAGGCCTTCAAATATCCAAAGCCTGACTATCTTTCGTCATCAAGAAAAAGATTAATTCCTCAAATTATTGCCAAAGGCTCCATTTTAAAGCAATGGAACAAAAAGCAAGTTGTTGCATTGCAGACGAACTTTTACAACACATTGCCTGTACTTCCCGAATTTGAGAAAGAAGAGTCGGATTTTGCTTTTTTTCTCTACGACCTCGTGCCTGACAAGAAAACGAAAGCGCTTTCGTTGAAACTTCAACGAATTATTTACACCAAATTCGCAAGCGCTTTAGAGCAGATTGCAAAATTTGAAGCAGGTTCTATAAACCAGTTCACAGAAATATTACAGAAGAAACTTGATGCTAAAAGAGCAGGTGCTTCTGACATCAATAACCTTGAAAACATAGTTGTAGAATGAAAAATCAAATAACTATGTTCGACATGGGAGAACAATCAATCGAGCGATCTATCATCAACGTTGCATCTGTGCCTCAACGCAGTCCGTTTCGTTATCCGGGAGGCAAGACTTGGTTAATTCCAACAGTTAGACAATGGTTGAAACAGGAAAACAAGATCGTAAAGGAACTGATCGAGCCTTTTGCGGGTGGGGGCATTGTAAGTCTGACTGCTGCATTTGAAAAAATGGCTGAGCAAATTATAATGGTAGAATTGGACGAAGAAATAGCAGCAGTTTGGGAAGTGATTTTAAACGAAAAAAACAAGTGGCTGGCCGACAAGATTTATTCATACGACTTGACACATGCAAACGTAAAAGCTGAATTAGAGAATCCAAATAAACAACTTCAAGACATTGCATTTTGTACCATTTTAAAAAATAGAGTTTTTCATGGCGGTATTCTTGCCAAAGGCTCGGGGCTGATTAAGAATGGAGAAAACGGCAAAGGAATCGCGTCACGTTGGTATCCAAAAACCTTACGTGATAGAATACTTGCAATCAACCATGTAAAGGACAAAATTCAATTCATTTTGGGTGACGCATTTAAAATATTAGAACAGAATCTCAATAATGAAAATGCGTACTTTTTTATTGATCCACCTTATACAATTGCAGGCAAAAGACTTTACACATATTTTGACATCAATCATGAAAAGCTTTTTGAACTGACTTCTCAACTCAAAGGAAAATTCATGTTAACATATGATGACACACCAGAAATTCGGCAGCTTGCAGACAAATACTATTTGCAATATAGGACGATTCCAATGAAGACAACGCTTCACTTTGAAAAGAACGAAATCATTATTTCAGACAACTTCTCATGGTGGAGAGGTAGCAACTCACGCTAACAGCATCTACCCCGCCCCCCCAAAAAAAAGACGCCGCTCTGAAACCCAGGCGGCGCCCTCTGAAAAATCTCCCTTGTTTATCTTTAACGAACGAGTTTTGCGATCTTGCGCAGCGAATCAAGCTGTTCTATCCATCTATATTCGCCACTCTTTATATAAACCAACAACCGTGCCAAAAATGAAAATCGCGCGCCTCCTCCTCGTTTTTACCCTCCTTGCCCAGGTCGCCTGGGCGCAGCGGGCATTGCCCGGTTCCGTTTATTCCGCCACCAAAACCGCTGAAAGCCAACGCGGTATGGTAGTGGCCCCGCATCCATTGGCCTCTGCCGCCGGCGTGGAAATTTTAAAACAAGGCGGCAACGCCATAGACGCAGCCGTAGCCGTGCAGTGGGTCATGGCCGTGGTGTATCCCCGTGCAGGTAATGTAGGCGGCGGCGGCTTTATGGTCATCCGACTCAAAGACGGCGCCACCGCAGCCATTGACTACCGCGAAAAAGCGCCCCTCGCCGCCCACCGCGATATGTATTTAGACAGCCTCGGACAGGTGATGCCCCGCCTGAGCCAAGACGGACACCTCGCAGCGGGCGTGCCCGGCACACCCGCCGGACTGCTGGAAGTACATCGAAAATATGGCCGCCTGCCCATGGCGCAGCTCATGGCGCGCGCCATCGAGTACGCCGACAAAGGTTTTTCTATCTCGGAGGGAGAAGCCGCCCGGCTCAATTCGTTCCAGGAGGCGTACCGCAAACAGAATACCGCGCCCACCGTGTTCATCAAAGACCAATGGAAAGCCGGCGACCGCTTAGTGCAAAAAGACCTCGCAGCCGTGCTCAAGCGCATCCGCAAACAAGGCGCAGCGGGCTTCTACGAGGGCAAAACCGCCGACCTCATCGCGCAGGAAATGCAGCGCGGCGGCGGCATCATCACCCGCGAAGACCTCAAAAACTACCGCGCTCAGTGGCGCACGCCGGTCAGCGGCCAATACAAAGGCTACCGCGTCATCTCCATGCCACCCTCATCGAGCGGCGGTGTGGCTCTGCTGCAAATGCTGGAAATGGTGGAGCCTTATCCGCTGGGGCAGTACGGGTTCCAATCGGCGGAAGCCGTACACCTCATGGCCGAGGCAGAGCGCCGCGCTTATGCCGACCGCGCCGAGTATCTGGGCGATACTGACTTTTACAAAGTGCCGATGGACAGCCTCCTGAACGAAACCTACCTGCGTGGCCGCATGGCCGATTTCAACCCCGCCAAAGCAGGCCAAAGCGCCGCGCTCGGTGCGGGCAAATTTCAACTGACAAAAGAGAGTTTCGAGACGGAACACACCTCGGTAGTGGACGCAGAGGGCAATGCCGTATCGGTGACCACCACGCTCAATTCCAACTACGGCTGCAAAGTGGTGGTGGGCGGCGGCGGCTTTTTCCTCAACAACGAAATGGATGATTTCAGCGTAAAGCCGGGCGTACCCAACCAATTCGGCTTGGTAGGCAACGAAGCCAACGCCATACAGCCCGGCAAGCGCATGCTCAGCTCCATGACGCCCACCATCGTGGAAAAAGACGGTCAACTCTTCATGGTACTGGGTGCTCCGGGCGGCTCCACCATCATCACGGCAGTGTTTCAGGTGCTCCTCAACGTGGTGGAATTCAATCTCGACCTCGAATCGGCAGTCAACGCCGGGCGTTTTCACCACCAATGGCTCCCCGATCAGATCATGGTAGAAGAGGCCGCGCTCAGCCCGCAGGTGCGGCAGGCACTGACCGACAAAGGGCACAAGCTGCAATCGGTGAAATACATGGCGGTCATCAAAGCCATACAACGCCTGCCCGACGGGCGGCTCATCGGCGCCGGAGATCCGCGCAATCCGGACGACGATGCAGAAGGAGAGTAATATTTTTAGCACCGTGAACCGACCCCGTTCCTTATCTTCGCCTCCTCAAACAACTACCGTATGCGATACGCAATTTTACTTCTCGCAGCCGTCATCACAATGACCGCCTGCCGCCAAAATTCACCTGATACAACAACCGTCGTTGCCCCGCCAACGCCACAGAATACCATCGAACAGCCGGCCTCAGCGGCTTCAGCCGATCTGGGCAGTGCCGAAGACACCCCCAATTTGCCCGTGTTGGAACTCAGTTATTTCCAACCCAACAAAGACGGTTCAGGTATTGCCGGCGTACCCCGCCCCGATAAGGTAGAAAAGCCGCCCAAAGGAAAACTCATCAGCTATAAATACTTCAAAGCGCATATCATTCCGCGCGCCGACGGCCCCGGCGAAGACATCAACGTCTATCAACCGGAAGGCGGCCTGGCATACATCGGCGGCGGAGAAGCCGCATATTATGCGGGCATCTACAACCAATACCTCCTGCTCGATGTGGGAACTTCAGCTTCGAAACGGCAAATCATGGCCATCAACATGGTCTCTGGAGATACAACCTATCGTGCTGATTATCACGGCGATTATGTAGCCATGTACGGCCAGTACCTCGTTCACCTCAGCGCCGATCCCAATGCCTCCGACTGCCAGGTAAAAGGTAAAAATCTGCCGGGCAAAATGCACCGCGCTTACTGGGTCAACCTTGTATCGGCCAAACCCAAGGCGTCTGCACAACAAGAATGCCTGTATGTAGAATGATTGTTTTTTTTGGGGGCGGCCGCCTGTCTCACCCAGCCCCGCTCCCGCAAATGCACCCCGGCGGGGCCACTCGCTCAGGCGCCGGGTCGTCCGTTCTTACTGCCGCGTTAAGACGACGGCAGTACCACTTCCGCCCCTGCCGCAACAAGCAGCAATTGCGCCGCGCCATCTTTTATTTTCAACCCAACCTCTCGGCTCCCTCTTTACGTCTTGCAGGGAAGTATATCATTTTTCAATAAAAACATCTTGCCATGAAATTACCAAAAGAACTTTTGAAAGCCATTGTGTTAGGTATCGGCATCGCAGCTACCGCCACCGTCGCCACCTCCTGCGATAAAGTAGAAATCACGACCAGTGATTGCGACGAATCCTGTAAAAACGAAGAGACCTGCGTCCATGTCCTAAAGCGGCAACCAGATTACAACTGCCCCGCCTGCGGTATGGGCTAAAATAAGGCCATGTCCCCAAGCATTCATACAGGAATTGCCTGCAATCTTGATTCTAATATCATTACCGCAGCGCTCCCGCTATTGGAGCAAGAACATGTAGAGGCCATTGAGTGGAGTTTTGACGCTTTGTTTAATTGGAACGAAGTTCCTGCATGGTTTCGGGATTTGCTGCAAGTTTTCGCCGATGCCGGCCGACTGACAGGTCATGGAATTTTTTTCTCCATTTTTTCTGCACGTTGGTCAGCAAAGCAAGACCTATGGCTGGAGCAGCTTCGACAACTCAACAGGGAGTTGCCGTTCGATCATGTCAGCGAACATTTCGGATTTATGAGCGGGCGGGATTTTCACCATGGAGCACCTCTGAGCGTACCTTTGACGGCAAGTACACTGGCCATCGGGCAAGACCGGCTACTCCGCATTCAGGATGCCTGCCAATGCCCGGTCGGGCTTGAAAACCTCGCCTTTGCATTTTCACTGGAAGAGGTAAGACAGCATGGAGCATTTTTGGAACAACTCCTCGAACCCGTAAACGGGTTTATCATCCTCGATCTGCACAATCTGTACTGCCAAATGAAAAATTTCGACTTGGGGTTTGATGCGCTTGTTCATTCCTATCCGCTCCATCGAGTGCGGGAAATACACATTTCAGGCGGCAGTTGGGAACCTTCAACGATCATACCGACACGAAACATTCGCAGAGATACGCACGACGACGCCGTTCCTGAAGAAGTATTCGAAATGCTCGCTCAAACCATAGCACTTTGCCCCGCCCTTAAATTCATTTTTTTGGAGCAATTAGGAGCAGGCCTGCATACTGTTTCACAACAATCTCAATTCAGGAGCGATTACCTTCGTATTTGCGAAATTGTAAAAAAACACGCCCCGGCTGTTGCACAAGGCGATGCTGAAAGTTTTTCTCCCCGGCCCAACCTACAACCTCCTTCTGCGCACATTCAGGATGCTGTTCTGTACGAGGAGCAACGCCGGCTCTCTCGCATTCTTGAGACGGCCTCCGATTGCCAGGATGCCCGGCAAAAATTGGAATCTTCTATTTTGAAGAACTCAGCCTGGCAAACTGAAGCGTGGCCAGACTATATGCTCGAAACGGCTTTGCGCATTGCGCAAAAGTGGAAAGACGGTTTTTAGCCTGAATTTAGCAATCTCCGTTGGCATTGCAACAAGGCTGGGATAAAACGAAAAAAGCCCGTCTTATGGACGAGCTTTTTTAGGAAAAAAAGTTGGCA
>ERZ761609.1573-NODE-1573-length-19456-cov-39.857378_pt1 | contig 19456 bp, 26 predicted proteins | sample MGYA00511163_ERZ761609 | MGnify/ENA primary metagenome ERZ761609 (study PRJEB28899, sample SAMN02445070) | bioreactor sludge metagenome | biome: EBPR sludge | place: Australia: Brisbane, Thorneside Wastewater Treatment Plant | collected 2011-12-16 ... | reverse complement strand
ATGACTCAGGATACTATATCTTGTGCGTGACCACGGGAAATCCCAAAGAGCCGTATTTTTTCCGCAACATCAATCAATTCAACCCCCTTTCCATGTTCATTACAATATGAACATGTTATTAGAGTTCCTTCTTGGAAAACTTTGTTCCTTAAGAAATGGCTCATCAATGCACTCATGGCAAATTAATAATACATCTTCATTAATCATGCAATTTCCTCATCGACTATTTGAAGAGAATCGAGTTTATCCTTAAGTATTTTGATGCTTTCTGTTAACAAGTAACCAGAGAGTATATTTTTCTCATTGAATATTTCATAATCAAGAAGCTGTTCAGAGATAACACCTTTGTTTTGTGTTTGCTTAATAGCATCTTTCAGAAAATCAAGTGACTTAGCGTCACCAAAAAACATAAAAGAAAATGCGGCATTAAAATAAGAAAGCCCATAATTATTCATGCCTCTTTTTATATCTTTCAATGCAAGAGTTTTTGCTCTGGAAAAATGCCTTTCTGCATTTACCAAATCATTAGTCAGCATGTATACCTTGGCAATGCCACTGTTAGCACTATAACGATCTTCAATGAACAAAGATTCTTTAAAGGCATCGATTGCATCAATATAGTTGCCACTCTTCATAAAGGCATAACCCAACCCATTGAAGTTTTTTGTCAAGGGAGCCAATTCTACTGCTTTGGTCAAATTTTCTATGGCATGAACATAATTTTTCTGCATTCTGTAAATTTCACCGAGAATATAATATGCAAAGTATTTACCTCCATCGACTGAGACAGCTTTTTGCGCATACATTCTCGCAGGCATGAACCTCTCTGTTAATCCATATGCTCTTGCCAGATAACACAAGGTGCTATAATCATCAGGGCTGTTTTTCAACACATCTTTAAATTTTTCAATCGCCTGATCACTATTTCCCGCTCGCAAACTATTTATCCCTTCATTCATCAAATAAGTTGTTCTGAGTAACAGTTGATTTTCTTCTTTAAGCTTTTTATCAACCATTTCTATTTTCTGAAAAAGTCCATCTCTCAGCTCCTTTATCTCAATTAGTTCCTGTTGAACCTTTTCATATGTATCCTTGAGGTTTTTCTCTAATGCTCTTATTGAAGAAAACTCTCTAATGCCTATTGCTCCAGCAATGACCAGCAATATTGCAAGCAGCGCAAAGAACATGGCTGACCAATCAATAATCAAGCTTGCAATAGAAAATTTGTCTTCTGCTTCTTTGGAAAGGCGATTTAGCTCAGATAATATTGTTTCATTAGAGTTTCCATTTTTAGATTCCTGCATTTGAGGAAGAACCACTTCTTGGGAACTAGCTTTGACTTCTGTCTCCGTCATTTTATTTGTTTGAGTTTCGCCAACTTGGTTCTCACCATAGGAAAAAGGCGAAAACATCAAAATGTGCGAAAACATAAATAAAATCAAAAGTCTTTTCAAAACAACACCTTCTTAAGTAAGAATGCTAACTTTATTAGTCCTTGCGTCAATGTTGACATGAATTTTATATCTTGACCACTATAAATCTAGCACTCATCAGAATATATGGGGGGGTATCGCTTGCGCTCCTCCCACCCTACGGTTAGGCTCGTACTATTACGTTTGTACTCACGGGATACGCTGCCATGTTACAAGTCAATCTCACCGCCATTGGCGATTCTGTTGGCATAGTCCTGCCCAAAGAGGTACGGGAAAAACTGAACGTAAGTGAAGGCGACAGCCTGTCTCCGCTGGAAAGTTCGGAAGGTTTCATACTGACACGCCATCAACGGGATTTTGATGAGCAGATGTACGCTGCGAAAAAAGTATTGCACAAATACGGTAGTGCTTTCAGTGAGTTGGCAAAATGACTGGTTTGAGCTTACTCACCGTTCATTAGTTGACGTTTAAGCCGGACAAGCCTCACACCTAGCCCGCTACTCACAATCAGCCGCCTGTAAATGCTCGTTGATCATTTCCCGCAAGCAGCGATGACATTTACCGCAACAGCTTTCCGGGTAGGCAAAGTATTGGCGCAAGGCTCGCACAGACAGCACACCTTCATTCAGCGCCTGCTTGACCTGACGATCATTGATGACGTTACAAACACAGATATACATGTGATATGGCCTCCATTGCGACTGAACGTTAACAAGCAATAAGTAAGCCAATATGCAAATATTTAAATATCAACAATATAGAGCAGTCAATAGTGCTATTTTGTCGTGTTTGTCACAAGCATCAAGCGCAGCGGCATCATCGGCGAAACCACAAACCCTTGCCGTTGGTAAAAGCGTTGCGCGGCATCATTCACCGCATCCGTCAGCAGGGTAATCCGCAAACAGCCATTCACCTTGGCAAGCGCAATGGCTTGTGCCAGCAATTGCGCCCCCACGCCTTGCCCGCGTGTGTCTGGCGTTACCACCATGTCTTCCAGCAGTGCCACGCGCCCGCCGAGTGCAGTGGAAACGGTGTACAACAAGCTGACCATGCCCACCGCTTTGCCCGCCTGCCGCGCAATCAGGATTTGCCCCACATCGGGATTCTGGATGATTGCCGTCAACCCCCGCTGTTGTGCCGCTGTATCCGGTGTGAACTCAGCTTCCTGCGTGAACAGCAGGTCGAGCAAGCCGCATAAGTCGGGAATATCTGCCAGCGTCGCCAGCGTGATCGTGCTGTTCATGCCCCATCCTCCACCAATCGTGCCACGGGTAAACGCGGCTGCCCCAGCATCACCAGCAACCCGGCGGCAATGATAATCCCGATCCCTGCCATCGCCAGCAACGTCAGGCTTTCATCCCATAACCACCAACCCAATACCGCCGCGAAAATCACCGACGCATAGGTAAACGCCCCCAATTGCCCCGCAGGAGCATGACCATACGCCGCTGTCAACGCCCACTGCGCCAAGGTTGCCAACACCCCCAACAGGAATAACCACCAAGGTTTCCCCAGTCAGCGGTAACCACGCCAGCACAGCCGGAATCACCGACAACACACTGGCAAACAAGGCGAAATAAAACACCACGCGCAACGCTGGTTCTTCGCTCGAACGCATCCGCCGGATGCTTACCTTGGTCGAACCGCCCATGACCGCACCGAACAGCCCCAACACCACCGCCAGATTGAAAACCGCTGCCTCCTGAAACGGGTTCAGCACCAACAGCACCCCGGCAAACCCCAAGCCAATCGTCACAAAGTTACGCCAGGACAAGCGTTCCCCCACCCAGAAAAACGCCACAACCGGTACGAACAGCGGCATGGTTTGCTTCAACAACGCGCTTTGCGCCAAGGGCAGATGCCCCCACGCATAAAACATGCAGCTCATGGCAGTGACGCCCAGCAGCGAGCGCAAAAAATGCAGGTGCAAGCAATCGGTTTTCACTACCCGCAGCCCACTGCGCCACAACCACGGCAGCAGCAGCAACAGCGCGAACGTATTGCGGAAAAACACGGTTTGTTCCGTCGAGACCACGCCGTTCAGGTGTTTAATCACCATTCCCGCGCTCACCAGAAAAAATTCGGATGCTAAAATCAGCAACGCGCCGTAAGCCAGGCCAGACAGCGGCAACAAAGGTTTTGTATTCATCGGCGCATTGTAAAAGCCATTGCAATCTCTGCCAAACGTTCCATAATGCACTGCATCAATCCTGCCAACGGTCTATCACAGCAACCCTTTAATAATTTCAGCGGTTTGGCAGCACAGCACCCCCATTCTCAACCCGGAGAACTCTCATGCAAACCTTCACCGATTACGGACAAAATGCCATTAACAACTTGGCGCAACGCTACGGCGTATCCAACGATGCCGTCACCCACATGCTCTACGCCGTGATGAATGGCAACGGCACAATGGCGCAATTCAACCACCACGAACTCGGCGGCGGCGGGCAATGGATGCAGGGCGGCATGACGATGGTGGGTGATATGTTCAACTATGGTTTGAAAGCCAAGTTGGATGGGCTGTGTTCGGAATTGTCCCAACTATTATCCAGCCAGCAACCTGCGGTGTTCATGCCCGTCAGCAACCCGACGCAATTCCAAGGTAGCCGCAACTGGTGGCCGGATGAGCTGGGCATTGCCTCGACGACGGGCGGGCAAAACAACACCCGTTACGCTTATTTCCCCGCTACTTGCCGTCTGGTGGTGGACATCAACGGGCAAATCACGGTCTACGACACGCTCGACCACCAGATTGGCGGGGTATCGCAACAGCAGGGCAGCAACAATTCCCTGTCCTTCAGCAGCCAATACGGCACGGTATACGTTGATCAATTGCCGGTGGTGTCGGTGAATGGCGTTGCCCCAGTCGCACCGATGCAGGCCACCGCCCCTGTTTACGCCAACAGCCCTGTCAATAACCCTGTCCCCGCAGACAATGGTGGCATTTTCGCCCTGATTGAGCGGCTGGCAGATTTGAAGCAGAAAGGCCTTCTTACCGACGATGAGTTCGCCAGCAAGAAGGCCGAATTGTTACAACGTTTGTAAGCCGTTACGCTGCCAGCGTTTGCGGGGCGTGGCTCATGCACTTTTTCGGGCAAACCTTGGCACACGCCTGGCAGCCGATGCAGTCCAGCACGTTTTTCAGGTTCATCACCATGGTGTTGTCGTCATCGCTGAAATCGTCGTCGCTGTCGTCGTCATCTTCTTCCAGATCGAGTTCGTCGCGTTCGACCAGTTCAAACACGTCACGCGGGCAGACTTTGTAGCAACGTCCGCAGCCGATGCAGTTTTTCTGGTTAAGGGTGGTGATGAAGGCGGGTGTCCAGGCGATGCCGCCACGGGTCAGGCCGGTAATGGGTTCCATGGGTGTGTCCTCTAGGTGCTGGCTTCGGCGGCTTGCAATTTGGCGTTGGCTTCTGCCCAGGCGAGGCAGGCTTCGTAAGTGGCTTGTGCCACCGCAGGCAATTCCTGATAACCGGCGGGCAACTTGTCTTCCACCAGATCGTGCAACTGGCTGGCGTGTTCGGTGGCAATGCGTTTGGCCTTGCTGACGGCTTTTTGCAGGGCTTTGAGCTCTTCCGGGGTCATGGCGGCCTCCTTACAAACCGGCAACGTCGGAATGTTTGCCGACCAGCGCCAGTGCGACGGACAGCAGCTTGTCGGCCTCATCCTTCATTTTCGACAGCGACTCGAAACCGAAGCGGTGGATGTCACGCAAGGTGCGGTCAACCACCACCAGCTTGCCGACGGTGATCAGGGCGCGGCCAAAACCTTCGTGCGACAGGTTCATCATCGGCACGGCCATCAAGCCGCATTCCTTTTCGATCAGGGCGGCAATGGCGTTGTAGAACACCTTGACGCGGGCAATGATGATTTCATCCGGGTCGCCGATGATGGGGGTTTCGCGCTTCATCGCCTTGGTGACAACAAAGGGGTCAAGGATTTTGGCGGGGGTGTAATTATCATACGCGCCGTAGCTGTCGAGCGCACGCATCTGGCGCAACATTTCGGTAGCAAAATCGGTGCTGAGGACGGGGTCGTCAGCGGCAATCAGGGTGCTGGTTTCGCTCATGGTTGGTCTCCTTGGAAAGGTTGGAATTCGGGTTTGTACCCCTCACCCCAACCCCTCTCCCTCAAGGGGAGAGGGGCTAAGAATATCTCTTGTTCCCCCTCGCCCCTTGAGGGAGAGGGGGTGAGGGGTAATCTTGCGTAATAATTGTGGCTGGAAGTAACGGTTCATGCGGCGATTGCTGGTCAGCACACCTGCGCCCAATAAGCCGAGTAGTAAACCCAGCAGGGCAACGCCAACTTGCTGCGTATCGCCCATGCCTTGCAGGTCTGCAACTATCGCCGCGCCCAGCATCAGCACCACCGGCAACACATAAGCGGCGAGGGAAGCCTTCACCATGACCTGATCCGCCACGCCAATCACCACTTTGTCGCCCAGTTTGGCGGCGAGTGTGTTGGGCAAACGTAACTGCTGGCGGCGCATTCCAAACAGTTTGGCAACGCTGGCGGTGCTGCAACTGCCCTGCGTGCCACACGATGAACAGGCGCTACGGGCTTGGGCTTCTACCCAGATGAATTCGGGGGTGGCGGCAACCACGGTGGCGGTTTCTTCGATCATTCGTCCCAGCCTTCCGCTTCCATCGCGTCGAAGCGGGTACTGGCAGGGCCTTGCAGCCGTTTGATGGCTTGTGCCAGCCACGCGCTGGGGCCTTGGCGGAGTTCGTCTTGCAAAGCCGTCAGCAGTTCGCGGATCTCTGCCCCGGCACTGACCTTGACCGGCTGGATATTGGCTGCCTTGAGCTTGGCAACCGCCGATGCGCCAACGGCTTGTGAATAGACTGCCACGCAACCTGCCAGCGCCTTGATCTTGGCATCGAGCTTGTCTTCGTTGCCGTCCATCGCCAGCTTGCCGAACTGGGTGGCTTCCACCAGTTGCACTTCAGCGGGTGTGACCGCAAAGATGGCGAACGACTCCGCCGCACCGAAGTGCTGGTCGATGTGTTCCATGTCGGTGGATGCAAACGCAACCTTGATTGCTGTTTCCATAAAGTTGTCCTCAGTGTCGTGCCCAAGTACCGTGAGCCGCCTTGTCAAGGTCATATCTGCCTACCTTGTGAGTCAGTGCAGGTTGTGTGCTGGCTTGCCAAAATGCGTCACCTCATCATCCCGCTTCTGCGCATAAATCGAGCGATAGGGATGGATTTCCCCCTTCTCCAGCGACAGCAAAATATTGGCAATATCGAACAGGGTCTGGCGTGTTCCCGCATAACCAATCCATTGCTGCTGATAGCCACCGACCAGATCGTATTGCGGGAAACCGGCACGTAACAGCGGAATACCCAGCCGCAGTGCGGTTTCCTGCCCGTGCGAATTGCAGATCAGGACTTCGGCCTCATTCGCTTCCGCCATTTTTTCCAGGTCTTCCAGATCGCCGATGTGGACGTGTTCGGCGGCGATGTGTTTGATGGCTGGCGCATTGGCAGGCACAACGGCGGCAACGGTAGACGCACCGTTTTCCGCCAGTAGCTGCGAAAAGCCATTCAACAGGTCGGCATCAGCCGCAATCGCAAAGCGCGACAGCCCCAGCATGAAATGGGTGTCGAGCATCGCATCCTGCAATTGCGCCCGCTGACGTTGCAGTTTCAGCGGCACGGGTTCGCCGGAAAGCTGGTGCAGGGCGTGGATGAAAGCGTCGTTGGCTGCCAGCCCCATCAGGTGGTCGAAACGGTAATCCGGCACGCCGGTACGTTCCTTCAGCAAATCCGCCGCTGCATTCAGGGATGCGCCGATCACCAGCGTGGCTTTGGAATCGCCCAGCGTCGCCATTTCCGCCACGGGTGTGCCGCCGATAGTCAACGGGCTGAAATCTTCATCCGGCAAATGCCCGTCCAGCGAATCGGACAGGTCGGGGATCACCAACGGGCGGAAACCGCACAGTTCGATGATGTCCTTGAGTGCTTCCAAGTCGCCGGGGGTGAGCGAGGCATTGACCAGCACGTTCAACTGGCGCGGACGCTTGCCCGGCTTGGTTCCAGCACTGGCTGCGTCAGGAACCATCACGTTGATCACGCCTTCCACCGCTTTGGCAAAGCCGGTTTCCAGACAACCGCTGAAATCCGGGGTGGAAAGTGGCACAACTGGGATGTGGCTGTATTCGGGGTATTTCTTGCGGAATTCGCCAACCGCCATCGTCACGTCACTGCCCTGGGTTTCAGCCAGCCCGGTGGTGGGTACACCGACCAGTGACGGGCTGTTTTTGCTGCAAATGGCTTTCAGCCCTTCCACCACATTGTCGTCGGAACCCATCACGGCGGCGATTTGATCCATCGCCGTGGTTTGCAGCGGAATCGGTTCGCGGAAGTGGCGCACGAAAAACACCTTGCCGAACGCGGTACAGCCTTGCGCCCCGTGCAACATGGGGATGGCGCGGTGGAAGCCGAGGAAAGCAAGCGCCGCCCCAATCGTCTGGCTGGCTTTCAGCGGACTGACCGACAGCGCTTTTTTGCGTTTGCTGATCTCAGGCATGTACAACCTCCTTGCTTCCCTCTGTGTCCTCTGTGCCCTCTGTGGTTTTACCGCCAACCGCCCACGGCGCAGGCTTGCGCACGGCTTGCCAGATCGGGCTTTCAATGGTCAAGGCTAATTGTTTGGCGAGTTCCAGCATCCCTTCATAACCGGCATAGCCAAATTCACGCTCCTGATTGATGTCGAGGAAGGGGATTCGGGCTTTGAGCGCGGTGTACATATTGCGCCCACCCGCGATCAGGATGTCCACCTGATAATCCCGCACCACATTGAGCAGCGCACGCGGGCTGCCATCATCAATCATCTTGGTGTTTTCCCCCATGATTTCACGAATACGCGCCTTGTCTTCCTCGGTGGATTTTTTGGTGCCCGTGGCGACCACAGTCATGCCAAGGTCTTGCAGAGCAGAGACGATCGACCACGATTTCACCCCGCCGGTGTAGAGCAGCACCCGCTTGCCGCGCAGGTGGTTGCGCCACGGTTCCAGCGCCTTGTGGATGCGCTTTTCCTCGCTGGCAATCAGGCGTTCGGTGCGCTCGGTCAGGTCGGGGTCGTTGATAATACGGGCGAAATCACGCAGCGCCTTGCTGGTGTCTTCCACGCCGTAGAAGCTGCCTTCAAACCACGGCGTACCGAAGCTGTCCTCCAGTTTGCGGGCAACATTGAGCATGGCTTTGGAACAGACCATCATGTTGACTTCGGCGCGGTGCATGGTCTGGACTTCGCGGTAACGTGCATCACCGGAGAGGGTACACAGCACGCGAATGCCGAGGTGATCCAGCAGCGGCAGCACGTGCCAGAATTCGCCCGCGATGTTGTATTCGCCGACCAGGTTCACGTCATGCACCTTGAAGTTGCCGCTTTGTGCGCCGTGTGGTAGCGGGTCGGGTTCGCGGGTTCCGCACACGTGTTTCACCATCGCGTCCCCGGCGATGCGGTTGCCGAGGTTTTTGGTGCCATAGAACCCGGCGCAATCGACCGGCACGACCGGGGTTCCCCAGCGTTCCTGCGCCGACTTGCAGATAGCTTCGATGTCGTCGCCGATCAGGGCGGGGATGCAGGTGTTATAGACGAATACGGCGGCGGGGCTGTAGTCGTCAATGGCCTGCTTGATGGAATGAAACAGGCGTTTTTCGCCGCGCCCCATGATCACATCCTGCTCAGTCAGGTCGGTGGTCATGCCGACTTTGAACAGGCGCGGGCCGCTGGAACGGGTTCCCCGGTTATCCCACGAGCTGCCCGCGCAGGCAATGCTGCCGTGGACGATGTGCGCCACATCCGCAATCGGCAACAGGGCGATTTGTGCGCCATCGAAGGCGCAGCCGCCTGCCGAAGCCCCCGGTTTGGGGCGGGCGCAACCGGACTTTTCCTTTTTGTTGTGGGAACAGGCTGGCTCGTTCAGCAGTTCGGCGATGTCCTTGGACTTCATCATGGGCGTTACCTCGGTCAATCTATGCAGGAGGCAAAGCAAGGGGTGTGCCAAGGCTTTATCTGATTGTTTTTATTGGTTTTTATGGATTTTTTGATTGTTTGGAATGCTACAAATGGGGGATTTATTACATCACTTGGATTTTGAAACCAAAGCTCTATGTAATCTTGAACACTCTCAAGTCAGCCTGCAATGTGATGGTCAGTGTGCGCTTTTCCATGTTTCTACCTCTGTTTCCCTCGCTTACCGGATGACATTAACAGCAATGGGCAATTCCATCTCCTGCCAAACCTTGTCCGTAGTCATGATCTCCATGTTACGGTCAATGCCGGTCGCAATACAGGCACGATCAGCCAGCGACAATCCAAAGGGTTTGGCTTGTTCCCAAAGTTTTGCGCAGATTTCCGCTTGGTCGATAGTGAACGGCATGATTTTCAACCCGGTCAATTCCATTTCAGCGCGAATATCCGCCGCGTCGGGGTCATGCACCGAAAGTTTCTGAATGACTTCCGACCAGTTGACGGTATTGATGATGGCGCGATGCAGCACAGCCTGCACTTTATCCGCGCCTGGTTCGTCCTGCAACAGGGCCAGCAGTGCCGACGCATCAAGAATCATGGTGTTCCTTTGCCGCTTCCTGACGACGTTCCTGGATCAGCTCGTCTGCCAGACTCACAGGAATCTTGCGGAAACGGTTTTGCAGTTTTTTCACAATATCGGTGGGTTTTTCCATGATGATGGATTCATTTTCAATCCGCAGGAGCAGGCGTTGCCCTTCCTGCAAGTTCAGGGCTTTACGTATGGCTGTCGGGATGACGAGACGGCCATTTTGCCCGATGGCGATGGTGCATTCTTGCATGGCAGTCACCTTGACAAGTCTGGTTGGATTGTCTTTTAAAGATAATGGCAAAAATAATCATTGGCAAATTATTTTTTGCCAATGATCACCAGCAGGGCAGGCGATAAACGGCTGTCACGAATCCTACAAATCGTCTCAAATCCATCATTCAACATGCCGCGCTGGAAATGACATGTCGCTGAAAGAAAAGGGGAATTACCGGCTGGCACGTTTCCTGCTGTAGCACAGGCATTTGTTTGTCTGACTAGAAGGAGACTTCCCCATGCTGCTGGATACCTACAAAGCCCAAGAACTGATGTGGCTGATTACCATCAACGCTAAAACCAAAAGCGGGCAGTACGCTTTCCGTGGCGATCTGATCGTCAAGCTCGGCGAATTCAACGAAGTCGCCAACAAGCGCAACCCACCCGAAGCCGTGATCAAGGAAGCCGTCATCCTCGCCGATGACACCAGCCTGCTGATGGTGGTGGGCAATTTCAGCGACATCCTCGAATTGCCGGAATTCATCAGCCGCTTCACTGCCGACCTTGCGCCGGACTGCAAACCGCTGTTTTTCGTCGATAACCTGAAAGAAAGCGTGGTGGTGGATGTGGAGGGGCGGTCATACACCCTGATTCCACTGCCTTCCGGCATGGTCTGGAACGAGCTGCTGGATTTGTGCTACCTCGACAAGCACGACCTCAAGGGGCAATCCACCGAAGACAAAGTGGTCACGGTTTACAACGCGCTGAAAAGCTACCAGCCCAAATTCAAGACTGCCACCCTGGATGAAGCCATTACCAGCCGCACCGATGTCAAACGCGAAGTCTGGGGTGCGGTATGAGCAACAAAACCCTGGAAAAAATCCAGCAACAGGTGACGGAAAACCCGGTCATCATCTACATGAAAGGCACGCCGGACGCGCCCGAATGCGGCTTGTCCGGTAAGGCCGTCAGCTATCTGAAGAAAAGCGGGGCGGAATTTGCCTACGTCAATGTGCTGAAATCACCGTTCATTTACGAATACCTGCCGCGCTTTTCACGCTTCCCGACTTTCCCGCAGGTCTACATTGGCAGCGAACTGGTTGGCGGCAGCGACATCGTGGAAGAGCTGTACAACAGCGGCGAGTTGCAAACCCTGCTGGCGGCATTAGTGGAACAAGGCAAATTACCCGCGCTGAAACCACCATCCGTTTCTGCCACTACCAGCCCCCCGTCCAGCCCGTTGGTGCAACTCACCCTGCCATAGGAATAACACCATGCAGCAGACTGACCGTTTCATCACCATCAACGACACCACCCTGCGTGACGGTGAACAATCCGCCGGGGTGGCGTTTTCCCTCGCGGAAAAGCTGGCGATTGCACGCGGGCTGGATGCACTGGGTGTGCCTGAACTCGAAGTCGGCATCCCCGCAATGGGTGAGGAAGAGCGCGATTCCATCCGCGCCGTTGCCAATCTGGGTTTGAATGCGCGGCTGATGGTGTGGAGCCGGATGCGCCGCGACGACATCCTGCTGTGCCGTGATTTGGGGGTGGACATGATCGACATCTCCATCTCGGTTTCCGACCAGCAAATCACCCACAAGCTCAAGCGTGACCGGGCCTGGGTGCTGCAACAAATCCGTGAACATGTGCAAATTGCGCTCAATCTGGGGCTGGGCGTGGCCGTAGGCGGGGAAGATTCCTCACGTGCTGACCGCGACTTCCTGCTGCAAGTGCTGGAAACTGCTGCCAGCGCTGGCGCACAACGTTTCCGCTTTGCCGATACGGTCGGTATCCTCGAACCGTTTGCCACCCACGACTGGCTGTCATCGCTGTGTTCCCACTCTGACCTCGAAATCGAAATGCACGCCCATGACGACCTCGGTCTTGCCACCGCCAACACACTGGCAGCCGCGCGGGCAGGGGCTACCCACGTCAACACCACCGTCCACGGCCTTGGCGAACGGGCTGGGAATGCGCCGCTGGAAGAGGTTGCGCTGGGGCTGGGGCGTTTGTACGGGCTGGACTGCGGCATCAACCTAAAACGCTTCCCCAAACTCTCCTTGCTGGTGGAAAAAGCCTCCGGTCGCCCGGTTGGCTGGCAAAAAAGCCTGGTAGGGGAGGGCGTGTTCACCCATGAGTCCGGCATCCACGTCGATGGTTTGCTGAAAGATTCGCGCAATTACCAAGGCGTAGACCCGTCAGAGATGGGGCGGCATCACCAACTGGTGCTGGGCAAACATTCCGGCAGCCACGGGGTACAACGTGCCTACGCCCTGCTCGGCGTACCGCTGGAACAGGAACAAGCCGAAGCGATTCTTGCGTTGGTACGGCGTTTTTCCACCCAACACAAACGCCCGCCCACGCCCGATGATTTACAGCAGTTTTTGCAACAGACATGTGTGGCGGAGGTGAGTGTATGTCATTAAGAGTACCCCTCACCCCCCAACCCCCTCTCCCTCAAGGGGCGAGGGGGAGCAATAACGATGACCTCTTAGCCCCTCTCCCCTTGAGGGACGACCCCTCAGGGGGCTGGGTGCGGGGTTGGGGTGAGGGGTCTCTTTGGCAATTAATCCGCGAAGACATCACCTGTGTGTTCCAACGCGACCCCGCCGCCCGCTCCCGCTTTGAGGTCGCTACGCTTTACCCCGGCATCCACGCGGTGATGCTGCAACGCATCTCCCATAGCCTGTGGCGGCGTGGCTGGCGTTATTTCCCGCGCTTCATTTCCTATTTCGCTCGTTGGTGGACGAATATCGACATCCACCCCGGTGCGAAAATCGGGCGACGCTTTTTCATCGACCACGGCGCTTGCGTGGTGATCGGCGAAACCGCCGAAATTGGTGACGATGTGACCCTTTACCACGGCGTGACTCTTGGTGGCGTATCCTGGAACAAGGGCAAACGTCACCCGACCCTCGGTGATCGTGTGGTGGTCGGGGCGGGGGCAAAAATCCTCGGCCCGATTGAACTGGGCAATGAGGTGCGGGTGGGAGCCAACTCCGTGGTGGTGCGCAATGTGCCCGCAGGCAAAACCGTGGTCGGCATCCCCGCCAAGGTGGTGCAAAGCAAGCTGACCCGCAACAACAACCCGGAAGGCATCGACCTCAACCATCACCTGATTCCCGACCCGGTAGCCGGGGCGATCCAGTGCCTGCTTGACCGCATCCGCCTGCTGGAAGAAACCGCCGGAACACGCGGGTGCCTGCCCGAGTATGACGAAGACACCGGCGAAGAGTGTAGCCATTGTGATGCACGCGACCTGTGCGAAGAAGAATTACCGCAACCACTAGAACAACCGATCCATTTCAAAGCCAGAGGAGAATGAATGATGGACTTGCAGGATTTTGAAGCCGAAGACCTTTATTTCAACGCCACCATTGACCCGGAAGTGACCAGCTTGCTGGAGGAGGCCGCCAATCTGTACCCGGAGGCCGAAGCCGAAACCCTGCTGTTGCGTGCCTACTTCCTCGCCCCCGAAGATCTGAACGTGCTGGTCGCGCTCTACCGCTATTTCTACTACCAGCACCGCCTGCGGGATGCGCTGGTAGTCGCACACAAAGCCATCGCCGTCAGCGGCAAACGCCTGCATCTGCCGGAAGATTGGCGGCATCTGACTCGCCTGCATCTGGGGCAAGGCGTGCTGGTGTCCATGACCCTGACGCGCTTCTACCTGATGGCGCACAAGGGCGCAGGCTATCTGGAAATGCGTCTGGGCGAACTGGCGGATGCGGTCGGGCGCTTGCAAACACTCGTCAATATCGACAGCAACGATCGGCTGAGCGTGAAAACCCTGCTTGATCTGGCGCAGGAACGTTTACAGGAACAGCGTTATACCGAAATGGGGAATGTGGTTTCCCTGCGCTCCGCCAGAGCTTGACCTAAACCTTAATTGAGGAACAATTATGCCAGACACCACTCTTCAAACCCTGCTCGCCGGGGTCGCCAACAACACCATCGTCCCCTACCTCGGCGCAGGTGCGCTTGCGGGTTCGGTCGATAAGCTCAATGGAATGCCGATTCCCGCTGACAGCGACAGCCTGATCCTTGCCATGAATGGCGGCAAACCGATGTCAGCCCGTTTGATGTGGGAATTCCCGCGTGCGGCAATGGATGTGGAGCTGAAACGCGGGCGCAAAGCCGTCCACAATTTCCTCGAAGACACCTATGGCAAGCGCAAGTGGACACGCGCCCCGCTGCACGACTGGCTTGCCAGCATCGAGCCGCATTACGTGATCGACACCAACCGAGATACCCAGTTGCAGGATACCTACGCCGACCAGCCGCACACGCTGATCCGGGGAACGGCGCGGATTGCGGGGACGAATTACCGCTTCGTGCTGAATGAATACACCGGAAGCGGCGGCTACCGTGAAATTACCCAGGAAGAAGTGAACCCTGAATTGCCGATCCTGTTCAAGCCGATGGGCAGCCCGCGCCCGGATGCCAATTACATTGCCTCCGACGCAGACTATGTGGACTACATCACTGAACTGATGGGCGGGTTTGCGATCCCTGATTTCCTCAAGGAATACCGCAAGGGCAAGCAATACCTGTTCATCGGGATGCGCTTCCAGCGCGATACTGAACGCATGGTGATGTCAGACATTACCTACGCCGCCAGTGAACCCAGAGGCTGGGCATTGATTCCGCAACCGACGGACAAGGAAGCACGTTTCTGTGCGCGTCAGGGAATTGAAATTATCGCAGCGGATGTGGATGATTTGCTGGCAGCGGCAGGTTTTGCCCCAGCACAAGCGGCATAACCATGCGCGAGTTCACGCCTTGCAAGGGGAAAGACGCTTGCCGCGATGACGGCGAGCGTTGCCTGGCGTGTGGGCGCAAGCTCACCGAAGTGGCACGCACGGTATTTCTGATGAATGAATTAAGCGATTTCGTTATCGAGCAGGAATACAGCAATGTAGACGAATTCGCCGCCTACATTGCCCGCAAGTTGGTGAAAAAGGTCAAACACCGCCGCGAAACCTAGCCTTCGGGCGTTTCGGCAATGTCGTCGTGTTTGAGGAAGTGATCGAATTGCGTGTAGGCATTTTCCAGCCACACCCGCATCCGTTGGCGTTCCGGGGTGCTCATCAGGTCGCGGTTATTCGCCGCCGCCCAGAAACTCAAGTCGTTGAAATCGACTTTCTGCACCAGTTTGGCGTGCAGTTTGCCCAGCGTCATGCAATACGCATTACGTTGTTGCGCTTTCTGGAAAATCGGTGATTGCTCGAAGGCATCGAAGTTTTCACCACGCCCCATGTTTTGCACCACAATGAACTGGATGTCTTGCTGTGGATAGCTATCCAGCGTTTTGTCCAGCAGGCTCAGGGCATCTGCACCATCGTCCATCACGTGCCAGATGAAAACCTTGTGCCCCATATCGGTGAAAATGCCGAACACATCGCTTTCCTCAATCCATTGCCCCAGCCGGGCAGAAGTCTGTGCAGCGAGGTCGATGATAAGGTCGTGACCCGGCTGGGTTTCGGCGACATCAATGATATTGTCCAGACTGTCGTAGTCATCCACCCGCAATGGTGAAGCGAAGTCTTTGTAAAAGCGGGAAAAACTGCCGTGCGACTGGTCGGAATCAAACCCGGTAAACGGCGTTGCGCTATCGATGAAATACTGTGCCAGCAAACGTGCGGTCAGTGACTTGCCGACGCCGCCTTTCTCGCCGCCGATAAAATGTACCCTACCCATTATTTTCTCCATGATGATTGGTGGTAAGGTGAGCGTTATGCAACATTCAAGCCAGCCTAAACTAACGCTCCGCATTGATGTGGCTACTGAACGGTTCATGCTAGAATCAGACAATCACCTTGGTTGGATGGCAGTAGCATTATGATTAATTTTCCCTATGGAAACAGCAATTTCCATGCAATACGCACAGAAGGCAAACTATACCTTGACCGCACCCAACATATCCCTTTGTTGGAACAGGCGGGTGAGCAACTGGTATTCTTGCGCCCGCGCCGTTTCGGTAAATCACTGCTGCTGTCCACACTAGCGAACTATTACGACATCAACCGGGCAGGCGAATTTGCAGCCTTGTTCGGCGATTTGGCCGTTGGGCAAAACCCGACGGGGGAACAGAACCAATACACGGTATTGCGCTGGGATTTCTCCAAAGTGTCGGCGCAAGGCGATACAGCCGCGATTACCCGTCACTTGTTCGATCATATCAACCAGGCCATTAAATATTTTGCCTTGCAGTACCGGCAATACTTGCAGACTGACATAAACATCCTTGCCGACAATGCCATCGCCTCGTTTGAATCCTTGGTGAATGCGGTGGCCAGCAGTGGCCAACAACTGTACCTGCTGATTGACGAATACGACAATTTCGCCAACGAAGTGCTGATGCAAACACGCCCCCATCAGCAACGTTATGAAGATTTGGTGCAAAGCGAAGGGATTTTAAAAACCCTGTTCAAAGCCATTAAAGCTAATGCCTCCGAGGGCAAGATAGGGCGGGTATTCATCACGGGCGTGTCGCCTTTGGTGATGAGTGATATGACCAGCGGCTACAACGTCGCTACCCACATATACCTTGAGCCTAAATTCAATACCTTGTGTGGTGTGACAACACCCGAACTGACGCAGTTGGTAACAACCATTAGTGCGGAATGCCAGCAACCCAGTGATAGTGTACAAACCACGTTGGAAACCATGCGGGTATTTTACAATGGCTACCGTTTTTGCAATGACATGCAACAAGCCTGTGTTTATAACCCGACGTTGGCATTTTATTTTTTGCGCCACTATCAAGAATATTGCAGTGCCCCGCCGCAGATATTGGATGGCAACTTGGCAATGGATGCCAACAAAATCCGTTACATTGCCAACCTGCCTGCTGGCAAGGCGGTGATTGCCAATATTCTGGATGAGCAACAGGCAGTCACGCTGGCACGTCTGGAAAACCAGTTTGGCATGGAAAAGCTGCATGACATTCAAACTGACCCGGATTATATGGTGTCTTTGCTGTATTTCTTCGGGGTGTTGACTTTGAGTGGGCGCGGTATGATTGGGGAATTGGTATTGGGCATTCCCAATTTGGTGATCCGGGGTTTGTATGTCGATGAAATCAAGCGCAATGCCTTGCCGGATGCGGGCGATCGGCACAGTTTGCAGCGTTTGACCGACAAGTTTTACCAAACTGCCGATTTGCAACCCTTGGTAGCGTTTATGGAAAGCAAATATTTCGCGGTGTTCAACAACCGTGATTATCGCTGGAGCAATGAGCTAACGGTCAAAACGGCGTTCCTGACCCTGCTGTTCAATGACACCTATTACATTATGGATTCGGAAGCGGCATTGCAGCGGCGTTATTCCGATTTGACCCTGATTGTGCGCCCGAATATGCGCCAATACGCGCTGTTGGATATGGTGCTGGAATTCAAATACTTGCCGCTGGCGGATTTAGGTTTAAGCGGGGAGCAGGTTCGCGCCCAACAACGCAAGGAATCGGCGGCACTGCCTGCGGTGCAAACAGCCTTGCAGGAAGCACGGCAACAATTGCAGCAATACCGTGTGGTGCTGGAGGAAAAGTACCGTGAACCGCAGCGGTTACGGTGTCTGGCGGTGGTGGCATTGGGGTTTGAACGGTTGGTGTGGGAGGTTTGTTGAGATGAGCATCAACTACCAATTTTCGGTAGAATTATAGTCATTCTCTCATGAACGGCTACATTAATTTTGAAATGCCCTATCAATAGTTTTATCGAAGGGCTTTCAATGCAGTAAATTGGCTTCTTATGAACCAACTACTTATAATATCATTGTTTAGGAATTCGCTATTAATTCACTCATTGCGAGGACTCGCTACTAATTTCCTCTTCTTTCTGTTCAGGTGGGTTTTCTAACTGATACAGTGTAGAAATAAACTCAACCGCGATTTCAATCATGTCTTTGTCTTTAGTTGGTTCTAAATGATATATTGATTTTTGGCTCTGAAGGACATTTTCAGCTTGTAACTTAAGATCAAATTTTTCTTTAATTTCAAGAATTGGCTCTTTATTAAGAGAAAACTCCCAATATCCTTCTTTGCAATGAACTGTTATTTCAAGATCGTTAATCTTTAATAGTAATGGTTTGAAATTTTGACTGCCATCATATGACTTGCAAGTACCTTCGTCGCATAGTAAAGAATGTTTTTTATTAATTAGACAGGCTAATGTTCTTAAATATGGATTAATGTGTAATCCGCCAGCATTATTAGTCGATAAATTTCTGACTAGGAATCCATCATCATCCATAAAGGAAAATAAATTATAATCAGATGATGTAAAGTCAGGGTACTTAATAAAATAATAATGCCATCCTTTGTTTTTACAAATATCTAAGCATTTTTCATTCAAGTCATTTGTTATGTCTTGCAATGTTCGCTTGTTTAGTTCGTTTAAAAATTGTAATAACATAATGCTAAAACTATCATCTGGCGTTTCATCTGGCGTTGTTAAGATGAAATTCCATCCATCACTTTTTCCATGCCCAAAGAAATATACAGTCCCTAATACAGACCATTTAATATGTTTTTTATAATCACCTATTGTTAAAAAAGCTCTTATGATTTCAGAATCATTTGCATCATCATTCCATGTTTTATAAAGAGAATAGATCATTTCTGGTATTAGCTTGTAGTTCTCTTTTAATTTAAAGTTGTAGGTCGCACCTTTAATTGAATAATGATCTTCTATTTTTGCAATGTTATTTTCTAAATCAATGCTTTTATTGTCAATAATTAAGTTTGCCTTGATTTCCTCCTCTTTGATTGCATATGGTGGAAATATTGAAGCATTTTTCAAATGATTGTTATTCAATAAAATGTAAATATTATATTCTGTCGAGTTTTCTATTATAAATCCCAGTATTTTGTGGTAATTATCTGAAACTAAACTTGATGTGTATTGTATATCCTTGGTCTTCTGTCTGAGGCTAAATAGCAAGTTTCTGACAACGCGAACCAAATCATGCAAATGATTTTTTGGTGAGTTTTCATGAAGATTTTCATGTGCATAGTTCATGATGGTGAAAAGAATTAGTCTTTCTGTATTGGTTAGCTGACCTTTTTTAACCAGTTTTTCCAATAAATTTGATTCCGTTGTGAATAAAGCAACTTTTCCTGCTTTATATTCTGATGATAACACCTTTTCACATAGTTTCTTTATTGTTTCAAATTCATCAAGTATGGTTCTTTGGGATTTCCCGTGGTCATGCACAAGATGTAGTGTTCAGTATT
>ERZ761609.1572-NODE-1572-length-19458-cov-55.785342_pt1 | contig 19458 bp, 17 predicted proteins | sample MGYA00511163_ERZ761609 | MGnify/ENA primary metagenome ERZ761609 (study PRJEB28899, sample SAMN02445070) | bioreactor sludge metagenome | biome: EBPR sludge | place: Australia: Brisbane, Thorneside Wastewater Treatment Plant | collected 2011-12-16 ... | reverse complement strand
CAGGCCACATCCTCGCCGAAATCGCCCGCTTCGACGACGAGGTCTTCGCCTACCTCATGTTCAACCACCTCAGCGGTTTCATCGGCTTTCGCGACGTCGAACTCCTCCTCACCTACGAAAATCCGCGCGAAGACCCCCACTACGCCGTCATCGCCGTCTTTGCCAACGATCCCGCACGCGCCCAGGACATCCTCTGGTACAACGTTGCCCTCCGCTCCATCGCCGGCTTCGAGTGGCGCATCGCCGACCAGGCCGCCCTCACCCTCCGCCGCAAACAGACCGCCGTCTTCCGCGCTGCCTACGAACTCCCCATCAAACGCGGCCTCGATCAGCTTTCCCGCGCCGAAAAGGAGGAAATCCTGCGCCGTTTTGTCCGCTTCAAAAGCAAAACCGATCCCCGTATCCGCCTCGGGCAGCCCGTCCCCCTCCTCTCCCGCGAGGAAGCCTCCCAGATCGCCGCCGATATCCTCGAAGTCGCTGATTTCTTTGATATTCCCATCGATTTCTTCCTCGGCATCGGCGCCATGGAAAACAACTACATGACCGTCAAGGGCGACATCGGCAACGCCATCTGGAAGCGCCGCCCCCACAAGGGCGACATCATCCTCCGCCGTGCCGGTGGCCGCGTCCTCGTCCTCAATGAATCCTCTGGCGCCTGGCAGATCACCCGTGAAACCCTCCGTCTGACTCATCAGCTTTACCTCAAGGACACCCGCAACTACGCCCTCCTTCCCGAACGCCTCCGCCCCCCGCGCGAAATCAACCTCGATGACGTAAAGCCCGAACACTTAACCACTTACGCCGGCCTCCTGTTTCGCGATCTCATCGACCGCTTCGACGGCGATATCACCCTCGCCGCCGGCGCTTACAACGGCGGCCCCGGCCGTCCCAACCTCCGCTACGCCGAAGGCGTCGAACGCGCCGCCGCCCACGCCCGCACACTCATGGAACAGATCTCCGCCCTCTACGGCCGCCGCGTCGTCGAAACCCCCTTCATCACCGCCGTCGGCGCCGGCCCCTGATTTTTACTTGTCCCCTTCCCCGCCCTCCTCCACAATGGGCACATGCTCCGTCTCTTCGTCTTCCTCTTCGCCGCCGCACTCGCCACAGCCCAAGTCCCCACCCCCGAACAGGCCCTCTCTTTCCGCTCCTTCTCTGATGCCCGCCTCTCCCCCGACGCCTCCCTCGCCGCATTCGTCGAACAGACCACCAACTGGAAGGAAAACGAGTTCCAGACCCAGATCTGGATCGCCCGCACCATCAACGGCGAACGATTCCAACTCACCCGCGGCGCCAAATCCGCCTCCTCCCCGCGCTGGTCCCCCGACGGCAGACTCCTCGCCTTCGCCCGCGACCACGACGGCAAACGCCAGATCTGGCTCATCACCCCCCTCGGTGGCGAAGCCTGGCCTCTCACCGCCGATGAAGGCGGCGTCCAGTCCTTCGAATGGGCACCCGACTCCAAATCCCTCGTCTACACCTCCAACGGCCCCGAACCCAAGGACCGCAAAGACCGCAAGGAGAAGTTCGGCGACCTGATCATCGACGGCGTTGACCACCGCTTCACCCACCTCCACCTCGCCACCGTGCCCGAAACCCCCGGCGAAACCGCCAAGTCCGAACCCCTCACCTCAGGTAACTCTTTCACTGTCAATGGCTTCGCCATTTCTCCCGACGGCGCCTCCATCGCCTTCACCGCTGGCCTCGACCCCGACCTCAACTCCTCCCACACCATCGACCTCTACCTCCTCACCCTCGGCGACAAGTCCGTCAAACCCCTCGTCACCACCCCCGGCCCCGAATCGAACCCCGTCTGGAGCCCCGATTCCCGCCAGATCGCCTTCCAAACCGCTAATTCCGAGCCTTATTTCTACTTCAAAAACACCAAAATCGCCGTCATCCCCGCTTCCGGCGGCACCCCGCGCCTCATCGCGACCGATTTCGACGAAAACCCCCGCCTCCTCGATTGGGCCCCCGCCGGCCTCTACTTCCAGGCCCAGCAGCGCACCCATGTCTGGCTCTTCCAGGTCAATCCCGCCACCGGGCAGTGGCGCCGCGTCCTTGGCGACGAATTCTTCTCTCTCCCCGGTATCTCCTTCTCCGCCAACTTCCGCCACGCCCTCGTCACCGGCGCCCGTCCCAGCGACTTCCTCGAACTCTACCTCACCGGAACCGCCCGCCTGAACCCCCGCCCCCTCACCGATTACCGCTCTCAATTCAAAGACTTCCAGTTCGCCACCCAGGAACTCATCCGCTGGAAATCCAAAGACGGCGCCGAAATCGAAGGCGTCCTCATCAAACCCGCCAACTACGACTCCTCCAGGAAATACCCCCTCCTCTTCGTCATCCACGGTGGTCCCACCGGCACCGACCGCCCCTGGCGCGCCCCCGACCGCTACTACCCCATCGAACGCTTCGCCGCCAAGGGCGCCCTCATTCTCCGCCCCAACTACCGCGGTTCCGCCGGCTACGGCGAAGCCTTCCGCTCCCTCAATGTCCGCAACCTCGGCGTCGGCGACGCCTGGGACGTCGTCTCCGCCATCGACCACCTCGACAAACTCGGCCTCATCGACCCCTCCCGCGTCGGCACCATGGGCTGGAGCCAGGGCGGCTATATCTCCGCCTTCCTGACCACCGCCGAATCCCCCCGCTTCAAGGCCGCCAGCGTCGGCGCCGGCATCTCCAACTGGATGACCTACTACGTCAATACCGACATCCACCCCTTCACCCGCATGTACCTCAAATCCACCCCCTGGGAGGACCCCGAAATCTACGCCAAAACCTCCCCGATGACCTACATCAAAAAGGCCCGAACCCCCACCCTCATCCAGCACGGCCAGAACGATGCCCGCGTCCCCCTCCCCAACGCCTACGAACTCCACCAGGGCCTCCAGGACCAGAAAACCGAATCCCGCCTGGTCGTTTACCCCGGCTTCGGCCACGGCATCACCAAACCCAAACAACTCCTCCACGTCATGCAGGACAACGAATCCTGGTTCCTCAAACACATCTGGGGGGAAGAGGTCAAGTAATGCAATGGGAACCTCCTGATTGGGGTGGTGTCCAAGCCCTATATGCCTTGCGGATGCGTTTTATTGGCGTATTACGGGCTTAGCATCCTGGATGGACTCCCCCGGACGAGCCATTACCAGATTGATCAATTCGAAAACACGAGTTGGGGATTTCACAAGACCCGGCGAGAAACAATCAAAGGAACGGCCTACATCTCCGCCGATGGCTCCCGCCGGAACGACGCATCCAGTTCCAGTTTCCGGCACTGGTTCATTCCTGATGGCTCCTCCAGAATGCACAGTCTCTACCTGGGAGGGCCGAATGAGGGATACGAGGTTGACCACGAATCGAGAACCGTAACCGGCGGCCCGTGCGCCTGCACTTGGACGCGTCTCGAACTCGACCGGAACGATCCCACTTGCGTTCGCACGGCGAACGGCATGGTTCGCGATGCGCACCTTTCGCAGGAAGGAAGAACCGCAGGACACCGCGTTCTTTGGTTCTCCGCGAACAGACCCTTGCCGCCTCCGGGGACACGTCAAAAGGTACGTCTGGCACTTGCACCCGCACTCGCCTGCGAGGCGCTGGAATACTCGATTACAGACACGGGCTTCCTCGATATTCCCTATCGGACCTGGCGCTACCGCGTTGTCTCGTATCTTCCCGGAGAACCCCCGCCCGGCACCTTCCGGCTTCCTCCCGGCTACCGCATCAAGAAGCCCCGGTGGCTCAGGGCTATCCCCTGATTTTGCGCTGGCGCATCCCCGGTCAGTTCAGGTGCTCATCTACCGACGTTCAGCGCCAGACACATCCGAAGATCCTCCCGCGTCAGGTCGGAAAATCGGCCAGCACCTCCTCCTCCGTCACTCCTGAGTCCAGTCAATCGGGCACATCATCCACGGTCTTCCGCATACCGCCGCGACTGTATGGCTTGCCGCCCGTCTTGCCCTGCTCCCTCGATCTCTAGGAGCCTCGCCTGTCGGGATACAATCGGGCTCTGTGAACTACGAGTGGGATGCAGCCAAGGCGAAGTCAAACTGGAAGAAGCATGGCGTCTCCTTCGAGCAGGCTACCTCTGTTTTCCTCGATCCGTTCGCAGCCACCTACCTGGACCCTGACCACTCCCTGGCGGAGCAGCGTGAAATCACATTGGGCCATACAATGAGGAAAGCTAATTCTTGTTGCCCACTGCCGGCGGGGCAACCGGATCCGGATCATCAGCGCCCGACCCGCCACCACGCGGGAACGACATCAATATGAAGAAACAACACGTTGAGTCCAAAGACGATGATCTTCGCCCAGAATATGACCTCTCCGAACTGAAAGGTGGCGTCCGGGGCAAGTACTATCGTCAGGCTTCACAAGGCACCAACCTGGTTTTGATCGAGCCCGATTTGGCCGCCCTCTTCCCGGACAGCGAATCCGTCAATCGCGCATTGCGCCTGCTGGCGGAAACCGCCAAGGCGGCGTCCTCGACAAAGCGCCGTCGTGCCCGTTCCGCCTAAGCCTCCCCCCATCTGCGATACCCTAATCTCCAGATGAACCGCAGGCACTTCCTCGGCACCCTCGGCGCCTCCGCGCTCCCCGTGCGCGCCCAGTCCCGCCTGCCCAATCTGATCGTCATCATGACCGATGACCTCGGCTATGGCGACCTCGGCTGCTATGGCCAGCAGCGTGTCCGCACCCCCGAAATCGACCAGATGGCCAAAGAGGGCCTCCGTTTTACCTCCGCTTACGCCGGTTCCACCGTCTGCGCCCCCTCCCGCTGCACCCTCGCCACCGGTCTTCACACCGGCCACGCTCAAATGCGCGGCAACGCCCAAACCTGGCTCCGCCCAGACGACCTCACCGTCCACGAACTCCTCCGGACCGCCGGCTATCAGACCGCCGTCATCGGCAAATGGAGCCTCGGCCCCCTCGGCACCACCGGCTACCCCCTCGACAAGGGCGTTGACGAATTCTACGGCTATTTGTCCCAGGGCCACGCCCATACCTATTACCCCCAGGTTCTCCTCCATAACCGCCGCCACATTGAACTCCGCTCCAACTGGAGCCATAAACCCGACCAATACGCCCCCGACCTCTTCACTGCCCACGCCCTGAAGTACATTCGCGAAGCCCGCGGCCCCTATTACCTGGAAGTCAATTTCACAACCCCCCATGCCAATAATGAAAAGGGCAATAACGGCATGGAAGTCCCCTCCGACGAGCCCTATTCCCGCCAGCCCTGGCCCCAAAACGAACGCAATTTCGCCGCCATGGTCACCCGAATGGACAAGGATGTCGGCTCCATTCTCGAAGCCGTCCGCCGCACCGGCCGAGATACCTTCGTCTTGTTTACTTCCGACAACGGACCCCACCGCGAAGGCGGTCACGACCCCGACTTCTTCGACTCCAACGGCATTTACCGCGGCATCAAACGAGACCTCTATGAAGGGGGGATCCGCGTCCCCGCCATCGCCTGGATGCCTGACCGCGTTCCCGCCGGCGTCACCAGCGACCACCCCTGGGCCTTCTGGGACCTCCTCCCCACTTTCGCCAGCTTCGCCGGCCTGGCCGCCCCCAAGGGACTCGACGGCCAGTCCATCCTCCCCACCCTCACCGGCAAATCACAGAATCCGCAAGAGTTCCTCTACTGGGAATTCCACGAACGCGGCTTCAAACAGGCCGTCCGCCACGGCGAATGGAAGGCCCTCCGCCTCGCTCCGAACGCCCCCCTGGAACTCTACAACCTCCGCATCGACCCAGGCGAGAACGCCAACGTCGCCGCCCGCCACCCCGATGTGATCAGACGCATCGAAGCCTACCTGAAGACCGCCCGCACCGACCACCCCGGCTACCCCATCCGGCCACCCTCGGCCTAATCCCCCTGTCTTTCACAGACATTGAAGAATTTTTATCGCTCCCATCCGCTTTTTGAATTGGACACACTCCCCGAGAGGCCGTAACATGATCTTCAAGATCATTTTGTCTCCGTTTACCGCGGCCTGACAACATTTGGCGGCACTTCGCGCTGGACTCGCGACGCTGCCCGATCTTCTGTGCACCGGCACTGATGATTTCCGCCTCCACGGATTTTCATCCTGTTTCCACGCGTGGAAATACCCCAGATCTTTTCGGGACCCCTGCCTGCTCCCGGCTTCTCAGCTCTTACACAGAAAGGTCCCGATTTCCATGAAATTTCCAAAGTTTCTGACAGCCCTCGTGTGCCTGCCGGCACTGTTCTCCGGCGCAGCCAGCGCTCAATCCGCGCCCGATGAAGATCGCGCCTCCTACACCATCTCCATGAACCAGGACACGTTCTTCGGCTTCTATCCCATCTTTACCAGCGCCTACAAGGTGAACGACAAAGTGGACTGGACCACCTATGGCATCTTCTGGACCACGCCCTCCTTCGGAACTGGCGGCGGTAGCGGCCTCTGGACCGAATTCGGCACGGGCGTCAATTTCAAGGCCGCTGACGGCAAAGTCAATATCAATCCCCAACTCGGCTTCCTCAACGGCAAACTCCTCTCCAATGGCAATTTCCCCATGGCCTTCGAAGGATTCGTGCCCAACATCACGGCCAACGTCAATACCGACCGCGCCGAAGCCCAACTCTACGCCGGCTTCTATACCGCCCTCCGCAAAGGTCGCGTCCCTGACGCCGCCGGCTCCGGTCTCGCCGCCGCCCCCGTCCAGAACAACTTTGTCCACTGGTGGCTCAATGGCGGGTACAAAATCGCCCCCGTCCTTTCCGCCGGCCTCCACTACGAAGCCCTGGATTTTCGCGCTTCCGGCTCCGGTTCTTCCGGCATTCCCAATTCCGGTGTTTACAAATGGCTCGGACCCTACGTCCAGGCCAACCTCTCCTCGAAGTTCTCCGTCCGCTTCACCTTCGGCGCCAATGTGATGGACCGCCCCGCCACCGATGGGAACGACTCCTTCTACAAACTCGGCGCCACCTACACCTTCCCCTAAACCGCAGGGGGGCCTCCGCCCCCCTGAACCTGTTAACCTGACAAAAACTGGAGGTTTCCCCATGAGTCAGGTTCTGCAAGAAGTTTTGGCGGCGAATGCCGCCTACGCCGAGTCCTTCGGCGACAAAGGCTCTCTCCCCATGCCCCCGGGCCGCCGTTTCGCGGTTCTCACCTGCATGGATGCCCGTCTCGATCCCGCCAGGTTCGCCGGTCTCGCCGAGGGCGATGCCCACGTGATCCGCAACGCGGGGGGACGCGCCAGCGACGATGCCATCCGCTCCCTCGTCATCTCCTACAAACTCCTCGGCACGAAGGAATGGTTCGTCATTCACCACACCAACTGCGGCATGGAGTTCTTCACCGATGAGGTGATGCGCGGCCTGCTCGCCAACAGCCTGGAAACCGCCGCCCTCGGTGATCAGGGCTTTTACGATGTCGGCCAGGGGCCCGGTTCAAAGGAAGGCGACTTCATCGACTGGCTGACCATCCGCGACCTCGCCCAAAGCGTCGTCGATGACGTCACCCGCATCCGCCGCCACCCGCTCGTCCCTGGCAACATCCCCATTTACGGCTACATCTACGACGTCACGACGGGCAAACTCGTCGAAGTTCCCGCCGCGACCGCGGCAGGAAAAGCAAGCTGATCTGACAAACCGCCCCCGGCGGCCTGCTGCTTCAGCGGGCCGCCGCTGGCATCACGCCCGCCAACCCGTCTCCCGTAGCGCCTCCAGCGCCGCCTGCACCGTGTTCGCGTGTAGTTCCACCGTGTCCTCGACGTTCCGCGCGTACCCGCCAGCCAGAGTCACGCAAACCGGCGCCCGGTGCCGCAGCGCCAGCATAAAAACCAGCCGGTCCCGCTGCAACATCCCCTCCTTGGTCAACCCCAACCCACCCAACTGGTCGTCATGGTACGGATCGGAACCCGCCACGTAGAACACCATCTCTGGCCGGTAGCCCGCCATCGCCGGCTCCAGCGCCCCCCGCAAATGTGCCAGATACTCCCGGTCCGAGACGCCATCCGGCAAGTGCACGTCCATCGTTGACGGCGGCTTCTCCGACGGATAATTATTCGCCTGGTGGATCGACAGCGTGAATACCGACGCGTCGCCGGCAAAGATCGCCGCGGTCCCGTTTCCGTGGTGGACATCCGCGTCCACGATCAACGCTTTGCCGATCAGCCCCTCCCCCTGCAGCACCCGCGCCGCCACCGCCACGTCATTCACGGCACAGAACCCCTCTCCGTGGTTGGGAAAAGCGTGATGGAACCCGCCGCCCAGATTGAAGCCGACGCCCACCTCCAGCGCCATTCGCGCCGCCAGCAGCGTCCCGCCCGCCGCCAGGTAAAACGCCTCCACCATCTTGCGACTATACGGGATCTCGAGCTTGAGCAGATCGTGGTAGGTCAGTGTGCCGGTTTCGAGTTTCCGGACCCACTCCCCGGTATGAACGAGCCTTAGCTGCTCGCTGGTCGCCGCGGATGGGGTCAGAAAATCCTCCGGACCGGCAACAAATGTGTCCAGCAAGCGCCGCCGGATCAGCCGGTACTTCTGTGTCGGAAAGACGTGCTTGCCGAAATTCAGGTCGTAGCCGTCGTGGTAGACGAGGGGAAAAGGTAACACGGCCCCGCCTAGCGCTCCCCGCCCTGCAATGCCGTCACGATCGCCACCCGGTAGATTTCATCCGCCAGACACCCGCGCGGCAGATCGTTGGCCGGCTTTGCCAGTCCCTGGAAAAACGGACCCGTGTTCACCGCCCCGCCGAGTCGCTCCACCAGTTTGACCCCGATATTGGCGCTCGCCACGTCCGGGAAAATGAGGGTGTTCGCCCGCCCGGCCACCGTCGAACCCGGCGCCTTGCTGCGCCCCACTGCTTCCACAAGCGCCGCGTCGGCCTGGAGTTCGCCGTCAATATGCAGTTCCGGCGCGCGCGCCTCCACGATCCGGCGCGCCTCCCGGACCTTTTCGACCCATGGATGCGATGCGCTGCCCTTGGTCGAAAACGAGAGCAGGGCCACCGCCGGCTCCGCTCCAATCACCCGCCGGGTCGTCTCGGCCGTCGCAATCGCGATGTCTGCCAGTTGCGTCGCCGATGGATCGATGATCAACGCGGGATCGGCAAACGCCAGCACGCCCCCGGCCCCAAATACCGGGTCATGGACGCAGACGATCATCACACCGGAGACCGTTTTCACGCCGTCGGCCACCCCAATCGTCTGGACGGCCGCCCGGAACGTCTCGGCCGTGGTCGTCGCTGCGCCGCCCACGAAGCCGTCCGCGTCACCCGAGGCCACCATGGAGCCCGCGAAGACCAGCGGATTCAACACGGCGCGCTCGGCTTCGGTCGCCGTCACCCCGCGGCTTCGCCGCCGGTCGTGATACTGCCGGGCATACTCCCGGGTCCGCGAATGGCTGGCCGGATCCACCCCGCCCGCGCCGCCCACCAGAATAGGATCCACCAACCCGTCCGCTGATAGCCGCGCCGCCGCCTCCTGAACGCGCGGGTCCGCCCCCTCCGGAAAGACGATCCGGCGCCGCCGCGGCATTTGTCGAAGCCGTGCAATCTGACTCTCCAAAAACTTCCGGGCCGAATCGGGCGGTGCCATGAATCTTCCATTGTACGCCCGGCCGCGAACCAGTCCGGATTGATAGAATCTTCATGAAGCCGCGCGCGCCTCTGTCGGCCGATGGCGCGGCGCGAGAAAAGGACATAATTACCCATGCGTAAGAAAGTTACCGTTGTAGGAGCGGGCAACGTCGGCGCCAATTGCGCGCTGCGCATCGCCAACAAGGAACTCGCCGATGTCGTCCTCGTCGACATCATGGAAGGCGTCCCCCAGGGCAAAGGTCTCGACCTCCTGCAGTCTGGCCCCGTCGAGGGCTACGACGTCATGGTCACCGGCGCCAACGACTACGAAACCACCGCCAACTCCGACATCGTCGTCATTACCGCCGGCTTCCCCCGTAAGCCCGGCATGAGCCGCGACGACCTCCTGCTCGCCAACTACGAAATCGTCAAAAACGCCACGGAGCAGGCCGTCAAGTACTCCCCCAACGCCATCCTGATCCTCGTCACCAATCCGCTCGATGCCATGTGCTGGGTCGCCCAGCAGGTCTCGAAGTTCGCCCGGAATCGCGTCATCGGCATGGCCGGAGTCCTCGATACCGCCCGCTACCGGACCTTCCTCGCCATGGAACTGGGTGTTTCGGTCGAGTCCATCACCGCGCTGGTTCTTGGCGGCCACGGCGATACCATGGTTCCGATCGTCCGCCTGACCACCGTCGGCGGCATCCCGATCACCGAACTCCTGCCCCAGGACCGGATCGACGCCATCGTTGACCGGACCCGCAGCGGCGGCGCCGAGATCGTCAAGTACCTGAAAACAGGTTCCGCCTACTACGCCCCCTCCGCCGCCACTGTCGAAATGGTCGAATCCATCCTGAAGGACAAGAAGAAGGTGCTGCCCTGCGCCGCTCTGCTGGAAGGCGAGTATGGCTACGATGGCCTCTATGTCGGCGTGCCGGTCAAGATCGGCGCCGCCGGCATCGAGAAGGTCTACGAACTCGCCCTCACGCCCGAAGAGAAGGCTGCCCTCGACCACTCCGCCGACGCCGTGAAGGAACTGATCGACGTTCTGAAGCAGAAAACGGCATCCTGAAGCGCGCAAATGCGCACATTTTGACGCCGCGAAAGGGCCGGGAACGTGCTTCCCGGCCCTTTTTCAAGCTACAATCGGCAGTCGATGCCCGCTTCGAAACGTCCTTCGCCCAGCGATCCTTCGCTCGAGCGCCCCCCCGCCATTAACCCCCGTTATGCCTGCTTCCGGCTCACTGTCAAGCCCTCCGGCATCCACCGCTACGGGGTTTTCGCCGAAGAAGCGATTCCCAAGGGGCGCAAGGTGATTGAGTACACGGGCGAGAAGATCAACCGGCGAGAGACGGCCAGCCGGGCGGATCGGAAACTGAATTACCTCTTTACTCTCAACAGTTACTGGACGATCGACGGAGCCGTCGGCGGGAGCGGCGCCGAGTATGTCAACCACTGCTGCGAGCCAAACTGCAAGGCCTGGATCTACCGCGACCACATTCTGTACATGTCTCTTCGCGATATCCAGCCCGGCGAGGAACTGACGCTCGATTACCGCTTTGATCATGATGTGGAACGCGTCGTGTGCCGTTGCGGCGCCCCGGGTTGCCGGGGCACCATCAACCTCGTGAAAGAGAAAAAGCCTCGCAAGAAAGCGTCCAAACGGGTCAAAAAGAGCGCTTCCAAGCGCTAGAATCCCACTCCAGAGCGCCATCCTGTTCCAGTGCGAGCAGGCGGTTGTACTTCGACAGGCGTTCTGAGCGGGTAATGGAACCGACCTTGATCTGGCCCGCGCCCGAGGCCGTGGCGAGATCGGCGAGGAAGGCGTCCTCGGTCTCTCCGCTACGGGCGGAAACGACTGCGCGCCAAGCTGCATCTCTCGCCAAATCAAGCACTTCAAAGGTCTCGGTCAGCGTCCCGATCTGGTTCATTTTCACCAGGACGGCGTTCGCGGCCTGCTCGTCGATGGCGCGGCGGAGGCGGGCCGGGTTGGTGGTCAGGAAGTCATCGCCCAGAACCTGGATCCGCGAACCGAGAGCGGCATTCAGCACACGCCAGCCGGACCAGTCGTTCTGGTCGAGTCCATCTTCAATGGAAACAACGGGATAGCGCTTGACCCAGTCATCGTAGAGGGCGACCATCTCCGTGGCCCCGAGCCAGCGGTCCTCGCTCCGGAGATGATAGCGGCCGTCGCGGTAGAAGTGGCTGGTGGCGGCATCGATGGCGATGGAAACCTGTTCTCCAGGCCGAAAGCCTGCTCTTTCAATGGCTTGAGTGAGAACGTCGAGGGCGTCGGCATTACGGGGCAACAGAGGCCCCCACCCGCCTTCGTCGGCGATGCCGGTCAGCAGGCAGCCCCGCTCAAGGAGCAGATCCCGGGCGGCGGCATGAATCAGGACAGCGGCATGCAGGGCTTCGGCATAACTCGGGAAGCCGTGGGGAAGTGCAAGAAAATCCTGGAGTTCGAAGTTGTGTCCGGCATGGAGGCCGCCGGAAAGGATATTGATCATTGGCACGGGCAGGCGCGGGCATCTGGGTTGGCGGCCATAGCCGGCGAGGGTGGCCCAGAGGGGTTCGCCCCGGGTCGCGGCGAGGGCCCGGGCGAGTGCGCAACTGACTCCGAGCAAAGCATTTGCACCGAGGCGGGACTTGTTCGGGGTGCCGTCGGCCTCGATCATCCGCTGATCAACGCCGGCGGGATCTTCGGCGGGGAAATTCTGGAGAAGACTGGCGATTTCGCCATCGACGGCGTGGCAGGCGCGAAGAACGCCGAGTCCGGCGAAGCGGGCGGGGTCGCCGTCGCGTCGCTCGAGGGCTTCATGGATGCCCGTGGAAGCGCCGGAAGGCACCTGAGCGGTGCCGGAAGCGCCGTTGGAGAGGCCGATGGTGACCTCGATCGTGGGCCGGCCGCGGCTGTCGAGGATTTCGAGGGCACGGAGGGATTGGATGGTCAAGGGCATGGAAAATATTGTGCAAAAAGGGCTTCCGCGGAAGGTGCGGGGTTTCTGAGCAGATCCCGGGCAAGGGGCCTGATCCGGTTCCGGGTGGGCTCGTCCAGGTACTCGACTGGCGATTTCCCATCGATCCGGGCGAGGAGGAGGCCACCGAGGTGCTGCATGGCGGCGGAGGGAAGCCACTTCCAGCCGGGGCCGGCGGCCTCGAGGAGGCCGGTCCAGTAGGCACGGGCGGCGGCGGCGAGCGCCGGTGCGTGGGCTGGCATGTGGAAAGCCTTGATAAACAAATGGTTTGTGAGAAAGGCGGCATCGAACGCGGGATCGCCGAAGTGAATCACCTCGAAGTCGATCAGGATAACCTGCACTCCGTTCACCAAAATATTTTTGGGGCTGAGGTCACCATGAGTGAGAGAAATCCGGCGCGAAACGCACATATCTATGAGAGCTTCGAAGCGATCCGTCAGGTCCGGATGGTGTTTGGCGGTGCTCCGGTAGTAAGGGTCCAAGCGCAAGTCGTCAAAGACGGCGAGTTCGCCAAACTCCTCACGCCACCGCGATCCGGGATCGTGACGAAGCCAGGCGCCATGCAGGGCGCCGGTCCGGAAGGCTGTTGCGCTGCTGATCTCCCCGGCAAGCAGGCGGTCCTTCCAGGGCAGGGCGCCCGCGGGAGCCGCTTCCATGGCGATCACGTGGTGGTCGAAATCCTCGAAAATCAGTTGGGGGACGGCGCCTGCGGGCAGCAGGGGTTGAAGTGCGCGGAGAGCGGCGGCTTCGCGGTGGATCCGGGTGGGGGTACAGAGCCATTCCTGGGCGACACGAAGACGTTCGAGGGCCTGTTTGACCACACAGCGAAGGCCCGGGGCTTCGGCGAGCAGGACGTGATTCGAGACGCCACCGCCGAGAGGAGTCAGCCGGAGAGCCGCAGGATCGACGCCGAGACGGCCTGCGAGCCAGGGGAGCGCGGCGGGGGCAGTGAGGTCGAGCAAGAACCCGAGTATATCAGCGGCGCAGAAGGGAGGCGAACAGGCCGCCGAGGCCGGATTGCTTGGGTTTGGGCTCTTCGACGGGTTTGCCGAGCAGGCGTGCCGTGAGCTGGCGGAAACCGCGGCCGAGATCCCCGGCGGGGGAGAGGAGTTTGCCCTCGACGAGGGCGCGCTGGACGGAATCGTAGTCGCTGGGGAGCAGGTGGAGGACCTCGCAGTGAAGGGCGGCTTCAATGACTTCCCGGCTGAGTCCAATGTCCTTGTTGTAGCGATTGACGATGACACGGATCTTGGAGCGGTCGACGCGATTGCGATCGAAGTAAGCGAGGGCCCGCTGGGCGGCCTGGAGGCTGGGCAGTTCGTTGGTGGTAACGAGCAGGAGTTCGTCGCACTGGCGGGCAAGGCCGAGGTTCCATTGTCCGTACGGCCCGCCGGCGTCAAGGACCAGCAGGTCGTAATTGGCGCGGGCGAATTCGATCATGGTGTCGACATCGCGGAGTTCTTCGGCGCCATGGACGGGCTTCTCGGGCGCCAGAAGCACATCGATGCCGCGCGTGGAGGTGATCATCCCGTTCCAGATATCGGCGTCGAGGCCGGGCGCGCGGGAGATGGCGTCAAGGAAGCTGTAAGCGGACTTGAGCTTCAGTTGGAAGGAAACAGTCCCCGTGAGGGGGTCGAGATCGCAGAGCAGGACCCGTTTCCCGCCTGATTTGGCGAGTTGGGGAGCGACATTGCAGGCGATGGTGGTGGCGCCGCACGCGCCTTTGGCAGGCATGACGGTCAGGATGCGTCCCAGTTCACCGGCGCGGCCCCGGGTGAGGGAGCGAATGCGCTCCATGACGGCCGTGAACTGGTCGGCGGTAGCCGGCCGGATCAGGATTTCGGTGGCGCCAACGCGCAGAGTGCGAAGGATGAAGTCCGGATCGTTGCCTTCATGCAGGGCGACCAGGGGCATCCTGGCATCGAGCATGCTGAGGTCGTTGAGAAGGGCGAGAGCCCAGTCGCGGCTGGTGAAGGAGTCGACAAAACACAGGTTCGTGCCCTGTTCGGCCAGCACTTCGGAGAGTACGGCGCGGGTGGGGTAGTCGGGCAGGGCGATGACGTTCGAGAAGGGGAGAAACTCCTCGAACAGGGGCTGCAATTGCGCCTGCATCTCCTGATCGGGAGAAATGACGAGGATCTTCCACTGGCCGAAGTTTCTGTTTGCCGATTGGTCCATGGCGGCCGTCAGGGGAAGCAACCGGGCAAACAGGCCCGGCCGTACAAGCCCCACACAGGGACTATCGGGCTGAAGCCGAGAAAACTTGAGAGCTTTGGCGAGGTAAACGCACTAATCCATAGAGCCGTCCCTGGGCGGCCATACCAGGATCATGATGAAACACCAAATGAAGACCAGAATCGGGCTTTGCGAGACTCAGCCCGCGACGGCGGAAGGTATCCGCAGTTTGCTGGCGGGCACGTCCGATCTGGAGTGCCGCTGGTCCGCCGGGAGTGCCGCCATGGCATTGGCGTTGCTGCGGCAACAGCCGGTGGATGTCCTGCTGGCCGATAAAACCTATCTTTCGATACCAGGACCCGAGGAGACCCATTTCCTGGAAGGAGTGCGGTCGGCGGCGGTGGTGGTGTGGAGCCAGATCCTGAGCGAACCCGAGGCCCTTCGGCTGATTCATGCCGGGGTGAGAGGGATCCTGCGCAAGTCCGCGGATCTCGCGACAGTCCTTCAATGCTTCCGGACGGTGGCGGAAGGCGGGACGTGGATGGAGGATTCCGTGTTTCGGGATGCGATCCGGCTGGACCGGCCGGCGCGGACGTCGCTGACAGCCCGGGAGCGGCAGGTGCTCGAACTGGTGGAGCAAGGAATGCGGAACAAGGACATTGCCGATGAACTGGGAATCCGCCCGGGGACGGTCAAGATCCACATGAAGCACATCTTCGAGAAGACGGGCGTCCACGGCCGGTATGGGCTGGCGCTGAATGGGTTAAGACAAAGGAGCCTGCTGGCGATGGCCCGGACCCATGAGGCGCTGGGCGAGATCAATGGGGAGTTCGGCGCGTTGCGCGAGCCAATGCGGGAGACCAGGACCTTGAAAGCCTCGTGATATCCTGAGCTTCGTGCTGGCACCAACATGCAGGGGGGCGCTTGCAGCGCTGCTTGTTCTCGGCTGGATCGCGACGCCGGGGGCGGGGAGGGCGCAGGCGCCGGCCGGGGATGCGCTGCTGCCGCTGCTGCGAGCGGAATTGGATCGCAACTTCGGCGAACTGAAAAAGACGGCGAACCCCGCGCCTTACTTCATTTCCTACCTGGTGGTGGAGGAGCGGGCCGAGACGTTATCCGCCTCGCTGGGCGCCTTGACCGACTCCGGCCGCAGCCACCGGCGGCTGTTCGACTGTTCGGTGAGAGTAGGGAGCCCGGAGTTTGACAACTTCAAGGTGTTGAACGGAGAGCGGACCCGGTTCACGGCGACGGCGCAACTCCCGGTGGAGGACGACGCGCTGGCGATCCGCAATCTGGTCTGGCGGCAGACAGACCGGTCGTGGCGGGGTGCGGCGCAACGCTATATCCAGATTAAGGCGCGCAGCCAGGTGCAGCAGGAGGGCAGCGGGTTGCCGGAGTTCACGGCGGAAGAGCCGGTTCAGTCGCGCGGCGAAGTGGCGAAGCCGGCTTGGCCGGCGGCGGATTGGGGACCCCGGATCAAGCGGCTGTCGCAGCGGACTGGCGGCGAGGCGGCGGTCCTGAATCTGAGCATCGCCCTCAGCTACCGTCATGAAATAAGGACCTTTGTGAATACAGAGGGCAGTGAGATCCGGCACGGCCGCGGATTCGCGCGGCTGACGATCATGGCGCGGGGAAAGGCGACCGACGGACAGGATGTCGTCACGACGGAGAGTTTTGAGGCGGAGGACGCGGCAAAGCTTCCGAACGAGAACGTGTTGGGGGAGGCCGTGGACCGGGTGGTGAAGAGCCTGGCGGGGCAGATGATGGTATTGCCGGCGGAGCCGTATGTGGGTCCGGCGATCTTGTCGGGGCGGGCGGCTGGTGTCTTTTTCCACGAGATCTTCGGGCACCGGGTGGAAGGGCACCGGCAGCGGGACGAGCAGGAGGGACAGACGTTCGCGAACAGTCTGGGTGAACCGGTTTTGCCCGAGTTTCTGTCGGTGGTCTTCGATCCGACAAAGAAGAACATGGCTGGAACGGACCTGCACGGCTGGTATGACTTTGACGATGAGGGGGTTCCCGCGCGGCCGGTGACGGTGGTAGAGAAGGGCAAACTGCGCGAGTTTCTGATGGCGCGGACACCGTTGCCCAACTTTGCGAAGTCGAACGGGCATGGAAGGAAGCAGCCGGGCCTGGAGGCGCTGCCGCGGCAGTCGAATCTGATCGTTCAATCGGGCAAGAGAGTGAGCGAAAAAGAGTTGCGGGCGATGCTCATTGCCGAGATCCGGCGGCAGGGCAAACCGTACGGCCTCTATTTCGACCAGGTGACTGGGGGATACACGACGACGCAGCGGCGAGGTCTGCAGGCATTCACGGTGATCCCGCTGGTGGTCTATCAGGTCTTTCCGGACGGACGCCCGGACCGGCTCGTCCGGGGAGTGGACATCGTGGGGACACCGCTGGCGAGTTTCGGGAAGATCCTGGCGACGGGTGACCGCGACGAAGTGTTTAACGGATATTGCGGGGCGGAATCGGGCAGTGTGCCGGTGTCCGCGGTGGCGCCGGCGATGCTGGTGAGCGAAATCGAAGTGCAGCGGAAGCCTGCGCCCACCGACCGGCCGCCCCTGCTGAGGCGGCCGCAGGCGCTGGACGGGGGGGCGGGCCTGTGATGAAGCGGCGCGAGTTCTGGTATGTATTGGGCGGGTTGCTGCCCGTACGGCTGGCGGGCCAGGACGGGCAGTTGACGGCCGAGCAGAAGCGGGCGCTGGCGGAAGCGCAGCGGGATCCCGTGCTCACGGCGATGCTGGCGGAGATCCGGCGGATGGGCGAGCTGCGGACGATGCCGGAGATCCCCTACTACATCGAGGTGGGCTGCGACGACGCGCAGATTTACACGGTTTCCGCGACGTTGGGAGCGGCATTCGCGCCGCAATCGCGCCGGGTTCGCCCGTTGCGGGTGCAGGTGCGCGTGGGGAGCCCGCAGTTCGACAACACGAATTCGATTTTTTCGGACATGTACAGCGGGACGCGCTACGACAGCGGACAGCTCCCGCTGGAGGGCGGCGTGATGCAGTACCGGCACGCGCTGTGGCTGGCGCTGGACCGGGCGTACAAGACAGCGGTCGAGGGTCTGGGCCGAAAATCGGCGGCGTTACAGGGTGTTTCGGTGCAGGAACCCCTGCCAGACCTGGCCCCCGCTCCCCCGACGCTCCTGGTGAAGCCGGCGGCTCAGGGCAAGATCGACGGCGACCGGTGGCGGGACGTGGTGAAGAAGGCGTCGGCGGAGTACCGGGCTTATCCGGCGGTGACGACGTCGAATGTGGACCTGAGCCTCTCGTCAGGCACCGTGTTCTTCGTGAATTCGGCGGGGACGATGATCCGGACTCCGGACAGTGTCGCGATCCTGCAGACGCGGGCGGGCTGCCAGGCCGAGGACGGGATGGTGATCTACGATGGCGGGCAGTGGGTGGCGTCCGACCCAGGCAAGTTACCTGGCGAAGCGGAATTGGCAGCGGCGGTCCGGGAGGTCGGCGAGCGGCTGACCGCATTGACGAAGGCGCCGCTGGGGAAGAGTTATGCGGGTCCGGTTCTGTTTGAGCCGAGGGCGGCGGCGCAGTTGGTGGGGGAGGTTCTGGGGTCGCAGTTGTGCGCAACGCGGCGGCCAGTGGCTGAACCTGGCCGGACGCTGCCGTTTGCGACGGGCGAGTACGAATCACGCATCAATTCCCGGGTTTTGCCGGAGTGGCTGTCGGTGATTGATGATCCCGAGGCGCGGGAGTGGGAAGGCACGGCGCTGGCGGGCCATTACGAAGCCGATTTGGAGGGTGTCCGTCCGGAGAGATTGACGGTGATCGAGAAGGGCGTTTTGAAGACGCTGCTGACGACGCGTCAGCCGGTACGGGGCGTGGCGGGGTCGAATGGCCGGGCTCGGCTGCCGGGGGCGTTGGGCGTGAAGATGCCGCGGCCGAGCAATTTGTTTGTGGAAGCGGCGGAGAGCGTGCCGCTGGGAGAGTTGCGCGGGCGGCTGTTGACGATGGTGCGGGACCAGCAAAAGGAGTTCGGGCTGCTGGTGAGGAAGATGGATTTCCCGTCGGCGGGATCGCTGGACGATTTGCGGCGATTGGGCCAGCGGGTGGCACGCGGCGGCGGCGGCCGGGCGATTTCGTTGCCGCTGGGGATTTACCGGGTGACCCCGGACGGACGGGAGGAACTGGTGAGGGGCTTGCGATTCCGGGGGCTGACGACGCGGTCGTTCCGGGACATCGTGGCGGCGTCGGCGGAGCGGGCGGCGTATCACTATGTCGATAACGGTCTGCCCCTGGCGCTGATGGGCGCGGGGTCTTACGTGGTGGGCTGTTCGGTGGTGGCGCCGGGCCTGTTGTTCGAGGAACTGGAACTGGAGGCGATCGAAGAGGAGTTTCCGGACCGGCCGCTGGTTCCGCCGCCGGCGACGGCGGGCTGAGGCCTTGCGGCGTGGGGATTCTGTCGAGAGTCCTGTTTGTCGAAATCGCGGCGAGCGCGGCGCTGGGGTCGCTGCTGTTCATTTTCGTCCTGTTCCTGCAGAAGGCGAGTCAGCTTTTTTCAATTCTGGTAAATAGCAGCGCGACGCCGGAGACGGTGGGGTACCTGTTTCTGTTGCTGTTGCCGGCGACGATGCCGCTGACGCTACCACTGGGGGCGGCGGCGGGGACTCTGATCGCGCTCTCGCGGATGTCGAGTGACGGGGAAGTGACGGCGCTGCGGGCGGCGGGGGTGCCGGCGCGGCGAGATCGGAAGAGCACACGTCTGAACTCCAGTCACTGACCAATCTC
>ERZ761609.1571-NODE-1571-length-19472-cov-10.397950_pt1 | contig 19472 bp, 18 predicted proteins | sample MGYA00511163_ERZ761609 | MGnify/ENA primary metagenome ERZ761609 (study PRJEB28899, sample SAMN02445070) | bioreactor sludge metagenome | biome: EBPR sludge | place: Australia: Brisbane, Thorneside Wastewater Treatment Plant | collected 2011-12-16 ... | reverse complement strand
GGTCGCGGTTGCCGCCCCGGTCGCGGCTCCGGCCAAACCTGCTGCGGCCAAAGCTCCGGCCGAGAAAAAGGCCAGCGACGCCGACAAGCCGCCGGTGCTGACAGCGGCGCGCGGCGGCAAAGCCGATGACCTCAAGCTGATCTGGGGTGTCGGGCCGAAGCTCGAAAAGATGCTGCATGGCATGGGCATCTTCCATTTCGACCAGATCGCCGCCTGGACCGACAAGCAGCTTGCCTGGGTGGACGAAAATCTCGAAGGCTTTTACGGCCGCGCCGAGCGCGACAAGTGGATCGAGCAGTCGAAGAAGCTCGCCACCGGCTGGCGCCCTGAAAATTCGGTGGGCGACAAGCCCGCTGGCACGAAGTGATTGGGAGAATGTGACAGATGCTTGCCGACAGGGATCGCATTTTCACCAACCTCTACGGGTTCCAGGACCCCGGCCTGAAGGCGGCGCTCAAGCGCGGCAACTGGGACGGCACCAAGTATCTGCTCGAAAAGGGTCGGGACTGGATCGTCGACGAGATGAAGGCGTCCGGCCTGCGCGGTCGTGGCGGCGCGGGCTTCCCGACCGGGCTCAAATGGTCGTTCATGCCCAAGCAGAACGATGGCCGCCCGCATTACCTCGTCATCAATGGCGACGAATCCGAGCCCGGCACCTGCAAGGACCGCGAAATCCTCCGCCATGATCCGCACCTTCTGATCGAGGGCGCGATGCTGGCCAGCTTCGCCATGGGCGCGAACGCGGCCTACATCTACATTCGCGGCGAATTCATCGCCGAGCGCGTGGCCTTGCAGAAGGCAGTCGATGAAGCCTATGCCGCCAAGCTGATCGGCAAGTCGAACGTTCACGGCTATCCGTTTGATTTCTATGTGCATCACGGTGCCGGCGCCTACATCTGCGGCGAGGAGACGGCGCTGCTCGAAAGCCTTGAGGGCAAGAAGGGCATGCCGCGCATGAAGCCGCCGTTCCCGGCCAACATGGGCCTCTACGGCTGCCCGACCACGGTCAACAACGTCGAATCGATCGCGGTGGCCGGCACGATCCTGCGGCGCGGCGCCGGCTGGTTCAATTCCATCGGCAACCCCAACAACGTCGGCACCAAGCTGTTCTGCGTCTCCGGCCATGTGAACAAGCCGTGCAACGTCGAGGAAGCGATGGGCATTCCGTTCCGCGAGCTGATCGATCGCCATTGCGGCGGCATCCGCGGCGGCTGGGACAATCTGAAAGCGGTCATTCCGGGCGGCTCGTCGGTGCGCATGGTGCCGGCGGCGCAGATCATCGACACGCCGATGGATTTCGACTCGCTCAGCAAGCTGCGTTCCGGCCTCGGCACGGCGGCGGTGATCGTCATGGACAAGTCGACCGATGTGGTGAAGGCAATCGCCCGCCTGTCGGCCTTCTACAAGCACGAGAGCTGCGGCCAGTGCACGCCCTGCCGCGAGGGCACCGGCTGGATGGCCCGCGTCATCGCCCGCATGGCCGAGGGCCGCGCGCAGAAGCGCGAGATCGACATGCTGCTGGATGTGTCCAAACAGGTCGAGGGTCACACCATCTGCGCGCTGGGTGACGCGGCAGCCTGGCCGATCCAGGGCCTGATCACCCATTTCCGCCACGAGATCGAGGCCAAGATTGACGCTTATGCGGCCAATCCGCACCCCGATCCGGTCCCGATGGCGGCGGAGTGAGCCATGGGCAAGGAGCCTGACAATCTGGTGCTGAGCCTGCTGCGGGAAATGCGCGGCGACCTCTCCGATATCAAGGAGAAGCTTTCCGACCATTCCCGCCAGTTCAAGCGGATCCGCAAGGAGATGGCCGACTGGCAGGAAACCAGCGCGACAGCGACAGGTTTTGCCGTGCATGCAAATGTGCGCCACGACGGCGTGGACAAGCGGATTGATGAACTGGCCGACCGGATCGAGCGGCTGGAGAAGGCGAAATGACCAAACTTTCCATCGACGGCATCGAGGTTGATGTCCCCGCCCATTACACGCTGCTTCAGGCGATCGAAGCGGCCGGCATCGAGGTGCCGCGCTTCTGCTATCACGAGCGGCTGTCGGTCGCCGGCAACTGCCGGATGTGCCTCGTTGAGGTGAAGGGTGGTCCGCCCAAGCCGCAGGCCTCCTGCGCGCTCGGCGTGCGCGACATCCGCCCCGGTCCCAATGGCGAGCCGCCGGTGGTGCTGACCAATTCGCCGATGGTCAAGAAGGCGCGCGAAGGGGTGATGGAGTTTTTGCTCATCAACCATCCGCTCGATTGTCCGATCTGCGATCAGGGCGGCGAATGCGACCTTCAGGACCAGGCGATGGCCTATGGCGGGGCGCGCTCGCGCTATTCCGAGGACAAGCGGGCGGTCGAGGAAAAGTATCTCGGCCCGCTGGTCAAGACGGTGATGACGCGCTGCATCCAGTGCACGCGCTGCGTCCGCTTCACCACGGAAGTCTGCGGCGTCACCGAAATGGGCGCCATCGGCCGCGGCGAGGATATGGAGATCACCTCCTACCTTGAAAAGGCGCTGACCAGCGAGATGCAGGGCTGCGTGGTCGATCTGTGCCCGGTCGGCGCGCTGACCGCCAAACCGCATGCCTCGACCTACCGCGCCTGGGAATTTGCCAAGACCGAATCGATCGACGTGATGGACGCGCTCGGCTCGGCGATCCGGGTTGATACCCGGGGTCGCGAGGTGATGCGCGTGCTGCCGCGCGTCAACGACGCGGTCAACGAGGAATGGATCTCCGACAAGACCCGCCATGTCGCCGAGGGACTGCGCACGCAGCGACTCGACCGGCCGTATGTGCGCAGGGACGGCAAGCTCCAGCCTGCCTCGTGGACCGAGGCTTTTGCGGCGATCGCGGCCAAGGTGAAGGCGACCCAGCCCGCGCGCATCGGCGCTCTGGCCGGTCAGCTTGCCGGCGTCGAGGAGATGTTTGCGCTCAAGGCGCTGATGGCCTCGCTCGGTTCGGCCAACATGGATTGCCGTTATCCCGGCTCGCCGCTGCATCCGAACAACGGCCGCGCCAGCTACCTGTTCAATTCGACCATTGCCGGGATCGAGGAGGCTGACGGCATCCTGCTGATCGGCACCAATCCGCGCATCGAGGCGCCGGTGCTCAACGCCCGCATCCGCAAGCGCTGGCTGCGCGGCGATGTCGAGATCGGCGTGATCGGACCGAAGGCCGACCTGACCTATACCTACCAGTATTTCGGCGCCGGCCCGGATTCGATTGCCGAATTCGCCAAGGTCATCAAGGGCGACCGCAAGAAGCCGATGATCATCGTCGGGCAGGGCGCGCTCAGCCGCGCCGATGGTGCGGCGATCCTTGCGGAAATCGCCAGGCTGGCCGGCCCGCTCGGCCTGATCAAGGACGGCTGGAACGGCTTCAATGTGCTGCATACCGAGGCAAGTCTGGTCGGCGCGCTCGATCTGGGCTTCGTGCCGGGTGAGGGCGGCAAGGATACCGCCGGCATCCTGACGCCGGGCGCGGTGGATGTGATCTTCAACCTCGGCGCCGACGAGATCGACATTCCGGCCGGTGCCTTCGTCATCTATCAGGGCACGCATGGCGACCGCGGCGCCCATCGCGCCGATGTGATCCTGCCGGGCGCGGCCTACACCGAGAAATCGGCGACCTATGTCAATACCGAAGGCCGCGTGCAGGTGACGCGCCGGGCCGGCTTTGCGCCGGGCGAGGCGCGCGAGGACTGGGCGATCCTCAGGGCGCTGTCGGCTGTGCTCGGCCAGTCGCTGCCGTTCGACAGTCTCAACCAGTTGCGCGCCCAGCTCTACGCCTCCAACCGCGTGTTCGCCGGCATCGACCGCATCGCGGCGGGCAAGGGCGAGGATGTGGCGGCGCTGGCCAAACTCGCCGGCAAGCCGGGCAAGGCGGCGTTTGCTTCGGCGATCACCGACTTTTATCTGACCAACCCGATTGCCCGCGCGTCGAGCGTGATGGCCGAATGCTCGGCCCTCGCCAAGGCGCGTGGCGCGGTCGCGGCGGAATAAGGGGACGACGATGGTGGATGTCACGCCGGCACGGCGCAAACCCAGCGGGATCGCTCCGCTCTGGATCTGGCTGGGCCTCGGGCTTGCAGTCCTTGTTGCTGCGGCGGTGGCCATGTGGGCGGTTGCCTGGCTGTGGACCAAGACGACGTGGTTCGTTCCGCTGCTGATTGCGGCGCTCAAGGGGCTGGTGCTTCTGGTCGTCCTGCTGGTGCTGATCGCGTTTTACCTGCTGGCGGACCGGAAGATCTGGGCGGCGGTGCAATTGCGGCGCGGCCCCAACGTGGTGGGCCCGTTCGGCCTGCTGCAATCCTTCGCTGACCTTTTGAAATTTGTGCTCAAGGAGCCGACCATTCCGGCCGGATCGGACAAGATCCTGTTCCTGCTGGCTCCGCTGATCACCTGCGTGCTGGCGCTTGCGGCCTGGGCGGTCATTCCGGTGGCGGATGGCTGGGCGATTGCCGATCTCAACGTCGGCGTGCTCTATGTCCTGGCGATTTCCTCGCTCGGCGTCTACGGCATCATCATCGGCGGCTGGGCGTCGAACTCGAAATATCCGTTCATGGCCGCGCTGCGCTCGGCGGCGCAGATGGTGTCCTATGAGGTGTCGATCGGCTTCGTCATCATCACGGTGCTGCTGTTCTGCGGTTCCTTGAACCTCAACGACATCGTCGAGAGCCAGAACAACCGTTATGGCGCGCTCGGCTGGTATATCTGGCCGCTGTTCCCGATGTTCGTGATCTTCGTGATCTCGGCTCTGGCGGAGACCAACCGCCCGCCGTTTGATCTGGTCGAGGCCGAATCGGAACTCGTCGCCGGCTTCATGACCGAATATGGCTCGACGCCGTATCTCTTGTTCATGCTCGGCGAATACGTGGCGATCATGACCATGTGCGCCATGACGACGATCCTGTTCCTTGGCGGCTGGCTGCCGCCGATCAACGCGGCGCCGTTCACCTGGGTGCCGGGCGTGTTCTGGTTCCTCATCAAGGTTTCGGCGGTGTTCTTCATCTTCGCGATGGCGAAGGCGATGGTGCCGCGCTACCGCTACGATCAGTTGATGCGCCTGGGCTGGAAGGTGTTCCTGCCGCTGTCACTGGCGGCGGTGGTGTTCACTGCTGCGGTGTTGCAGGCAACCGGCGGCTATCGCTATGGCGTGCCGCAGGTTCAGCAGACGGAGGTCAAGAAATAATGCTGGCTCAAGCTGCAAAAGGTCTGCTGCTGAAGGAATTCGTCTCCGGCTTCGGGCTGGCGATGCGCTATTTCTTCAAGCCCAAGGCGACGCTGAACTATCCGTTCGAGAAGGGCGAGATTTCGCCGCGTTTCCGCGGCGAGCATGCGCTGCGCCGCTATCCCAACGGCGAGGAACGCTGCATCGCCTGCAAATTGTGCGAGGCGATCTGCCCCGCGCAGGCGATCACCATCGAGGCCGGTCCACGGCGCAACGACGGCACCCGCCGCACGGTGCGCTATGACATCGACATGACCAAGTGCATCTACTGCGGCTTCTGCCAGGAAGCCTGCCCGGTCGATGCGATTGTCGAGGGGCCGAATTTCGAGTTTGCCACCGAGACGCGCGAGGAATTGTTCTACGACAAGGCAAGGCTGCTCGAAAACGGCGCGCGCTGGGAACGGGAAATCGCCCGCTCCATCGCGATGGATGCACCCTACCGCTGAGGTGGGGATGAGACGTCATGACGAGGCGTCGCCGGTTGTGCGGCGCAGCAAAGTGGATATAGACCGACAGGTGGCTTGTCTGCCGCCAACCGCCAGAGAGACCGCAACAGGGTGGGGCACCGCCCGAGAGACCGTAAGATGAACGCAGTCGTTTTCTTCTTCTACCTGTTCTCGACAATCCTGTTGGCGAGCGCCTTCATGGTCATTGCCGCGCGCAATCCGGTGCATGCGGTGCTGTTCCTGATCCTCACCTTCTTCAACGCGGCAGGTTTGTTCATCCTGCTCGGGGCGGAATTCCTCGCCATGCTGCTGGTGGTTGTCTACGTCGGCGCGGTGGCGGTGCTTTTCCTGTTCGTGGTGATGATGCTCGACGTCGATTTCGTCGAACTGAGGCAGGGCTTTCTGAAATATCTGCCGATCGGCGGGCTTGTTGCCGTGATTTTCGGCATTGAACTGGCGCTGGTGATGGGCACCTGGAAAATCTCGCCGGAGGCGATTGCCACGGGCAAGGCCATGGCCCAGACCCCGGTCGAGGCGATGAACGTGCGCGCGCTCGGTCGAATCCTCTATACCGAGAACGTCTATTTCTTCCAGTTGGCTGGATTGATCCTGCTGGTGGCGATGATTGGCGCGATTGTCCTGACATTGCGCGAGCGGCCGGGGGTCAAGCGGCAGGTGGTGATGGATCAGAACGCGCGCACGCGGGCGACCGCCATGGACGTCAAGAATGTCGCGCCGGGGCAGGGGGTGTAACGATGATCGGGCTCACGCATTATCTCGTCCTGTCGGCGATCCTGTTCACGCTGGGTGTGTTCGGCATCTTCATCAACCGCAAGAACGTGATCGTCATCCTGATGTCGATCGAACTGATCCTGCTGTCGGTGAACATCAATTTCGTGGCGTTTTCGTCCTATCTCGGCGATCTCACCGGGCAGGTTTTCGCGATGCTGGTACTGACCGTTGCGGCGGCGGAGGCGGCCATCGGGCTGGCGATCCTGGTCGTCTATTTCCGCAACCGCGGCACCATCGCGGTTGAAGACATCAACATGATGAAGGGCTGACGCGCATGTTTAGCAGAATTGCCCCCCGGTTTTGCGTAAAGAACATGCGCTCGGCAAAGGCATAAGCCATGTATACAGCCATCGTTTTCCTCCCGCTGCTCGGCTTCATCCTGGCCGGTCTTGCGTCACTGATCGCTCACAAGCCGGGGCGGGATGTCGTCGCCTTCGGTGCGGCCGATCATTCCGGCCACGACCATGCCCATGGTCATGATGCCCATGGCCACGACGATCATGGCCACGACGATCATCATGCGCCGCCCTCGCCGCATTCCGCCGGCGTGATCAAGTTTGCCGAGTGGATCACCACCGGCTTTCTGTTTGTCTCCTGCCTCTTGTCCTGGGTGGCGTTTTTCAAGATCGCGCTCGGCCCCTCGGAAGGGGTGCGCGTTCTGCTCGGCAACTGGATGACCTCGGGCACCATGAGCGTCGACTGGGCGCTCAGGATCGACCCGCTGACGGCGGTGATGCTGGTGGTGGTGACCACGGTCTCGGCGCTCGTCCATCTCTATTCGATGGGCTACATGCATGAGGACCCGTCGCGGCCGCGCTTCTTCGCCTATCTGTCGCTGTTCACTTTCGCGATGCTGATGCTGGTGACGGCGGACAATCTGGCGCAGATGTTCTTCGGTTGGGAAGGCGTCGGCCTTGCCTCGTATCTCCTGATCGGCTTCTGGTTCCACAAGCCCTCGGCCAATGCGGCGGCGATGAAGGCGTTCATCGTCAACCGCGTCGGCGATTTCGGCTTCGCGCTTGGTATTTTCCTGGTATTCTGGACCTTCGGCACCGTTTCGCTTGACGGAATCTTCGCCGATGTCGCCGGCAAGGCGAAGGACACCACCGGCTTCCTCGGCTGGCAGGTTCACACGATCACCCTTGCCTGCTGCCTGCTGTTCATGGGCGCGATGGGCAAATCAGCGCAGTTCCTGCTGCACACCTGGTTGCCGGACGCGATGGAAGGCCCGACGCCGGTCTCGGCGCTCATCCATGCGGCGACCATGGTGACCGCCGGCGTGTTCATGGTGGCCCGGCTTTCGCCGCTGTTCGAGTTCTCGCCGTTTGCCCAGTCGCTGGTGATCATCGTCGGCGCGACGACGGCGTTCTTTGCCGCGACGGTCGGTCTGGTGCAGAACGATATCAAGCGGGTGATCGCCTATTCGACCTGTTCGCAGCTTGGCTACATGTTCGTCGCGCTCGGCGTCGGCGCCTATTCGGCCGGCATCTACCACCTGTTCACGCATGCCTTCTTCAAGGCGCTGCTGTTCCTCGGCGCCGGCTCGGTCATCCATGCGATGCATCACGAGCAGGACATGCGCAAGATGGGCGGCCTTGCCCAGAAGATCCCGTTCACGGCCTGGATGATGATCATCGGCACGCTGGCGCTGACCGGCTTTCCGTTCACCGCCGGCTTTTTCTCCAAGGACGCGATCATCGAGGCGGCCTATGCCTCGCACCGGGTCGGCAACGGCTATGCCTTCGTGCTGATCGTTCTGGCCGCGCTGTTCACCTCGTTCTATTCGTGGCGGCTGGCGTTCATGACCTTCTATGGCAAGACCCGCGCCGACAAGCACACCTACGATCACGCCCATGAAAGCCCGATGACGATGCTGATCCCGCTCGGGGTGCTGGCGGCGGGCGCGATTTTCGCCGGCTTCCCGTTCGCGGCGAAATTCGTCGGCGGCGGCTTTGCCGATTTCTTCAAGGGCTCGATCTTCATGGGGGCGGACAACCACATCCTGCATGATCTGCACAATGTGCCGTTCTGGGTGAAGGCGAGCCCGTTCGTGATGATGGTGCTCGGCTTCGTGCTTGCCTGGCTGTTCTACATCCAGGATCCGGGGCGCCCGGTGCGGTTGGCCGAGACCTTCCCCGGTCTCTACCGGTTCCTGCTCAACAAGTGGTATTTCGACGAGATCTATGACCTGATCTTCGTGCGTCCCGCCAAGTGGCTTGGCCGCTTCTTCTGGAAGAAGGGCGATGGCTGGCTGATCGATGGCTTCGGGCCGGATGGCGTCTCGGCGCTGGCCGGGCGGATCGCGGTTCGCGCGGGCCGGGTGCAGACCGGCTTCGTCTACCACTACGCTTTTGCCATGCTGATCGGAGTGGCGCTCATCGTCACCTGGTACCTCTATGCCGGAGGAGCTCACTGATGTTCGGGTTCGGAATTCTCTCCGGTCTGACTTTCCTGCCGCTGCTCGGTGCGGCGATCATTCTGCTGCAGAGGGATGACGAGGCGGGCTGGCGCAACACGCGCTGCATCGCGCTGTGGACCACGCTGGCGACGTTCCTGCTGTCGTTGGTGGCCTGGGTGCGGTTCGACACGGCCAATGCCGGCTTCCAGCTGCTTGAAAGAAAGGCCTGGCTGAGCGAGACGATTGTCTACCAGCTTGGCGTTGACGGCATTTCGATGCCCTTCGTGCTGCTGACGACCTTCCTGATGCCGCTGTGCATCCTGGCGTCCTGGCACTCGATCAACACGCGGTTACGCGCCTACATGGCGGCGTTCCTGGTGCTCGAGACGATGATGATCGGCGTGTTCGTCGCGCTCGATGTCATCCTGTTCTACCTGTTCTTCGAGGGCGGCCTGATCCCGATGTTCCTGATCATCGGCATCTGGGGTGGGCAGCGCCGGCTCTATGCCTCGTTCAAGTTCTTCCTCTACACGCTGATCGGCTCGGTTCTGATGCTGATCGCCATCATGGCGATGTATTGGGATGCGGGCACCACCGACATGATCAAGCTGATGATGAGCCACAAGTTCGGCGGCAAGTTGCAGATCTGGCTGTGGCTGGCGTTCTTCGCCTCGTTTGCGGTCAAGATGCCGATGTGGCCGGTGCATACCTGGCTGCCGGACGCGCACGTCGAGGCGCCGACGGCTGGGTCGGTCATCCTGGCGGGCATCCTGCTCAAGATGGGCGGCTACGGCTTCCTGCGGTTTTCGCTGCCGATGTTCCCCGAGGCGTCGCATTACTTCGCCAACATGGTGTTCTGGATGAGCTGCATTGCCATCGTCTACACCTCGCTGGTGGCGATGATGCAGGAGGACATCAAGAAGCTGATCGCCTATTCCTCGGTGGCGCACATGGGCTTTGTCACCATGGGCATCTTCACCTTCAACACGCCGGGCGTGCAGGGTGCGGTGTTCCAGATGGTCAGCCACGGGCTGATTTCCGGCGCGCTGTTCCTCTGCGTCGGCGTCATCTACGATCGCATGCACACCCGCGAGATCGCGGCCTATGGAGGGCTGGTCGAGAAGATGCCGCTTTATGCGGCGATCTTCCTGCTGTTCACCATGGCCAACGTCGGCCTGCCCGGCACCTCCGGCTTCATCGGCGAGTTCCTGACGCTGACCGGATCCTACAAGGCCTCGACCTGGGTGGCCTTTGTCGCGACGACCGGCGTGATCCTGTCGGCGGCCTATGCGCTGTGGCTGTTTGCCCGCGTGGTGTTCGGCACGATGACCAGGCCCGGGCTGATGGCCATTCCGGATCTGGACGCGCGTGAACTGGCCATCCTGCTGCCGCTGGCGGCGCTGACCATCTATTACGGCGTGCAGCCGGGGCCGATCCTCGATGCCTGCGCCGCTTCCGTTGACCTTGTTATCAAGCAGGCCACCGCCGGACTGGCTCCGGTCAAGGCCGCCTTGATGATGCATTGATTGAATGAGAAGGACATCCATCCGATGACTTCGACCCTTGCACAAGTGCCGGCGCTGGGCCCGTTCCTGCCCGAACTGGTTCTGGCCGTTGTGGCGCTGGTTCTGGTGCTGCTGGGCGCCTTCCGCGGCGACCAGTGCAAAACGCTGATCGACCGGGTGACGATAGCAGCGCTGGTTATTGCCGGTCTTCTGGTGATCGAGCAGGGACCTGGCAGGTTCCTGACCTTCAATGATGCGTTCATCGCCGATTCCTTTGCGCGCTTCATGAAGGTGCTGACGCTGATCGGTTCGATCGCCGCAGTGGTGCTGTCGACCGGGTTCCTGCGCGATGAAAAGGTGCAGCGGTTCGAATACCCGATCCTGATCCTGCTCTCGACGCTCGGCATGATGGTGATGATCTCGGCCAACGAGATGATCTCGCTCTATCTCGGCCTCGAATTGCAGAGCCTTGCGCTCTATGTGCTCGCCTCGATCCATCGCGACAACAGCCGCGCCTCCGAGGCGGGGCTGAAGTATTTCGTGCTCGGCGCCTTGTCCTCCGGCATGCTGCTCTATGGCATGAGCCTGGTCTATGGCTTCACCGGTTCGATTTCGTTCAAGGCGATCGCCGCGTCGGTGCATGGCGGCCACGGCACGGGCGTCACCTTCGGTCTGGTGTTCATCCTGGCGGGCCTCGCCTTCAAGGTCTCGGCCGTGCCGTTCCACATGTGGACGCCGGACGTTTATGAAGGCGCGCCGACCCCGGTGACGGCGTTCTTTGCCACAGCGCCAAAGATGGCGGCGGTCGCCATTCTGGTGCGGGTGCTGATCACCGCCTTCCCGGCGGTCACCCGCGACTGGCAGCAGATTGTCACCTTCATGGCCATCGCCTCGATGGCGCTGGGCGCGTTTGCCGCCATTCCGCAGACCAACATCAAGCGACTGATGGCCTATTCCTCGATCGCCAACATGGGCTACGGGCTCACCGGCCTTGCCGCCGGCAGCATCGAGGGCGTCGAGGGGATTGCGATCTTCATGGCGATCTACCTGGCCATGACGCTGGGGGCCTTTGCCGTGATCCTGTCGATGAAGACCGACAAGGGCCACGTCGAGGCGATCGATGATCTCTCCGGCCTGTCCAAGTCGCAGCCCTTCATGGCCGCCATGCTGATGCTGATCATGTTCTCGCTGATCGGCATTCCGCCGCTGGCTGGTTTCTTCGGCAAGTTCTACGTGTTCGCAGCGGCGGTCAAAGCCAAGCTGATGGCGCTGGCGATCCTCGGCATTCTCACCTCGGTCGTCTCCGCCTATTACTATCTGCGCATCGTCAAGGTGATGTATTTTGATGAGCCGAAGCGGGAGTTCCTGCCGGTGGGCGGCGAGGTCAGGCTGGTGATGACGCTGGCCGGGTTGGTGGTTCTGCTCTTCTGGGTGTTCCCGGCGCCGATCAAGTCTGCGGCTGAGGCTGCCGCCAAGTCGCTGTTCTGAGGCTCAGCAGCAATGCGGCTGGGCGGCGCGGCGACCACGGCCGGCTATTCACTGGTATCGCTCCAGTCGGTCGACAGCACCAACCGGCTGGCGCTTGATCTGGCGCAGCAGGCCGGCGCCGACCGGACCTGGGTAGTTTCCGAGGAACAGCGCGCCGGCCGTGGCCGGCAGGGCCGGACCTGGGCCTCTCCGCCCGGTAATTTCTATGGTTCGCTGCTGCTGGTCGCGCCATGCCCGACGCGGGATCTGCCAAAGCTCGGGTTCGTGGCGGGCGTCGCGCTGGCCGACACCGTCCGGTCCCTGTCCTTGCGCGGGCCGGTGCATCTCAAATGGCCCAATGATCTCATGGCCGGCAATGCCAAGCTGGCCGGCATGCTGCTGGAGGGCCGGGCGATGGCCGATGGCCGCATGGCCATTGCCATCGGCATCGGGCTGAACATCGCCAATGCCCCGCCGGTGAGCGGGCGCCAGACCACATCGCTCGGCGAACTCGGCGTGCATGCCGACCGCCGCGAGGTCTTCCGCGGGCTGTCGGACCGTGTTGCCGAGCGGCTGGATCAGTTTGCCGGCGGCACCGGTTTTGCCTTGATCCGTGACGCCTGGACGGAGCGAACCCTGCCGCTTGGCACGGCGATTTCGGTCCAGCTGGCCAGCGGCTTGCGCGGCGGGCGATTTGCCGGAATCGACGCCTCCGGCCAGTTGCTGCTCGATACTGCGGCCGGTCGCATCGCCGTCGAGGCGGGCGATGTGCTGCTCAATGCCAGCGAGAGCGCTTTCGACCATGGCTGATCCGGCGGAACTGGTGTTTGTGCCGCTGGGCGGACTTGGCGAGATCGGCATGAATGCCGCCCTCTATGGCTATGGGCCGCCGCGCCGGCGCGAATGGCTGCTGGTCGATCTCGGCGTGGCTTTTGCCGGCGAGGACATGCCGGGCGTCGATCTGATCATGCCGGCGCTTGGATTCATCGAGCAGCAGAAGGAGCGGCTCGCCGGCATCGTGCTGACCCATGCGCATGAGGATCACTTCGGCGCGGTGGCCGATCTGTGGCCGCGCCTCGGCGTGCCGCTCTATGCGACACAGTTCGCCGCCGATCTTCTCGAGGCGCGGCGCCTGTCGGAGAAGGGCGCACCGAAAGTGCCGATTCGCCGCATCGGCCAGGCGACGCGCTTTTCCGTCGGTCCGTTCGATCTGGAAACCGTTCCGGTCGCCCATTCTATCCCCGAATCCTGCGCGCTGATCCTGCGCACGCCGGCCGGCACCGTGGTCCACACCGGCGACTGGAAGATCGACCCGACGCCTGTGCTTGGATTGCCGACCGACGAGGCGCGCTTCCGCGCCATCGGCGACGAGGGCGTTCTTGCGCTCGTCTGCGATTCCACCAACATCCTGCGCGAGGGTGAATCCGCTTCGGAACGGCAGGTGGCCGATGCGTTGAAGGAAATCATCGCCGGATCGCCGGGGCGTGTGCTGGTCACCACCTTTGCCTCCAATGTGGCGCGCATCCGTGCCGTGGCGGAAGCGGCTGCTGCCTGTGGCCGGCAGGTGATCATTGCCGGCAGGGCGATGGAACGGGTGGCCGAGATCGCCGCCGAACTCGGCATGTTCTCCGGCCTGCCGCCGTTCCGCGGTCCCGATGCGTATCAGAGCCTGCCGCGCGACAAGGTGGTGGTGCTGGTCACCGGCAGCCAGGGCGAGCCACGGGCTGCGCTGGCCCGGATCGCCGCCGGCGAATATCCGGATGTGCGCCTTGCGTCCGGCGACCGGGTGATTTTCTCCTCCCGTGCCATTCCCGGCAACGAAAAGGCGATCAACCGCATCATCAACGCGCTCGCCCGGCAGGATATCGAGATCATCACCGACCGGCATGGCCTTGTGCATGTCTCGGGCCATCCGCGCCGTGACGAGGTGCGCCGCATGTATGAATGGGTGCGGCCGAAGATCGCCATCCCCGCCCATGGCGAGGCTTTGCACCTCACCGAGCATCGCGCCTTCGCCCGCTCGATGGGGGTGGACCATGCCATCCGTGCCTTCAACGGCGATCTGGTGCGGCTCGCTCCCGGCGATCCGGTCATTGTCCAGGAGGTGCCGCACGGCCGGCTGGTCAAGGACGGGATGCTGATCACCGAGGAGACCGGCGCCGTCGCCGAACGCCGCAAGCTTGCCTATGTCGGCATCGTCACTGTGGCGTTCGCCATCGACGAACGCGGCGAATTCGCCTCCGATCCGGAGATCGAGACAACCGGCATCCCCGAGACGACAGCGGACGGCACTGTGATCGCCGAACTTGCGCTTGATGCGGTGGAAGCGGCGGTGCGCTCGCTCGGCAAGGCCAGGCGGCGCGATGTTTCCGCCGTGCAGGAGGCCGTGCGGCGCGCAGTGCGTTCGGCGATTGCCGATGTTTGGGACAAGAAGCCTGTCTGTCAGGTATTCGTACTGGACGTGTGAGGAGGCAAGGATGATCGGACGGCTGAACCATGTTGCCATCGCGGTGCGCGATCTTGCCGCAGCAACGAGAACCTATGCCGGCGCGTTGGGCGCGAAGGTGTCGGCGCCGCAGGCCCTGCCGGAACACGGGGTGACGGTGGTGTTCGTCGAACTGCCCAACACCAAGGTCGAGTTGCTGGAGCCTCTGGGCGCGTCATCGCCGATCGCCAGGTTCCTTGAGAAGAACCCCGACGGCGGAATGCATCACATCTGCTACGAGGTCACCGACATCCTGGCGGCGCGCGATGCGCTGAAGGCGGCGGGCGCGCGCGTCATCGGCGACGGCACGCCGAAAATCGGTGCGCACGGCAAGCCGGTGTTGTTCCTGCATCCCAAGGATTTCAACGGCACGCTGGTAGAACTGGAACAGGTCTGATGAAATTCGGCACCTGGCTCGCGATCTATTTCATCGTCTGGTGGGTCATGCTGTTTGCCGCCCTGCCGTTCGCGGTGCGCCGCGATGCGGAGCCGGATGAGGTGGTTGCCGGCAGCGATCCCGGCGCCCCGGCGCGGCCGAACCTGAAGCGCGCATTGCTCATCACGACCAGCCTGGCGGCGATCATCACCGCCGCATTCTGGTGGCTGATCAACAACTACTGGGTGTGATACCAGTGGCCTTCACAAATGACCTGCCGGTCATTTCCCGGGCCGTCCCTCGCAACCGGGCCTTCGGCCCTGCTCGGCGTCGCATTCGCTCCTAACCAGCGAGCAGGCCGCCGCAAGAAAGCAGCAAAAAGAAAAAGCAGGGCCGCAAAAAAGAAAAAGCAAGGCCGGCTAGCCTTGCTCCAATAAGAAACTCTCGTCAGCTTCCCGGCGCCTGCGGATTGTCATCCGTTCTCCCAGCGCCGACTGCTGTCTTCCTCCGTAGACCCGGACCACCGCAGCAGAGCGTTCTGTCGGCTCCTGCCTGCATTGCCCCATTCACGGAATTTTGATTAGCCGAGGCAATAGGCAGTGTCACGCCAAAATTTCATCGCAATGCTGAATTTTCTCTCGCAGTCAGAGACGCTTGAATTTTCGGGGCCGATCCGCTCTTAACATCCAGGCCCTTGTGTTCACGCCGCGATGGCGATTCGTGGCCAGGAGAGTTCTTTTCATGCGCCTCACCCGGTTTTTTCTGCCGACCCTTCGCGAAACGCCCAAGGAGGCGGAGATCGTCTCGCATCGCCTGATGCTGCGCGCGGGCATGATCCGGCAGGAATCGGCCGGCATTTATGCGTGGCTGCCGCTGGGGCTTCGGGTGCTCAACAAGGTCTGCGCCATCATCCGCGAGGAGCAGAATCGTTCCGGCGCCATTGAACTGCTGATGCCGACCATCCAGTCGGCCGATCTGTGGCGCGAGAGCGGTCGTTACGACGCCTATGGCAAGGAGATGCTGCGCATCAAGGACCGGCACGAGCGCGACATGCTGTTCGGCCCGACCAACGAGGAGATGATCACCGAGATCTTCCGGGCCTATGTGCGCTCCTACAAGGACCTGCCGCTCAATCTCTATCATCTGCAATGGAAGTTCCGCGACGAGGTGCGCCCGCGCTTCGGGGTGATGCGTTCGCGCGAGTTCCTGATGAAGGATGCCTATTCCTTCGATCTCGATCAGGCCGGCGCGCGCCACGCCTACAACAAGATGTTCGTCGCTTATCTGCGCACCTTCGAGCGGCTCGGCCTGAAGTCGATCCCGATGCGGGCCGATACCGGCCCGATCGGCGGCGATCTTTCGCATGAGTTCATCGTGCTGGCCTCGACCGGGGAATCGGAGGTGTTCTGCCACAAGGACTATCTCGATTTCGCCGTGCCGCCGGCCGACACCGATTTCGACGACATCAAGGGCATTCAGGCGACGGTCGACAAGTGGACCTCGCTCTACGCCGCAACGTCCGAGATGCATGACGCCGCAGCCTACGAGGCCATTCCGGCGGACCGCCGCGTCTCGGCGCGCGGCATCGAGGTCGGCCATATCTTCTATTTCGGCACCAAATATTCGGAGCCGATGCGGGCGGTGGTCAACGGCCCGGACGGCAAGGAGCATATGGTGCATATGGGCTCTTATGGCATCGGGCCGAGCCGTGTTGCCGCCGCCGCCATCGAGGCCAGCCACGACGAGGCCGGCATCATCTGGCCCGAGGCGATTGCGCCGTTCAGGGTGGCGCTGCTCAACCTCAGGCAGGGCGACAGCGCCTGCGATGCCGCCTGCGAAGCGCTCTACCGGGATCTGACGGCGAGGGGCGTCGATGTGCTCTACGACGACCGCGAGGAGCGTCCGGGCGGCAAATTCGCCAATGCCGATCTGATCGGCCTGCCCTGGCAGGTGATGGTGGGGCCGAAATCGCTGGCGGAGGGCAAGGTCGAGACCAAGCATCGGGCGAGCGGCGCGCGCGACCTGATGTCCCCGGCCGATGTGATTGCGCGGTTGACGGCGTGACGGCGGCCGTCTCCCTGAAGGACACCGCCGGCGGCTGGCTGAAGCGCGTTGCCTCGTCGTTCGAGGTGATGCTGGCCTGGCGCTACCTGCGGGCCCGCCGGCGCGAGGGGTTCATCTCGCTGATCGCGCTGCTGTCGTTCCTCGGCATCATGCTGGGTGTTGCGACGCTGATCGTGGTGATGAGCGTCATGAACGGCTTTCGCAAGGAGTTGATCGGCAAGATCCTTGGCGTCAACGGCCATGCGTTCATCCAGCCACTCGGCGAGCCGCTTCAGGATTATGAAGCGATCGCCAGGCGGATCGAGGGGGTCAAGGGCGTGACGATTGCCGCCCCGATGATCGAGGGCCAGGTTCTGGCCGCCTCGCAGACGGCCTCGACCGGAGCGCTGGTGCGCGGCCTGTCGGAGGCCGATATCCGCAAGTTCAAGGTTGTCTCCGGCAACATCCGCGAAGGCTCGCTCGACGGGTTCAGCGACGGCAACGGCATTGCCATCGGCAAGCGCATGGCCGGGCACCTCAATGTCACCATCGGCGACAAGGTGCGCCTGCTCAGCCCCAAGGGCCCCTCGACGCCATTTGGCATGGCGCCGCGCCAGAAAGCCTATGAGGTCACGGCAATCTTCGAAGTGGGCATGAGCGAATTTGACGCCGGCTTCGTGTTCATGCCGATCGGCGAATCGCAGATCTATTTCGATCTGGAAGGCCAGGCATCGGTGATCGAGGTGTTCATTCAGGATCCGGAGAAGATCGATGATCTGAAACCCGCGATCCAGCAGGCGCTGGGGCCGGTGGCCACCGTGACCGACTGGCGCTTCCGCAACCGGGTGTTTTTCGGCGCGCTGGAAATGGAACGCACCATGATGTTCATCATCCTGATGATGATCGTGCTGGTTGCCGCCTTCAACATCATCGCCGTGCTGATCATGATGGTGAAGGACAAGACCCGCTCCATCGCCATCCTGCGCACCATGGGGGCGACGCGCGGATCGGTGCTGCGGATCTTCATCATGACCGGCGCCATCATCGGTGTGGTGGGCACGATCCTCGGGGTGCTGCTGGGGCTGCTGATCTCGGCCAATGTCGAATCCCTGCGCCAGTTCTTTTCGTGGCTGCTGGCGCGTCCGCTGTTCCCGCCGGAGCTTTATTATCTCAACCGGATGCCGTCGGTGATCGACCCGACCGAGATCAGCATCATCGTCGGCGTGACATTGCTGTTGTCCTTTGCCGCGACGCTTTATCCCGCCTGGAAGGCGGCCAAGCTCGACCCGGTCGAAGCCTTGCGGGGGGAATGATGATCCCGGCACTCGCCCTCAGGACGATCGAGAGAACCTATTTTCAGGCCGGAGAGGCGCTGGAGATCCTGCGCGGCGCCGATCTGACCGTGCAGCCCGGCGAGCTGGTGGCGCTGGTGGCGCCTTCCGGCACCGGCAAGTCGACACTGCTGCATTGCGCCGGTCTGCTGGAAAGGCCGGATGGCGGCGAGGTGCTGATCGGCGGCATGCCGACCCGCAGCCTGCCCGACAACGAGCGGACGAGGCTGCGCCGCACCGAGATCGGCTTTGTCTATCAGTTCCATCATCTGTTGCCGGAACTGACCGCGATCGAGAACGTGATGATGCCGCAGCTGATTGCCGGCCTTGGCCGCGAACAGGCCCGCTCGCGTTCGGCGGAACTGCTGACCTTCATCGGTCTCGGCAAGCGGCTCGATCATCAGCCGGCCAAACTGTCGGGCGGCGAGCAGCAGCGCGTCGCCATTGCCCGCGCGGTTGCCAATGCGCCGCGCCTGCTGCTGGCGGACGAGCCGACCGGCAATCTCGACCCCGGCACCTCCGATCATGTCTTTTCGATGCTGACGGCCATCGTCAAGCAATCCGGGCTTGCGGCGCTGGTTGCCACCCACAATCTCGACCTTGCCCGCCGCATGGATCGCCGGGTGACCATCCGCGACGGACATATCGCCGAACTGGAGTGACATGGTGGCCAGCGGCGGCACCGGGGCGCGGAAAGCCGTTGCCTTCTTGGTGCGCGCCTCTATAGTCCGCCGCGAATTTGCCCATTCCGGAAGGCTCAGCCGTCCGGCCTGACCAGACGAGGATTGATCGTGATCACCCCGGCTTTCGCCCAAGCAGCGGCCGCCCCCGGCGGCGGCGAACTCATCGCCCAGTTTGCTCCCTTCGTGCTTATCCTGATCATCATGTATTTCCTGCTGATCCGCCCGCAGCAGAAGCGTGCGCGCGAGCATCAGGAGATGATCAAGAATGTCCGTCGCGGCGATACCATCATCATGTCGTCCGGCATGATCGCCAAGATCACCAAGGTGGTTGACGACAGCGAGGTCGAGGTCGAGATCGCCGATGGCGTGCGCGTCCGCATGATGCGCGCGATGATCGCCGATGTCCGCACCAAGGGCGAGCCGGTGGCGGGCTGAGCCCGTCACCCTGAAGGCGACTGATTGCGATGTTGCGCTTTTCCCGGCTGAAAATTCTCGGTGTCGTGGCGCTGGCACTGGCCAGCATTCTCTATTCGCTGCCCAGTGGATTGCCGCAATCGACGCGTGATGCCATCGAGCGGTCGATCCCCGGCTGGGTCCCGAAATGGATCGTGCCCTACAAGGGCATCACCCTGGGGCTGGACCTGCAGGGCGGCACCCATGTGGTGCTGGAGGTTGACCAGCCGGCGCTGATCCGCACCATGGTGCAGCAGTTGCAGG
>ERZ761609.1569-NODE-1569-length-19492-cov-51.744251_pt1 | contig 19492 bp, 17 predicted proteins | sample MGYA00511163_ERZ761609 | MGnify/ENA primary metagenome ERZ761609 (study PRJEB28899, sample SAMN02445070) | bioreactor sludge metagenome | biome: EBPR sludge | place: Australia: Brisbane, Thorneside Wastewater Treatment Plant | collected 2011-12-16 ... | reverse complement strand
AGATTGGTCAGTGACTGGAGTTCAGACGTGTGCTCTTCCGATCTCGTTGCGCCGCCCGCCGCGCAACGCTCGTGGGGGCCGGAGGACCGTCCGGGCACGACGAGCTGGGTGAAGGCCGCGGACCAGATCAATCCGGCGGACCGGCGGCTGGAGACGGCGCGCTCGGCGGGGTTTACCACCGCCGTGACGTTCCCCGCAGGCTCGCTGGTGGCCGGCCATGGGGCGGTGATCAATCTGGGCGGGGAGACCGCGGGCGAGATGGTGGTGCATTCGCTCGCCGGGCTGCGGCTGGAGTTGAACGCCCGCGGCGTGACCGGGTTTCCCAATTCCCTCATGGGCGTGATCTCTTACTTCCGCCAGCTCTGGCTGGACGCAGCGCACTACAAACAGGCCAAGGAGTTGTATGAAAAGAACCCGGCGGGGCTGGTGCGGCCGGCCTATGACCGGGCCCTGGAGGGCGTGCTGGAGGCGCGCAGCGTGGTGCTCCCGGCGGTGACCAGGGTGGAACTGGAACGAATGGCGAAGCTGGCGGCCGAGTTGAAGACCCCCGCCATCCTGCGCGGCGCGCATGAAGGCTACCGCGTGGCGGAGACGCTGAAACAGGCCGGAGTCCGTGCGATTGTCAACGTGAACTGGCCGAAGAAGCCGGCCGACCGGGATCCGCAGATTGTGGACAGTTTCCGCGAACTGGATCTCCGCGACCAGGCGCCCACGACGCCCATCGCGCTGGCGGCGGCTGGCGTGCCATTCGCATTCACCTCGGAGGGGTTGAGCGCGCCGCGCGAGGTGATCGCGGCCATCAAGAAATCCATCGACCTGGGTCTGAAGAAAGAGGATGCGATCCGCGCGCTGACCCTGGATGCGGCGCGCATCCATGGGGTGGATGACCGGCTGGGCTCGATCGAGCCGGGCAAAATCGCCAACCTCGCCATCGTGAAGGGAGAGCTGTTTGACAGCCTCGGCCGCGTGGAGATGGTCTTCATCGATGGCAAGAAGTATGAACCGGCGCCCGAGGCTCCATCGGCGCGCCGCACGGAGGAGACGCGATGAACACGCTGCACCTCGCCCTGGCGCTGGTCTGCGCCGCCGCTCTGCTGCCCGCCCAGGCGCCGCGGCGCACGCTCGGCGAGGCCTTGGGTAAAAAGCAGCCAATTCTGATTCAGAACGCGACGATCCACCCCGTGGCGGGCAATTCCTTTACCGGGTCGATCTCCATTGTGGATGGCCGTATTGCCGAGTTGGGCGAGAAGGTGCTGGCGCCCGCCGGCGCGCGGATCATCAACGGATCGGGCAAGCACGTAGTCCCGGGCATGATCGATTGCCACACGCATATCGCGCTCGATGCGATCAACGAAGGCAGCGTATCGGTCTCGTCGATGACGGGCGTGGGCGATGTGGTGAACGCGGAGAGCCGGTCGATCTACTATGCCCTCGCCGGCGGCGTCACCACGGCCAATGTGCTGCATGGCAGTGCAAACTCCATTGGCGGGCTGAACGTGGTGTTGAAAATGCGTTGGGGCAAGGATGCCGAGGGGTTGGTTATGGCCGAGGCGCCGCCCGGCATCAAGTTCGCCCTGGGCGAAAATCCGAAGCGCCAGGGCATGGCTCCGCAGCAACAGGGCGGCAACGCCGTGCGGCGCTATCCGGGCACGCGCATGGGGGTGGAGGATGTGATCCGGACGGCGTTCGTCGAAGCGCGTACCTACCGGGCGCAGTGGAAGACGTACGACGAGCGCAAGACCCGCGGCGAAAACGTGCTGCCGCCGCGCCGCGACCTGAAACTGGAGCCGCTGGTGGAGGTGCTGGACGGCAAGCGCCTGGTCCACGCCCACAGCTACCGTGCCGACGAGATCCTGATGCTGCTGCGTGTAGCCGAGGAGTTCGGCTTCCGCATCGCTACTTTGCAGCATGTGCTGGAAGGCTACAAAGTGGCCAAGGAGATCGCCGCACACGGGGCTGGCGCGTCCACGTTCAGTGACTGGTGGAGCTACAAAATGGAAGCCTATGACGCCATCCCCCACAACGCGGCTTTGCTGCATGAACGGGGCGTTCTGGTGTCGATCAACTCCGACGATGCTTCCGGCGCCGAGATCATGCGGCGGATGAACACCGAGGCTGCCAAGGCGGTGAAATACGGTGGAGTCAACCCGCGCGAAGCGCTGGCGATGGTGACGCTGAATCCCGCCAAACAGCTTGGGATCGACAAGTATGTAGGCTCGCTGGAGCCCGGCAAGCAGGCCGATGTGGTGATCTTTGATGGCGATCCATTGTCCATCTACTCCCGCGTCGAGAAGGTCTTCATCGACGGCGAAGAGTACTTCGACCGCGAACGTGATCTGGCGGAGCGGCCGCTGTTTGATGCGCGCAAGAAGGGCCTGCTCGAAAAAGAGAAACTCGACGAAAAACAGCGTGCGCCGGCAAGGAGGCCGTCATGAGAGCCCTGCTGCTGGTCATGCTGCTCGCCGCGGCGGCTGCGGCGGCGGACAACAGTTTCTTGATCCGCAACGCAACGGTCTATCCGGTTTCCGGGCCGAAGCTGCAAACCGCTTCGGTGCTGGTGATTGACGGCAAAATCGCCGAGGTGGGCGAGCGCGTGCAAACGCGCGCGAAAGTGCGCATGATCGACGGGCGCGGTCTGCATGTCTACCCGGGGATGATCGACGCGGCAACGCTAGTCGGGATCTCCGAGATCAGTTCAGTGCGCGAAACGGCCGACGTGGGCGAGGTGGGCGAGTTCAATCCGCAGTTGCGCGCCTCCGTGGCGGTGAATCCGGAAAGCGAGCACATCCCCGTGACACGGGCCAATGGCATCACCGCGGTTGGCGTGCTGGCGGCGGGCGTCAGCGGCGGTTTCGGCTTCGGTGAGATCAGCTTTATTGGCGGCCAGGTGTCGCTGATGCACCTGCATGGCTGGACCTGGGAGGAGATGACGGTGACCCACGGCGCGGCGATGCAGCTTCGTCTGCCCGGCATCGAAACCCGTCGGCGCAACCCAATGACCGGGCAACTCACCATCACTCCCTACTCCGAGGCCCGAAACCGCCAGGAGGCCAGCCTGCGCAAGGTGCGCACCTTCTTCGAGGAGGCCCGTCGCTATCACACCGCCCGTCAGGCCGACGGCGGGTCGATCCGGCCCGACCTGCGTTTCGAAGCCCTGAAGCCGGTGTTGGACGGAAAGCAGCCCCTGCTGATTCCCGCGAACACGGAGCGCGAGATTCGCGATGCGATCGCCTTCGCGGATGCCGAGAAGGTGAAGATCGTTCTGGCCGGGCTGCGCCGGCCCGGCGCGACGTTGGCCGACATGGCACAGAAGAAAATCCCGGCCATACTGGGCTCGCCGTTCGTGCCTGCGCAAGAGGAGGACGATCCCTACGACGCCACGTTCACCCTGGCCGCCGAGTTGCACCGCGCGGGGGTGAAGTTCGCCTTCGCCAGCTTCGGGGCGCAGTTTGCCCGTAACCTGCCGTATCAGGCGGGACAATCCGTGGCCTTCGGCCTGCCGTATGACGCTGCGCTCCGCGCAGTCACCCTGAACGCCGCCGAGATCTATGGAGTGGAGGACCGGATGGGCTCTATTCAACCCGGCAAGTACGCGGACCTGATAGTGACCGACGGGGACCCGCTCGAAATCCGCACGCAGGTCAAGATGATGTTCGTGAAGGGTGAGGCCGTGGACCTGGAAACAAAGCACACGCGCCTGTATAAGAAGTACAAGGCGCGCCCCTGAGGCTTTAGTCGATGAAACCGCGCCAGGTATTGCCTTTGGCGTCGCGGAGGATGACGCCATAGCCGTCCGAAATGCCCGAAATGAAGTTCCCGTCGGGATCGCGGAAACGGTAGCGAACCGAGGCGTCCTCCATCCGTTCGGCAACCCCATACCACTCCCGGCCGCGTTCGTCCCGCAGCCGGATGAAGTCGCCTTCGCCGGAGCCGTAGACGTGCCGCGCCTTGTGCTGGAAACTGAAAAAGCCTCCAGGAAGGCCCGCGTTGCTCCTTCGCCTCCGGTAAATCATATGCCCACATATCGGCTGGATTTATTCCCGGCGTTATGGGGAAATTACCCTATGCGGGTGATAAGGCGGATGACATGAGGGCGGTGCTGCAGCGGGTGAGCCAGGCGCGGGTGACCGTGGATGGTGTGGTGACGGGCGAGATTGGCGCCGGCTTGCTGGTTCTGCTGGGCGTCGCCCGCCAGGACACCGAAGCCGAGGCCCGCTGGCTGGTGGAAAAGATCCTCGGACTGCGTATCTTTGAGGATGCCAACGGCAAGATGAACCTGAGCGTCACCGAAACCGGCGGCGCCTTGCTGGTGGTGTCGCAGTTCACGCTCTATGGCGACACGCGCAAGGGCCGCCGCCCCAGCTTCGACCGCGCCGCCCGTCCCGAACTCGCCAAACAGCTCTATGAACGCTTCGTCGAACTGGCGCGCGAGCGCGGGGTGCAGGTCGAGACCGGCATCTTCCAGGCCATGATGGACGTCTCTCTGACCAACGCCGGCCCTGTCACGCTGATCTGCGAGACACCTTCCAGCCACGATCCGGGTGTGGGTTAGTCCGCCCCGAAACTAAGCTTTTCAGGCGAGGCTTGCCAGCAGATGTTCGGTTGCTCGGGCGAGCGACAGGTACAAAGGGTGACGGGCCTCGGTCTTCATGCGCGAGACTAGTTCCGTCATCCATATCAGGTGGCTGGCCGCGAAGGCGCGCAACTCCTGGTCGTCCGCCTCGTTGGCGGCCAGTTGGGCAAAGAACAGCAGCAGCAGGCCGGCATGGTCGGCGGGTTCGTTCTCCACGGCCGGCTCGGCCCCGTAGCGGCGATACCATTCGAGGGCGGAGTGATGGGCCGGCCCCATCAGCCGGGGCTCTGGCGCGTAGGCGGACTGCCAGGGAGAGCAGGGGGCGCCCGCAGGGGAAATAAACAGCCGGGTGTATTCCAACTCGGCGGCCTCCGGCACGCCCTGGGCCAGCAGGATCTCGTCGCGAAACGCGGCGAAGGGTCCTTCAGCCGCGTCTTCGGGCGGACTCAGGCGGCGCGGGTCGGAACTGAGAAAAGCCTGGCCCAACAGGGCGGACTGCTGGGCCAGGAGGTCACGATCGGTCATTCCCCGATCATAGCGGTTCGATATTCACGACGGCATCCATAATGCAGGACGAGCCGCCGTAGTTGCCTGCCGCGATGAAGTCCTCCACCGAGGCGTCCGGCACCAGGTCGCCATCGCGGACACCCTTCAGTCCCGCCTTCGTCAGAAGGCGCGAGCGGTGGCCGAAGCCGTGGGCGATCTGCACGCAATCCGGCCGGACCGTCTGGCTGAGGTGGGCCGGCACCTCCACCTGGCCGACGCGGGAACGCACCCGGACCATCTGTCCCTCGCTGATGCCCAACTTCTGGGCCAGCGCCGGATTGATGATCGCGGCGTTGGTGGGCATGATCTCATTGAGGAAGGCATTGTTCTGCGTCGTGTTGCGCTTGTGGATGCCCGGAATGAAGGTCAGGTAGTAGTAGGGGTATTCGGCCGAGGGCTGATCGCGCTTGGGATGCCATTTCGGCAGCGGCTCGGCTCCCTTTTGGGCAAACTGCGGAACCAGGATCTGGCACTTGTTGGTGCCACCCACGGTCGGGAAGGTGGTTCGGGGGACGAAGGGCGCGGGACGGTCCACTCGCCCCTTGTCCCGGAACTCGGCGAAGTTCTCGCCCAGTCCGGCGCGGCGCGCCTGCTCGTCCAGCAATTCATTCGCGTTCAGCCAGGAGCCGTCGGGCTTCTTGAAATGGTCCGGGGCGAGCCGCTTGCCAAGCTCCAGACCCACATAAGCGATGGAACGCGTCTCGAACATCGGGGCGGTGACCGGTTGGCGGGCCACAGCCTGCGGACTGGTGGCGCGATAGTTCCGGACCACGATGCCGCTTCCCTCCAGATACAGCGTTGAGGGGAGGACAATGTCAGCCATTGAGGTGGTGTCGGTGGGGATGAAATCCATGGCGACGGTGAACTCCACGGTCCGCATGGCATCCTCCATGTGCAGCGGGAAGGGGAAGCCCAGCAGCGTGTAGTTGTTGAAGAATGCGGCCTTGATCAGACCGGGATGCCGCCGGAGCATGCCGTCCGCCAGGGTCGAGAACATCCCCTGGTCCACTTCCTCGGCGAGCGGCAGTAGATTCCGGCCATCCACGCGGCGGCCCACTTTCTGCGGATTAGGCGGCGGCGGCCAAATGGCGTCGGCGCCGGCGAGCGGAATGCCCCGGGCGAAGTAGCGGCCGCCGGGCCGGTCGATCGTGCCGGCCAGAATGTTCAGGATCGAGATCGCATGCACCAGTTGCGTGGAATTCATGTAGTTGGCGCACAGCGTCTTCTTGTGGGCGGGGGCGATGGCCGGACGCGTCGTGGCGAACTCCCGCGCGATGCGCCACGTCACCGCCGCCGGCACGTCGCTTAATCCTTCGGCCCACTCCGGGGTGTACTGGGCGAAGTGCGTGCGGATCTCCGTCTCATACTGCGGGAAGTTGGTGTATTGCTCGACGAAATCCCGGTCGTACAGGTTCTCGCTGATGATCACATTGATCATCGCGAGCGCCACGGCCAGATCCGAGCCCGGGCGGATGTTGTGGAACTCGGTGGACATCTTCGAGGTCGCCGTATAGGTCGGCGCGAAGCGCACTACCTTGGCGCCGTTGGCGCGCGCCTTCACGATGCCATTGGCGTACACAATCTTGTTCTTCGCCACCTGGTCCCAGCCAAACAGCAAAATGTACTTCGAGTTGTCGAAGTCGTTGGTCCACTGCTTCCCGCCGGTGGTGTAGCGCTGGATGATGTTGTCGGTCAGGAAGCAAACGTCGATGTGGTCGATGCGGTTGATCGCGCCCACCGCATTCATGAAGCGCTGCCAGAAATCATGGCCGGCCAGGGTGCAGAACAGCAGTGAATCGCGGCCGTGGTTCTCGATATAGAACTTGAAGCGCTCGGCGATCGTGTCCAGCGCCTCCTGCCAACTGATGCGGACCCAGCCGGGGTCCTCATCGAAGCCCTTACGCGGATTGGTCCGCTTCATCGGGTACTTCAGGCGGTCCGGGTCGTAAAGGAACTCGGCGCCGGCCGTGCCCTTCCCGCAAAGGTGGCCTTCGCCATGCAAATCGCCATCGATGCCCTTGAGGAATTGCACCACGCCGTCCTTCAGCGTGGCTTCAATGGCGCAATTGGGCGAACAGATCGCGCACGCGGTTTGCAGGGTGCGGATGGTGGCCGCCTGAGCGGCGCTGGGGCGGAAGAACTGGTCGAAACTGATCAGACCGGCCGCGCCGCCGGTCATCTGGAACAGATTACGTCGGGTGATATTCATGGCAGTTTCCTCCTTACGCACCAGGGAACGGCGTGACAATAAACCGGATGCGCGGTTTGGTGCCCGCCGGGTTGGAGAAGTTCTCAATGCGGTCCGCGCCCTGCTCTCGAATCCGGGACCACTCGCCAAACTGCAGCGCCCCGGTGGGGCAGATCGTGGAGCACGCCGGCTCCAGACCCGCCTCGATCCGGTCGAAGCACCCCGTGCACTTCTCCATCCTCATGGTGCGGGCATTCCACTGCGGCGCCTGGTAGGGACAGAACGCGGCGCACTGCCGGCAGCCGACGCACTTCGACTGGTCGATCTGAATCGTGCCATCCTGGCCCCGCCGGCTGATCGCCTTCACCGGGCATACCATCATGCACCAGGCCGTGTCGCAATGGTTGCAGGCCGAGGAGATCGCTTGTTCGCGAACCTGGGGAAAGACCCCTGATTCGCGGATCTGAACCCGGCGGTAGCGGACGTTCTGGCCCACCTCCACCTGGTTCCATTGTTTGCAGGCCGTCTCACAGGCCCGGCATTCGATACATCGCTTTTGATCAAATAGCCATCCGTACGAGGGCATGGATTACCTCCGGCGACAAAGCGCCGGGATCTCCACCGCACGTTCAGGGCCGCCTTAAAATAAGACTGACATGTCTGAAAAAACGACACAATCTTGACAGGCATGGGGGACTTCACCCACCCCGGGGATCCAGTTGGGTGACCATCACCCATCATTCATTCATGGTATAGATTTCAGAGTGGCAAGTCTGATATGATGCCCGCACGGAGATCCTGAACCATGCGCTGTGAAAGCCCTTTTTTGAACAGCCTGATCGGCAAGCGGGTGGAACTGGTGGCGGTGGATGCGCCAGTGCTGCCCCCCATGATGCTCGAAGAGGTGACGACGCTGGGCGTCGTGGTCCATGACGACGAACGGGGTCACTTCTTTCCCTGGTCGGAGGTGGTGGAAATCGCCCCCTGCAAGCCGACCGAAGCCGACATCAAGGCGCAGGAACTCATGGAAGCGGCGCTCGAGGTGGATTCCGAACCGTAACGCGGGAGTAACAAAACGCGGCCGCTCCTCCTGTGATGCGGGAGGAGCGGCCGCCAGGGAGCCGCTGGATGGCTGGAGCGGCTAACTTCGGAGCTTCTCGATCTGGACCACGGCGTCCATAATGGCCCCGGAGCCGCCGAAGTCCATCAGGTCAAGCATCTCCTCGGGTGAAAGGTCCGGGATGACGTCGCCATCGCGCACGCCCCGGTTCGCGGCGTTGCCGAGCAGGTGGGACCGGTGGCCGAAGCCGTGGGCAACCAGCACCATGTCCTCGCGCACCGTCCGGCTGAGGTGCGCAGGCAGTTCAATCGCACCCACGCGCGAACGGATGCGGATGGGGTCGCCCTCCCGGATGCCCAGGCGCGCAGCCATGGCCGGATGAATCGTCGCATGATTGGTTGGCATGATCTCATGCAGGATCGGCGTGTTCTGGGTGGTGTTGCGCCGGTGCGTGCCCGGAATGTAGGTGACGTAGTAGAGGGGGTATTCGGCCGAGGGCTGCTCGCGCTTGGCGTGCCAATGGGGCAGCGGCTCGAATCCTTTGTCGGCGAACTGAGGCACATAAATCTGGCACTTGCCGCCTGCGTTCGGGACGTTGAAGGTGGTGCGGGGGGTGAACGGACGCTCGGTGGCCACCACCCCTTTGGCTCGGAACTCGGCGAAGTTTTCGCCCAGGCCGGCGCGCTTCGTCTTCTCGTTGAGCAGTGTGCCGCCGGCGATCCATTCGCCCGAGGGTGTCTTGAAGTAGTCGGGGCACAAGCGCTTGCCCAGTTCGATCGCCACATTACCCGTGCCGCGAGCCTCAAAGTAGGCCCCGGCGATCTGCTGGCGGACCACCGACACGGGATACTTCGCATTGAAGTTCCGTGTGATGATGTCGTTGCTCTCAAACTGGTGCGATGCGGGCAGCACGATGTCCGACAGCATCACGGTGTCCGAGGGCAGAAAATCGTACGTCGCAATGAATTCGACGGTCCTTAGCGCCTCCACCATGCGCAGTGGTTGGGCGAAGCCCTTCACGTCGTAGGCGTTGATGAAAGCGCCCTTGATCATGCCCGGATAGCGGCGCAGCATCCCGTCGGCGAGCGTCGAGAACATGCCGTGGTCCACATCCGTGGGGAAGAACAGCTTGTCGCGGCCATCGATGCGCCGGCCCAGCTTCTGCGGGTAGGTGGGCGGAGGGTACACCGCATCCACGCCCGGGACACTGTGCGTGCGCGCGAAGTAATTGCCCCCCGGGCGGTCGATGGTGCCGGTGAGCAGGTTCAGGATCACCTGCGCGTGAGCCATCTGAGTGGCGTTGGTGTAGTTGGCTGTCAGGCTCTTCTTGTAGGCGGGGGCCATGCCGCGGGCTTCGCCGAATTCGCGGCCGATCCGCCGGATGGTCTGGGCCGGCACTCCGGTGATGGTTTCAGCCCACTCAGGCGTGTACTGCGCAAAATGGGCACGGATCTGGGATTCGTACTGCGGGAAGTTGGTGTATGAGTTCACGAAGTCGCGGTCATAGAGGTTCTCCGTCAGCATCACGTGGACCATGGCCAGGGCGAAGGCCGGGTCCGTCCCTGGCCGGATGGAGATCCATTCGGAGGAAAGCCGCGACGTCGCGGTTTGGTTGGGGCTGAGGTGAATTACCCTTGCTCCCTTTTCGCGCGCGGCGAGAATGCCCTTTACGGCGGGCATCTTGTTCTTCGCCACCAGGTCCCAGCCGAACAACATGATGTAGCGGGCGTTCTCGAAGTCCTCGCACCAGCTCTTGCCGCCGGTGGTGTACTTGCGGACCACCGAGTCTGCCGTGTAGCAGATGTCGAGGTGATCCACCCGGTTGACGATGCCTAAAGCGTTGATCAGCCGGACCAGAAGGTCGGGGCTGCTCCGGGTGAGGAACAACAGGGACTCGCGGCCAAACTGGTCGATATAGCGCTGGAACCGCTCCGCGATGGTGTCGAGCGCCTCGTTCCAGGTGATGCGCACAAAGCCAGGGTCCTCATCCAGGCCGCGGCGCGGATTGGTGCGCTTCATCGGATACTTGATGCGGTCGGGGTCGTAGTAGAAGTTGACGATCGAGGCGCCCTTGCCGCATAACTGGCCGCCGCCGTGCATGTCGCCGGGCAGGCCCTCGGCGAATCGGGCCACGTTGTCCTGCACCGTCACCTGCATGCCGCAAGCCGGCGTGCAGAACCCGCAGCAGGTGATGAGCTTATTGACAGCCGCCGCGGTGGTGGAGGCGGGCTTGAAGTATTCCTCGAACGCGCCCAGCGCGGAAGGGGCCGCCAACAGGCCTGCCCCGCCGGTTTTCATCAAATGACGACGAGTGATTGCCATGATGGTTCTCCTTTCCGCCTCAACCCGGGAAGCCTTCCACAATGAACCGCACCCGTGGGCGCGTGCCCGCCGGGTTGCTGAAGTTGTCCACCCGCGCCACGCCTCGGTTCTGAATCTCTTCCCACTTGCCAAAACGCAGCGCGCCGGTCGGGCACAGCGTGGCGCAAGCCGGCTGCAGCCCTGCCCCCACCCGGTCCGGACACTGGTCGCATTTCTGCATCACCCGTAGACGCTCATTCCATTGCGGCGCCTGGTAAGGACAAAAGGCCGCACACTGCCGGCAGCCGTAGCACTTGGTTTGGTCGATGAGAATCGCGCCATGCTGGTCGCGCGTGATCGCCCGCGCCGGACACACCTTCATGCACCACGCATTGTCGCAGTGGTTGCAGGCGCCAGGAAGCGCAACTACGTTACCGGCCGCAGATTCGTGGATGCGGACCAGGCGGTACCGCACCCCCATGGGGACGTCGTTCCACTGCTTGCAGGCCACTTCGCAGGCGCGGCACTCCACACAGCGTTTTGAGTCGATGAGCCATCCGTAATTCTGCATAGATTTTATGACTCCTTGGCGCGGCAAGGCGCCGGACACACAGATCCTACTTCCTGTTTACCGCAAGCCGGGAGCCATTCGTAAGAGAATGAAATAAAAACACTTATCGATATCTTTATGTGGGAAATCCGGACAGCGTCTGCAGGAAAATCCCACACTCAGGCATCGCCAGGCAGCGGATCGGCGGGACGCAAAATCCACGCTGACTCATGCCTTGTAAATCCAAGCCGCGGGTAATAATCCACAGCTTTCGGCGCAGCCAGCAGGATGATTGTGGCTTGGGGGGCGGCGGCGCGAGTCCGGCTAATCAGTTCGCGGCCAATGCCGCCGCGCTGATGCGAGACGCGCACCGCGAGGTCCGAAAGGTAGGTGCAGTACACACCATCGGTGAGCGATCGCGCCAGCCCCACCAGCAATGGCCCATCCCACGCCGTCACGATCAGGTTCGCGTTCTGCCACATCGCTTCCATGCGGGCCGGATCATCGATCGGCCGCCGCTCGCCGAGCGTCGAGGCGGCATAGAGGTCCAGCACCTCCCGAAACTCGACCTGCTCCCGGCCAAAGCGGTAATCGATGGGCATCACCGTTCAACGCGAACTGTACTTCGTGCCCAGCGTCCGGTCGAGATTGACCGCCGCCGAGATCAGGCCCAGGTGAGTGAACGCCTGCGGAAAGTTCCCCAACGCGTCGCCGGTCGGGCCGATCTCCTCGGAGTACAGGCCCAGATGGTTCGAGTAGGTGAGCATCTTCTCGAAGATGAAACGGGCCTCGTCCACGCGCCCCGCCCGCGTCAGCGCCTCCACCAGCCAGAACGTGCACATGCTGAAGGTGCCCTCCTCGCCGCGCAACCCGTCGTCGGTGGCGTGGTCGCCTTCCAGTTGGTAGCGGTACACCAGGCTGTCGGACACCAGCGTCTCCATCGTGCGGTCGAGCGTGGAAAGCATGCGCTTGTCGCGGGGGGAGATGAAATGGACCAGCGGCATCATCAGGTTAGCCGCATCCAATGCCTTCGATTCGAAGGACTGGACAAAGCAGCCCTTCTCCTTGTCATACCCCCGCTCCATGATCGACTCGAAGATGCGGTCGCGTTCCCGCTGAATGCGCTCACGCTCCAGCGGCAGGCTGCGGGCGTCAGCAATCCGCAGCCCGCGGTCCAGCGCCACCCAGCATTGGAGCTTTGAATAGACGAAATGCTGGCGTCCGCTACGCACCTCCCAGATGCCTTCGTCCGGCAGTTCCCAGTTCCGGGCCACCCAATCCAGCATCCGGCGCAGGTGGCGCCACAGCGAGTAACTCACCGGCGTCGAATACCGGTTGAACAGGTAGATCGAATCGATCACCTCGCCATAGATGTCGAGCTGCAGCTGGTTGTAGGCCCCGTTGCCAATGCGCACCGGCCGGGAGTCGCGATAGCCGGAGAGGTGGCTGAGCGTTTCCTCGGTCAGTTCGTGACGCCCGTCGATCCCGTACATGATGTTCAGCGGACCGTTTACATCCTCCACTTCTTTTACGCGGTCCTCCACCCAGTCCATGAACGCCGCGGCCTCCTCCTGGAAGCCGATGCGGAGAAAGGCATACACGGTGAACGCTGCGTCGCGGATCCAGGTGTAGCGGTAGTCCCAGTTGCGCTCGCCGCCGATCTCCTCGGGCAGCGAGCACGTGGCGGCGGCCACAATGGCGCCCGTCGGCCGGTACGTCAACAGCTTCAACACCAGCGCCGAGCGGATGATCTTTTCTCGCCAGCGCCCCTGGTAGGTGCAGTGATCCAGCCACCTCCGCCAGTACCGCACGGTTTCCTCGAGCAACTGGTGACAGTTGATGGGCGCACGAAGTTCGCGGTCGTCGCGCCCCTCGACATAGCGCAGCGCGAAACTGGCGGATTCGCCCGGGCCAAGGTTGAACTCCGCCGTCACGCGGTTGCCTTCGATCCGGAGCGGGACCTCGGCCAGCAGGGCGACCCGCTCGGAGCCACTCTCAAAGACCACCCCGCCCTCGACCGGCGCCACCGTATGGGCGCGCCGCGCGTAGTCGAATGCGGGCAGGCAATCGAGCCGGAAGCGAACGGCGCCGCGCACCGCACGCACGATCCGCACGATCTCATGCACCTTCTCCGGGCGCACGCTCACGCCTTCTTCATGCACAGGCATGAAGTCCACCACCTCGCCCACGCCTTCGCGGCGCAGAAAACGCGTCATCAGCACGTTCGTCTCCGGCAGGTACATCTGCCGGTTCGCGCCGCCGTGGACAGGCGCGATGCGGAAGTACCCGCCCCGGTCCTCATCCAGGATGGCGGCGAACAGGCTGGGGGAATCGAAGCGCGGCAGGCAGCACCAGTCGATCGTTCCATCCATGGACACCAGCGCGACCGAATGAAGATCGCCAATCACGCCACAGGCTTCGATGGGACGGTGGGACAAGATGCTTTCCTCCAGACGCGGACTTGCCTTTCAGCGTAGCTCAGCCCGTGTAGCCGGGGCCGCGCACGAACTGGCCCGCCTTCACGCCCGTGAATTCGCCATCGCGCAACGCCTGCCGGCCATTCACGAACACATGGCGCATCCCCTCTGCATAGGAGTGCGGCTTCTCGAACGTGGCTGTGTCGCGGATAGTGGCTGGATCGAAAACCGCAATATCGGCGAAGCAGCCCGGCTTCAGCAGGCCCCGGCGCTTCAGTCCCAGCCGTGCGGCGGGCAGGCCCGTGAGTTGATGGATGGCGGCTTCCAGCGGCAGCGCCTGCTCCTCCCGCACATACTTGCCCAGCAGGCGCGCGAAGTTGCCATACGTGCGCGGATGCGTGGAAAACTCCAGGTTCTCGCCCTCGGCCGCGATCGCCCGCGCATCGGAGCCAAAGCTCATCCACGGCAACGCCACCTGCCGCCGGACGTTCTCCTCCGACATCAGGAAGTAGGCCACCGAGACGCGGCTCTGGTCCTCCACCACCAGGTCTATGGCCGTTTCTTCAGGCGTGGTTTGGCGCAGGCGCGCCACTTCGGCCAGCGTCTTGCCCGTGTAGTGGCGCAAGGCCGGGTTGCCAAAGCCCAGCAGCAGCGTGCCCTCCGGCCCGGCGGCGCGCATCAGATTCTCCCACTTGGCCTCGGGGTCCCGCATTTCCGCGGCCACGCGCGCCCGCGTGGCGGGGTCCTGGAGCCGCTTGCGCCACGCGGCAAATCCGCCCTCCTGCACCCACGGCGGCATGGCGGCGTCGAAGCCCGTGGCCCCCGCTGTGTAGGTGTACATGTTGGCCGACACGCGCAGTCCTTCGCCGCGCGCCTGCTCCAGGCGCTCCAACACCTGGTCCAGCTTCCCCCAGTTCTCGCGTCCGGCGCATTTCAGATGATAGATCTCGGCCGCAATCCCCGCCTCGCGCGCGATCGTGAGCAGTTCCTCCAGCCCCTCCATGATCCGGTCGCCCTCGCTACGCATGTGGGAAATATAGAGTCCCCCGAACGGTGCGGCAGCCTTGGCCAGCGCGATCAGTTCGGGCGTCTGGGCATAGCCGCCCGGCGCATAGATCAACGCCGATCCGATGCCCAGGCAGCCCAGTCGCATGTCGCGGCGCACCAGCGCCTGCATCCGGTCCAGTTCCGCCGGCGTGGGCGGCCGGTCCTCGTAGCCCAACTCGTGGATCCGCAGTGTGGTGGCCCCAATAAAGGAAGCGATGTTCATCGCCACGCCCCGCCGCGCCATCCAGCCGAGCGCCCCCGCGTTGGTCACCCAGGGGATCGGATACCGGCGTCCGCGCCGCTGATTGCGCAGCCGTTCGCGGCGCATCTCCGGCGTCAGTGGCCCCAACGATGAACCTTCGCCGAAGATCTCCAGCGTCACCCCCTGCTTCAGATCCGACAGTCCGCGCCCGTCCAGAATCAGCGGCTCGGCTCCCCAGGAGAGCATGTTGATGAACCCTGGCGCCACCACGCAACCGGCGGCATCCACCGTGCGTGCCGTCCTGGAACTCGGCACTTCACCCACGGCGTGAATCCGCGCGCCGCGGATCGCTACATCCGCACGCCGGCCTTCCGCGCCTGTGCCGTCATACACTACGCCCCCGCGGAGGTGAATCTCGGCCGGAGCCTGCGCCGCTGCCGGAAGCGCGGCGCCCAGGGCCATGAAGTGGCGGCGGTTCACTTAAAGCGGCAGGATCTCTTCGCGCACGGGGTCGAAGTTGAGCCGGCGCTTCTGCAAGTAGCTGATGTTGCCCAGATGCGACGCCTGCGCCGACCGGTGGCCGTCCAGCACATCGCAATTCGGCCGCTGGCGCGACTTCACACAATCCAGGAAATTCTTCACGTGATCGAGCGTGAAATCGTAGGCTGGTCCCTTCACCTCCACCGGCGTCGCGCCTCGGCCGGCCGGCGTGAACTCATACCGTGCCCGGCTGATCCACAGCTTGCCCTCGGTCCCGCAAAACTCGATCGCCTCGCCCCGGATGCCCGGCGCGAGCGTTGCTTCAAAAGTCACCGTGTAGTCGCCGCCGTACTCCAGCAGCACGTTGATCGTATCCGGCGCCGTGCGCCCATCCTTGTAGTGATACACCCCGCCCGCCGCCACGCCCGACGTCGGAATGTCGCGCCCCAGAAACATATGGACGACATCGATCCAGTGCGTGAACAGGTCCGTCACCTGGCCGCCGCCAAAGTCCAGGTAAGCGCGCCAGTTCCAGAACTGCTGCGGGTCCCACTCGCGCCACTTCACCGGACCCAGAAACCGCGCCCAATCCAGATTCGACGGCCGCGTCGCCAGCGACGCCGGCGCCCTGCGCAGATGATAGCCGTTGCCGTACCACCAGGTGCGCACCAGCGTGATCCGGCCCAGCGCGTTCGTGTCGATATACTTCTGCTTCGCTTCGATGTAGTGCGGGCCGGAACGCTGCTGCAGCCCCACCTGGCACACGCGCTCATTCACCCGCGCCGCCTTCACAATCTCCGGCCCTTCCTCGATCGTCCGCGTCAACGGCTTCTCGACATACACATCCTTGCCGGCGTTCAACGCGTCGATGGTGTTGGCGGCATGCCAGTGGTCGGGCGTGCCGATCAGCACCGCGTCCACGTCCTTTTGCTCCAGCAGCTTCCGGTAGTCCGCAAAACCCTTGGCCGACGGAGCGGACTTCTGCGCGCGGTCGATCATCTCCGCATACACATCGCAAACGGCGGTCACATTCACGCCGCCCGTCTTGATGAACGTATTCATCACGCCGCGGCCGCGCTCCCCCGCGCCGATCAGGCCAAGATTGATTTTCTCGTTCGCGCCAAGGATGCGTGAGTAGGAAGCGGCGGTCCAGACCAGGGCGGCCTGGCCAGCGGTGCGCAGGAATGCGCGGCGGGCGGGAATCGCGGTTGGCATGAGTGCATTATAATGCGGGGGCAATGCGACTGGTTTCAATTCTTCTCCTGACCTTTGCGGCTCTTGCTTCCGCCCAGACCTTCGAGGTCACCGGCGGCGTCCTCCCCTATCAGGTGGTGCAACGCGATGCCGCCAACCGCGGCGTCCTCCGAATGGAGGGCACGTCGAAGCAACTCGCCGGCCGCCCCGTCGAGGCGCGTCTCCTCAAAGCCGGCCTGGTTGTGAACGGTTTCGATTGGCGCCAGGCCGGTTCCGCCGGCGCCGACTCCTGGAAAGCCGAACTCACCCGCGTCCCCGCCGGCGGCCCCTATCGCATGGAGGTCCGCATCACGGGCGTCGAGGGCATCCGCGCCGTCGAACCGCTGCTTGTGGGCGACCTCTGGATGCTCGCCGGCCAATCCAATATGCAGGGCGTCGGCGACCTGAAGGATCTGCCCCTGCCCTCCGCCCTCGTTTACAGCTTCAATATGGCCGACCAGTGGGTGCCTGCCGAAGAGCCGCTCCACCGCCTTGAGGACGCCGTGGACAGCTTCCACTGGCGGCGCAACCCCGGCGAACCGAAAGCGCCCCTCCGCGGCGCGGACCTCCACAAAGCCATCGCCACCCGCACCAAAGGCGCCGGCGTCGGCCTGCCCTTCGCCCTCGAAATGGTGCGCCGCACCGGCGTCCCCATCGGTCTGATTCCCAGCGCTCACGGCGGCACCTCCATGGACCAGTGGTCCCCCTCGCTCAAGGGCGAAGGCGGCGCCTCGCTCTATGGCGGCATGTTGCGCCGCTTCCATGCCGCGGGCGGACGAATCGCCGGCGTGCTCTGGTATCAAGGCGAATCCGACGCCAATCCCAAGGCCGCGCCTGTCTTCGCCGCCAAGTTCCAGTCCCTCATCGAAGCCATCCGGGTTGACTTCCAGCAGCCTGACCTGCCCTTCTACTACGTCCAGATCGGCCGCCACGTCAACGACGCCAACATCGACGAATGGCACGTCGTCCAGGACGCCCAGCGCCGCATCGAATCCCTGTTCCGCAACGTGGGCATGACCACTGCCATCGATCTCGAACTCGACGACGGCATCCACGTCGGCACTGATGCCTTTCCCGCCCTCGCCGCCCGCCTCGCCAATCTCGCCGAAGGCAAACTCCAGCGCGGCCCCCGGCCCGTCCGTGCCCGCCTCGAGGGCAGCCGCATCCTCGTCGAGTTCACCTCCGTCAATGGCCGCCTCCGCCATCAGGGGCGCCTCAACGGCTTCACCGTCCACGACGCCGAAGGCAAGTCCGTCCCCCTTTTCTTCCGCCAGCGCGTGCTCGCCGGTTCACCGGACACCGTCGAGTTGCTGTTCGGCGGCAAACTGCCCCCCGGCGCCACCGTCCATTACGGCTACGGCAAGGATCCTTACGTCAACCTCGTCGATGAAGCCAACATGCCCTGCCCCGTCTTCGGCCCGCTCAAGATCGACTAGACGCACGAAGGCCCGGAGACTCACGCCCCCGGGCCTTCCTCCACAAACCGGTCCAGACCTTACTTGTCTTCCTTGATCTGCTGCGCCAGGTAGTTCTCGTAACCCAGCTCCTGAATCATATGGAGCTGCGCTTCGAGGTAATCCACATGGTGCTCCTCGTCGATCAGAATCTTCTCGAACAACTCGCGCGAACCATTGTCGCCCGCCTCAATCGCTGCCGCCACGGCCTTGTTCAAACGGGGAATCGCTTCCAATTCCAGCGCCAGATCGTTCTCAAACTGCTGCTTCACGTTCTGCCCGATCCGCAGCGGGAACAGCGAACCCATGTTGGGCGAGCCATCAAGGTAGAGCATCCGGTGCAGCAGCTTTTCCGCATGCATCATCTCCTCGATCGATTCCTTCTTCGTGATCTTGGCCAGGCGTTCATAACCCCAGTTCTCCAGCATTTCGGCGTGGAGAAAATACTGGTTGATGGCCGTCAATTCCGCCGTCAAGGTTTCCTGCAGATACTGCAAAACTGTTTCGTTGCCCTTCATTGTTCAGCCTCCTGGATTGGTTCGTGCAACTTCCCCAGAATTGTAGCAGGATTCCCGCTAAACTCCTAATTGCAAATGACTTTCGCCCGCCACTCTGCTGTCCCGCCCACTCTTATCCACTTGAGAAACCACCCGTTTGCGCCGCCCCGCCCCTGCCACCGGCGGTGCCCGGACTGCAAGTGGACGGCAATTGTCCCGCATGCCTACCTGCCGTGTTAGAGTGTGAGAGCCGAACTGCCATGAGCGAAACCAGCCCTCTGAAGCGCACTCCCCTCCACCGCGTTCATCTGCTGCACAACGCCCGCATGGTCGATTTCGGCGGCTGGGAGATGCCTGTCCAATATGCCGGCATCATCCAGGAGCACCAGGCCGTCCGCACCGCCGTTGGCCTCTTCGACGTCTCCCACATGGGCGAAATCGAGGTGCGCGGCCCCCAGGCGCTCGACCTCGTCAACTACGTCACCACCAACAACGCCGCCCGGCTCCAGCCCGGCCAGGCCCATTACTCCGGGCTGCTCTACGAGACTGGTTGTTTCGTGGACGACATCCTCGTCCACAAGGTCTCCGATACCGAGTATTTCCTCTGCGTCAACGCCTCCAACCAGGACAAGGACTTCGCCCACATCGCCGCCCTCAATCGCTTCGATTGCGAAGTCGTCAACGCTGGTCCCCGTTACGCCCAGCTCGCCGTCCAGGGCCCCCGCGCTCTCGAAGTGGTCAACCGCGTCACCCCGGCCGATGTCAGCGTCCTGAAGTACTACCGTTTCCTGGACTCGAGCGCCGCCGGCTTTCCCGCGCGCGTCGCCCGCACCGGCTACACCGGCGAGGACGGCTTTGAACTCTATGTCGCCCCCGAGCACGCCGAAGCGCTCTGGGAGATCGGAAGAGCGTCGTGTAGGGAAAGAGTGTAGATCTCGGTGGTC
>ERZ761609.1568-NODE-1568-length-19497-cov-35.303827_pt1 | contig 19497 bp, 18 predicted proteins | sample MGYA00511163_ERZ761609 | MGnify/ENA primary metagenome ERZ761609 (study PRJEB28899, sample SAMN02445070) | bioreactor sludge metagenome | biome: EBPR sludge | place: Australia: Brisbane, Thorneside Wastewater Treatment Plant | collected 2011-12-16 ... | reverse complement strand
ACCACCGAGATCTACACTCTTTCCCTACACGACGCTCTTCCGATCTGGGCTGCGGCTGCCACGCGGGTTGAGGAGCCGGGGCGGCGGGCGCCTGCCAGGCGGTGTGTTGCTGAGGGGCGGGGCCGTAACCGGGCGGCAGGCTCTGCGCGGTGACCGTAACTGGCGCCATGCTCATGTAGGGGATGCCGATGTGCTGGGCGGCGATGCTGGAGAGGTTGATGACGCGCCCTGGATAATAGGGGAATCGGTCATTGACGGTGACGTTCACCACGCGCCCGGTCTGCGTGTTTTTGACGGTGACGATGGTGCCGAAGGGCAGGGAATGATGCGCGGCGGTGTAGGCCTGGGGGTGGTAGAGTTGGCCGGAGGAAGTGGGCCTGCCGGTGTAAGCGTCCGCCACATAAGAGGCGTAACCCTGCTCCTGCCAGGCAGGTTTTTGACTGGCGCAGGAGGCCAGCAGCACGGTCAGCAGGGTCTGGAAAAGTCGGCGTGGGACCATCGTGGCTTGGTTATACACCGTCGGCGGCGGCGCGTCATGCGTGAAAATGGCGGCGGGTTACCCGGCCGTTTTTTTCTTTTTGCCCGGCTTTTTCTCAGCGGCTTTTTCAGCTCTGGAGATGGAGGGGACTTCGTCTTTGAGGGCCGGCATGGCGGCGGCGAGGCGGACCTTTTCGGCGGCGTGGGCGGGGTCGGCGGCGAGGTTTTTGTGCTCGTAGGGGTCGGCGGCGTGGTCGTAGAGCTCTTCGCTGCCGTCGGCGTAGCGGATGTGACGCCAGCGGGTGTCGCGCACGGCATGGTTGCCGCGACCGTGGGTGCAGACGCTGAGGTGGGGCCAGGACGCGGCGGGGTCTTTGAGCAGGGGCAGTAGACTGGGGCCTTTGACATGGGCGGGCACGGGCAGGCCGGTCAGGGCGCAGAGGGTGGGATAGACGCTGAGGTAGTCCACTGGGGCGGCGCATTTTTGGCCGGGCTTGCCGATGCCGGGGGCGACGATGGCGAAGTCGGTACGGGTGGCCTCCTCCCAGAGTGCGAATTTCCGCCAGTGCTCTTTTTCACCGAGGTGCCAGCCGTGGTCGGTCCACCAGACGATGAGGGTTTTGTCCTTGCGCGGGCTGGCGTCGAGCCCGTCGAGCAGGCGGCCGACCTGGTCGTCGAGGAAGGAGACGGTGGCGAGGTAGGCCTGGACGGCTTTGGCCCACTGGCCACCTTGGATGACGGCGGCGTGGTCGCCCTGGGGCTTGGCCATGCTGACACCGGCGGGGGGCACATCGGCGAGGTCGCCCTCCAGCACATGCGGGAGCTGGATGGTGTCGAGGGGGAAGCGGTCGAAGTATTCGCGCGGGACATACCAGGGGAGATGGGGCTTCACATAGCCGACGGCGAGGAAGATTGGCTGGTCAGCGGGGGCGTTCTGGAGCTGTTCCACGGCCCATGTGGTGAGCTTGTGGTCGCCCATGTCGTCGGGTTTGGCGTCCACGGGGCCCCAGTCGAAATGGCCGCTTTTGAGACCGTTGTAGTTTTGCTCCTTCTCCGGGATGCTGGGGAAGCGGTCCATCCACTTTGTCCAGGTGTCTTTGCGGCCCTCGCTGCCGCCGCCGTGGTAGATTTTGCCGCCGCCCTGGCAATTGTAACCGCTGGCGAGGAAGTGGCGGTTGAGGGTGAGAGTGTCTTTGAGCACGCCCTGGGCGGGGTCGCCATTAGTGTAGATGCCGGTCTGCCAGGGGCGCATGCCGCTCATGAGGGCGGCGCGGGAGGGGTTGCAGGCGGGCGCGGCGCACTGGGTGTTGGTGAAGGAGGTGCCGCGGGCGACGAGGCGGTCAATGTTCGGCGTCCTGGCCTGCGGGTGGCCGCCGAGGTGGCTGGTCCAATCGTTGAGGTCATCCACGGCGATGAAGAGGACGTCGGGCCGGTCCGCCGCGTGGAGGGAAAAGGCGGCCATCAGGGAGAGGAGGGTGGTCAGTCTCATGAGGCGCTGGGAACGCGGGCAAGGATGGCATCTTGCGTGCTGTGTACGGCAGGCGGGCGGGCGGCGGCGTGTGCCGCCCTTTCTCAGGGCATGGAGCGCCCGCAAAGGGGCCTGGCAGCGAGCTTGTGAAATTTTTCACAAATTCGGGTTGCCGCTCGTAACCGCATCCTGATAATGCCGCGCCCCATGGCTGTTTTCCTCGCCAGCTTCGATCTCGCCCTTCTTGTCACCTCGGTGGTCAAGATCGTATTTCTCACCTTTTTGGTCATCATGCCCATGGTCGCCTACTCCGTGTATGCGGAGCGGCGCTTTTCAGCGGTGATCCAGGACCGCGTGGGGCCGAACCGGGTGGGCATTCCGCTGACGTTGTTCGGATTCAAAAAAGACATCCAGATTCTCGGCATCGGCGGTCTGGTGCAGCCGCTGGCGGACGGGCTGAAATTCTTCCTCAAGGAGGACTTCACGCCGCGCACAGTGAACACTTTTTATTACTGGCTGGCCCCGTGCCTGACCATCGTGCCCGCGCTCATGACCTGCGCGGTGCTGCCCTTTGGCAGTGAGCTGGACCTTTCCATCATTGGCCTGGAGCAGCCGGTGAAGGCGGTCATTGCGGACCTGAATGTGGGGCCGCTGTTTGTCTTCGCCATCGCCTCCCTGGGGGTGTACGGCATCGTGATCGCCGGCTGGTCTTCGAACTCGAAGTATCCCTTCCTCGGCGGCGTGCGCTCCAGCGCGCAGATGATCTCATATGAAATCTCGCTCGGCCTTTCGATCATCCCCGTGCTGATGATCTTCGGCGAGCTGAACCTCTCGAAAATGTCCGCTTTCCAGGACGCCAACGGATGGCTGCTGCTGCCACTCTGGGGCGAGGGGTTAAGCCTGGAACGCTGGGTGCTGCTGGTGCCGGTGGTCATTTCCTTCTGCGTCTTTGTCGTGGCCATGTTCGCCGAGACGAACCGCCTGCCCTTTGACATGGCGGAGTGCGAGACGGAACTCGTGGCCGGCTACCACACAGAATACAGCTCCATGAAGTTCGCGCTCTTTTTCATGGGCGAGTATGCCGCGATGATCATCGGCTCCGGCATGGCGGTGACGATGTTCCTCGGCGGCTGGAGCATTCCTTTCGCACCACTGCTCGGCCTCGACTACAAGCCTGGGGACACCCCGCTCTGGCTCGGCCTGCTGCACATCGGCACCTTCTTCGCCAAGATCGTCGGCTTCATCCTTTTCTTCATCCTCATCCGCTGGTCGCTGCCGCGCTTCCGCTTCGACCAGCTCATGAAGCTGGGCTGGCTGTTCATGTTTGAGGTGGCGCTGGCCAATGTCGTGCTCACCGCCTTGATCCTCATCGCCTTCAATTCCTGATCCCCACCGCGACTCATGGCCACCATCACCGTTCAGCGCCCCAAGCTCGCCTGGCACGAAAAGCTCTTTCTTTCCACCCTGGTGAAAGGTTTGAAAATCACCATGGGCCACGCCATCCGCACCTTCCGGCAGATTGCCGGTAAAAAGGAGAAGGTGACGATGGAATACCCCGAACAGAAGTGGGATGAAAACCTGCCGGAATACTACCGCGGCGCTCCCGCGCTGGTCACCGACGAGCATGGCCGCGAGCGCTGCGTGTCCTGCCAGCTTTGCGAGTTCATCTGCCCGCCGAAGGCCATCAAGATCACACCCGGCGAAATCCCCAGCGACGATCCCTGGGCCAAGGTGGAGAAGCGGCCGAAGGAGTTTGAGATAGACATGATCCGCTGCATTTACTGCGGCATGTGCGAGGAGGTCTGCCCCGAGCAGGCTATTTATCTGCGCAAGGATTACGCGATCACCGGCGAGTCCCGCGCCGAGATGGTGCATGACAAGAAGCGCCTCTATGAAATCGGCGGCATGCGCGTCGGCCTCGTGAACAAGTGGAACGAGCTGAAGTGACCGGGGAAGTTTGAAATCCGAAATTCGAAAGACGAAGCCTGTATCCAATGCCGCCCCTTTTGTTTTATCTCTTCGCCCTGATCACCCTCGGCTTCGGCCTGCTGGTGGTCACGGCGCGCAACCCGGTGACGAGCGCCCTGAGTCTGGCGATGAGTTTTGTGGGCCTGGCCGCGCTGTTTTTGAGCCTCGACGCCTATTTCATCGGCATCATTCAGATACTCGTCTATGCCGGCGCTGTGATGGTGCTTTTTCTGTTCATCATCATGCTGCTCGACATCAAGGCGGAGGAGGGCAAGACCTTCAACCTCAAGGCGGTCGTGGGCGGCATTGTGCTGGCGGCCATCCTGGCGGTGCAGGTGGCCACCATCGCCAGCAGTTACCAGCCAGGTAAAACCCGCCTTGATGAGGCAAAGCTCGATCTCAAACTGGCGGCGGATTATTCAAAGCTGCCCACCATCGCCAACGACCTCCGCGCCGGAACGCTGCCTGATGCCAAGCTGGTAGGGCAGAGTCTTTTCCAGCGCTACGGCTTCCACCTTCAGGTCATCGGCCTGCTGCTGCTGGTGGGCACGGTGGGCGTGGTGGTTTTGAGCAAACGAGAAAGGGAGGCGAACTGACGTGATCACCCTCAGCCATTACCTCATCGTCAGCGCCATGCTCTTCGCCCTCGGCCTCGCGGGCGTGGTGGCGCGGCGGAACATCCTGATCATCTACATGTGCCTGGAGATGATGCTCAGCGCGGCCAACCTGACCCTGGTGGCCTTCACCCGCTTTCATGTCACCGACGGCCTGCCGGACTTCGCCGCGCAGTCGCTCGTGTTCTTCACCATCACCGTCGCTGCCGCCGAGGTGGCCGTCGGCCTCGCCATCATCGTGGCGCTCTACCGCGCGAAGCAGAGCGTCGAAACCGAAGCCGTGACGAAACTGCAAGGCTAAGCGCCCCGCCCCCCATGCCCGCCCAGGAAACCTCCCACGCCACCCTTCCCACGCTGCTGCTGCTGCTGCCGTTTTTCACGGCGCTCGCCATCCTGCTGGGGCATCGCCTATTGAAAGGCGCGGGCGTCATGCTCTCGCTCTTTTCCGCAGCCGCCTGCTTCCTCATCAGCATGATGATGCTCGGTTCAAACACGACCGGAGATGTCGTCCCGCTGCTGCCCTTCATCGAGATCGGCAAGTTCCGCTTCGCCATTGACGCGCTGATTGACCAGCAATGCCGCGGCATGATGTTCATCGTCACCTCCATCGGACTGCTTGTGCATGTTTTCTCACTCGGCTACATGAAGCAGGATGCGGGGAAAGTACGCTTCTTCGGCGCGCTCTCGCTCTTCATGTTCTCCATGACCGGCATCGTGCTGGCGGGGAACCTCGTCATGATGTTCGTCTTTTGGGAATTGGTGGGCCTCAGCTCCTACCTTCTCATCGGTCATTGGTTTGAAAAGGCCAGCGCCGCGGATGCCTCGAAGAAAGCCTTCCTCACCAACCGCATCGGCGATTTCGGTTTCATGATCGGCATCCTCATGCTGTTCGCAGCCAATCACGGCAACGTCAGCCTGGCTGGCGCTGACGGCCTGCGCGAGGCGCTGACCAGCGGCACGTTGCACGACATCGCCCAGACCCAGGGCACCTACATGACAATGGCCGTGCTTTGCCTCTTCATGGGCGCGGTGGGCAAGTCGGCGCAGTTTCCGCTGCATGTCTGGCTGCCGGATGCGATGGAAGGCCCCACGCCAGTGTCGGCGCTCATCCATGCGGCGACGATGGTGGCCGCCGGTGTCTACATGCTCGTGCGTGTGGCCTTCCTCATTGAGGCGGCTCCAGTGGCGGCGCAGACGATCGCCTGGGTCGGCGGCATCACCGCTCTCATGGCCGCGCTCATGGCCACGCAGCAAAATGACATCAAACGCGTGCTGGCCTACTCCACGCTCTCGCAGCTCGGTTACATGGTCATGGCCGTCGGTCTGGTGGCCATGCAGCACGCTGGCGCGCATCACGAGGTGGTGCCGGGGCATCCGGGCATGTTCCACCTGTACACACATGCCTTTTTCAAAGCCATGCTCTTCCTCGGCGCGGGCGCGGTCATTTACTCCTGCCATCACGAGCAGGACATGTGGAAAATGGGCGGCCTGATGAAGCACATGCCCGTGACCTTTATCACCTTCGCCATCGGCACGGCGTCCCTCATGGGCGTGCCTTTCATCACGAGCGGATTTTGGAGCAAGGAGGCCATCCTTGGCGTGGCCTTCGAGGTCAAAGGAGGCAGCCCGCTTTTCTGGATCGGTGTGGCCACGGCCATGCTCACGGCCTTTTACATGACGCGGCTGTTTGTCGTGGCCTTCCTTGGCAAACCGCGCACAGAGTCAGCCCATCACGCCACCGAGGCGCCGGTTGTCATGCTGTTGCCGCTGCTGGTGCTCGCGGGTCTCACACTGATCTCCGCAGTGCCGGGATTCGCACGTTTGCTGGAGGCCATGACGCCTCATCACGCCGAGGAGCACATGACGGTGATGATCGCCTCCATTCTGGCCCTGGTCATTGGCGCCGGCGGCGGTTTTTACCTCTACAAAGGCAAGGACAAGGATCCGCTGAACATCCGCCTGTTTGCGAACAAGTTTTATTGGGACGAAATCTACGCCGTGCTGGTGAAGGTCTTCCAGGACACGCTGGCGTGGATCGTCGCCGGTCTCGACCGCCTGCTGGTGGACGGCATTTTCTCCCGCCTTCCGGCCTTCCTCGCCGGGCGCATCGGCTCCGCGGCGCGCGCTCTCCAGGGCGGGCACTTGCAGGGCTACACCTTCCTGCTGGGCCTGGGCGCCGTCCTGGTCATCTACCTTGTTGTGTTTGTCCTGCCCGCAGCGGGCCATTGATATGAGCATTCTCGAAGTCGTCATCCTTCTGCCCGTCCTCGCCGCGCTGGCCGTGTGGCTGGGCGCGCCCGCGCGCCTTGTCTCCGTGGGCTCGGCCTTGCTGAACCTTGTCATCCTCCTCGGTGTGGCGGCGAAATACAAAGCGGCGGCTGCCACAGGGGGCCTCGCTTTTCAACACGCCCGAGTGGTGCTGGAAAACCCCGCCATCAGCTTCGGTGTCGGCGTGGATGGCACAGCCCTCATCCTCGGACTGCTGACCGCGCTGGTCACGCTGGCTGCTGTTTGGCAGATCTCGGATGATCGTCCTCCGATGTATCACATCGCCTCCCAGCTCATAGCGGGCGGGGCTTTTGGCGCGTTTCTTTGCACGGATGTCTTCTTCATCTACGCTTTCCACGAACTGGCGCTGATCCCCACCTTCCTCATGATCGCTCTGCATGGCCGGGCCGATGACGCGACGCGCAAGGCGGTGGCCTGGAAGGCGACAATTTACCTTGGCGCGGGCAGTCTCGTGCTGCTGGCCGGTCTCGGCTGGCTTGTGCTCGAGTTCAGCGGCGGCAGCAAGTTGACCTTCGATCTCATCGCCCTGCGCGAGATGGCTCAATCCAGCCCGCTGCCGGTGGAAAAGCAGGGCGTCATTTTCTTCGTGCTGCTGATCGGCTTCGGCACGCTGGTCAGCCTCTTCCCGCTGCATAGCTGGGCCGCGCCCGCCTATGCCACGGCACCGGTTCCCGTGGCCATGCTGCATGCAGGGGTACTGAAAAAGTTCGGTCTTTACGGCCTGATCCGCATCGCCCTGCCGCTGCTGCCCCAGGGGCCGCACGTCGAGTGGGTGCAGAAGGCCATGCTGCTCATGCTGCTGGGGAACATCCTCATCATCGGCCTCGTCACCATCGCGCAAAAATCGCTCGACCGGATTCTGGGCAACTCCTCGGTGATGCACATGGGCTACATCTTCCTCGGCATCGCCGCAGGCACCGAGCTGGCTTTGCAAGGCGCGGTATTGCTGATGTTTGGTCACGGCATCGCCATCGCGCTGCTCTTTGCCCTCACCGGGCGGATGCGGAATCAGTTCGGCACCCTGGAGGTGGCAAAGCTCGGCGGCCTGGCCTCGCACGCGCCGGTGTTCAGCATCCTTTTCGCCTTCGGAGCCTTCGCCTCCATCGGCCTGCCGGGACTTGCGAACTTCGCGGGCGAGGTGCTCATCTTCCTCGGCGCTTTCGGTCATGATGGCACCGCCACGGTCGGGCCGCTCCAGTGGACCGTCATTCTGGCGCTCTGGGGTGTGGTGATGTCCGCCGTCTATATGTTGCGCGCCTACCGCGGCATCTTCCAGGGCACCGCCGTCACCGGGCTTTTCATGAACGACCCCTCGTTCTCCCAGCGTGTGCCGCTTTTTCTGCTGGCGGCGGCGCTGCTCGTCGTCGGCTGCTGCCCCTGGCTGCTGCTGGATTTTCTGAAATCCCTCTCCCCCACCGCCGCTGTGGTCGCGATGTAGAATTCCCGAGCCTCTCCGTCCATGTCCGTTTTCTCCATCGAAATCCTCCTCGTCGTCCTCGGCGTCGGCCTGCTGCTGCTGGAGGCCCTCGTGCCCACCCTTTCACGCCGCGCCCTGGCCTCCATCAGCCTCGGCGGCGCCGCGCTGGCGCTGGTGCTGTTCTTTTTTGCCGACAAATCCGCCGCCGCTCTGCCGGCATTCGTGCAGCCCTTCCACCAGCTCGACACATTGGCGGTGTTTTACAAGGGCTTCGCCCTCGTCATCACGCTCGCCGTGCTGTGGCTCACCGTCGAGAGCCGCGCTTATCTGGAGCGCTACACCCCTGGCGGCAGGCATGGGGAAATGTTCAGCCTGCCGCTCATCGTCTGCGCGGGCATGATGTGGATGGCCTCCGCCAAGGACCTCATCACCGTTTTTGTCTGTCTGGAACTCGTCACCGTTTCCTTCTATGTGCTGGTCGCCTTCGCGCGCAAAAGCAGCTTCGCCCTGGAGGCGGGAGTGAAGTATCTCATCCTCGGCGCGTTGAGCACCGGTGTGCTCGTTTATGGCATCGCCTGGACCTATGGTGTCACGGATTCCATGAGCTTTGAAGGCATCGCCGAAGCGCTCGCCGCGCCCGCCGCGGCCAAAAACGCCGCCCTGCTTGGCGCGGCCTTTTTGCTGGCCGGACTCGGATTCAAAGTCGCCGCCGCGCCCTTCCACATTTGGGTGCCGGATGTCTATCAAGGCGCGCCGAATCCTGTGACCGCGTTCCTTTCGGTGGGATCGAAAGCCGCCGGCTTCATTGTGCTCACCCGCGTGGTGGATGCCTTCCTGGCCAAAGGCTCGGTCATCGCCTCCGAAGTGCAGGCGCTCCTGCTCATCGGCGGCGCTCTCACCGTCCTGCTCGGCAGTCTGCCCGCCATTTTCCAGACAAATTTGAAGCGCCTGCTGGCCTACTCCAGCATCAGCCATGCCGGCTACCTGCTGCTGGCGCTCGGCTGCTCTCAGACAGCGCGTTTTGACCTCGGCGGCAGCAGCGTCGTAGCCTTCTACCTTGGCACTTACCTGCCGATGACGGTGCTCGGCTTCCTCATCCTTACCGTCGTGCGCCAGGCGGGCCTCGGCGATGACGCCCAGGACTTCGCAGGGCTGGCGAAAAAGAACCCCTTCCTCGCCTTCGCGGCCACGCTGGGTTTTGCCTCGCTGGCTGGCATCCCGCTGACAGCCGGGTTCATGGGCAAGCTGTTCGTCTTCCTCGGCCTTGTGGAAAACGCCCGCTGGTTCGCCCTCTCGTGCGCGGTGATCGGCGCGGCGGCCGGCTTTTATTACTACCTGAGGCCCGTGCTCGTCATGTTCACGGGTGAAAGCGGCCCGGCATTGAAAATCGCCGCGCCGACCAGGGCGGTTCTCGTCCTGCTCGCCGGAGCCATCCTCGTCATCGGGGTCTTCCCGAAACCGCTGCAAGGCGTGCTCAAAGTGCCCGTCGCGTCCGCTGCAAAGTGAGGCTTGATCGAATTTCGATTTCCGCTTTTCCTTGCGGGATGTCCCCAGCCTCCAAGACGTTTCTTCTCGATCTTCTCTCCACACCCAGCCCGACCGGCTTTGAATTTCGCGGCCAGCGCAAATGGGCGGAGCATTTGCGCGGGCACGCCGACCGGGTGGAAAGCGACGCCTACGGCAGCGCATGGGCCACCCTGGATGGCGGCGGGAAAAAACCGCGCCGGGTGATGTTCGAGGCGCATGCCGACGAGATCGGCTTCATGGTGAAGCACATCACCAAGGAGGGCTTCATCCATGTGGACCGTGTCGGCGGCAGTGATGTGGCCACCGCGCGCGGCCGCCGTGTGGACATCCTGGGAGACAAAGGCGTGGTGCGCGGCATCATCGGCAACATCGCCATCCACATTCGTGAAAATCGCGACGATGAAAAAGTGCCGAAAGTCCACGAACTCTGGATGGACATCGGCGCCGCCAGTGACAAGGAGGTCGCCAGTGCGGGCATTCGCGTCGGCCATCCCGCCGTGTATTCCGACACCGTCGAAGAGCTTGGCGCGCACCGGCTGGTGGGGCGCGCGCTCGACAATCGCGTGGGCGGCTTCATCATCTCCGAGGTCGTGTCCAGACTCGCCCAAAAGAAGACGCGCCCCGCGGCGACAGTGGTCGCCCTGAACGCCGTGCAGGAGGAGATCGGCGGCCACGGGGCGAAGATGGCCGCCTATCGTCTGATGCCGGATGTCGCCATTGTCCTGGATGTGACTCACGCCACGGACACACCCTCGGTGGATGTGAAAAAGCACGGCGAGGTGAAACTGGGCGGCGGCCCCAGCCTGACACACGGCGGCGCGAACCACATCGAGGTCGTGCGCCGTCTCATCGAAGTGGCGGAAAAGCGCAAAATCCCCATCCAGCATGAGTCCTCCTCCCGTTTCACCGGCACGGACACGGATGTCATCTTCCACCAGCAGCACGGCATCCCCAGCGCGCTCGTCTCGCTGCCGCTGCGCTACATGCACAGCGTGGTCGAGATGGCGGATCTGCGTGACATTGAGCAGGTCATCCAACTGCTCACCGCCTTCGCGGAAAGCGTGACGGACCGGGACGAGTTCCGGGTGGTCATCTGAGCCGCCGATTGAAGCGATGATGCGGATGCGCCGCTGGGAGGAGCTTTTCATCGAACCCGGCGACCTGTGGGGAAAAGCCGCCACAACCCGCGCGCAACCTGTCATTCGCCCGCAGGTTGCATCCCGGCGATGTCCAGACTCCGTTTCCTCATCCTCTGGCTGCCCGCGCTGGCAGTCGCTCTCAGCAGCCTCTCCCTCCCCGCGCAGGTTCCCGCTTTGCAGCGGCGGCAATGGACCGTGGATGGAGTCATCCGCGAAGCGCTGGTGCATGTTCCGGCAAACGCCAGGGAAAAGCCCTGTCCGCTGGTGTTCGGCTTTCACGGGCATGGCGGCAGCATGGCCAATGCCGCCCGCAGCTACCGCATCCATTCCCTTTGGCCGGAGGCTGCCGTGGTGTATCCACAGGGGCTGAACACGCCGGGGCAGCTCACCGACCCCGAGGGGAAAAAACCCGGCTGGCAGCATTCCATCGGCGAACTGGGCGACCGCGACCTGAAGTTTTTCGACGCCATGCTCGCCACGATGAAGACGGAACTGAAGGTGGACACGCGCCGCATTTATTCCACCGGCCACTCCAATGGCGGCGGCTTCACCTACATGCTTTGGGCGGCGCGCGGGGAGGTCTTTGCCGCCATGGCTCCTTCCGCCTCCGCGGCGGGTCGCGTCCGCGGCCTGCTAAAACCCAAGCCGGTCCTCCACATCGCGGGTGAGAATGATGAACTGGTCAAATACTCCTGGCAGCAAGCCATGATCGCCTCGCTTCTCGCGCTCAACCAGTGCGGCGAATCCGGGCCCTGGGAGCTGGACGACCGCATCAGCATTCATCCCTCCAAAGTCGGATGCCCGGTGCTCACTGCCATTCACCCCGGCACGCACAAATACCCAGCCGAGGCGCCGGAAGTGATCGTGAAGTTTTTCAAGTCCCAGCCTGCGGAGCCGGCCAGGGAAAACGAGGGCCGCTGAGAAAGGCGTGAGCTGCGCCGCCGCATTTGAAGAAACATGGCCCGCCGGACTGACTGGCTGCGGACTGAAAACCCTGAGACTGGACAGGCCGCAGAGGGGGTGATTCCCAGGGGGGCGTACCTGGCGGTTACTTCGCCGCCGCTGTCGTCACACCAGGGATGTCGAGCGGAAAGCGCTCGTTGTCGTTGACCTCGCGGCGCAGAACTTCTTCCGCCTCACGGATGAGGGCGGAGTGCGAAGCGGAGAGGTCGTTGCTTTCGCCGGGGTCTTTGTCCAGGTCATAGACTTCCCAGGGACCTGGCGCTTTGGTTTTGAGGTTCTGGCGCACGAGTTTCATGCCGCCGAGGCGGATGGCCACCTGGCCCTGGTATTCGGGGAAGACCCAGATCATCGGTCGGGAGCGCGCTTGTTTCGCCACCTGGCCGGTGAGCACGGGCCAGAGGCTTTCGCCATCGAGTCCGTCCGGTTTTTCCAGACCGGCGGCCTCGCAGAGGGTGGGGAACCAGTCGGCGAAGTAACCGGGGCTTTCATTGACCCGGCCGGCGGGGATGACGCCAGGCAGCTTCGCGAGTGTGGGCACGCGCAGGCCGCCCTCATAGACGCTGCCCTTCCAGCCGCGCAGGCCGGCGGTGCTGTTGAAGAAGGCACCGTCCACGCCGCCGACATGAAAATGCGTGGCGGGCAGGCGGGGATGGGTGGTGCCGTTGTCGCTGCTGAAGATCACCAGCGTGCGGTCGGCGACACCGGTTTCCTCCAGCTTTTTCATCACCCGGCCCACATAGCCGTCGAGATCGCTGATCATGGCGGCGTAACCGGCGCGCGGGCGCGGGTGGGGCACGTAGCCGCATTGACCCCGGTAGGCCTCGTCGTCCCATTCAGCCGGAAATTTGTCCACGGACTCCTTCGGCGGATGCATGGAGACGTGCGGCTCGATGAAAGGCAGGTAGAGGAAGAAGGGGCGCGCGCAGCTGCTCTCGATGAATTTCTCAGCCTCGGCGATCATGAGCTTCGGCGCGTAGGTTTCACCGATCCAGTCCTCCAGCTTGATTTCACCCTCGGGCTGTTTGGCGTGGCCGGGGATGGGATTCTTGTTGATGATGATTTTCTCGGTGTTCCGCCAGATGTGGGGCGGGTAAAAGCTGTGGGCCACGCCCTGGCAGTTGTAACCGAAGAAGAGATCAAAGCCTTTGTTGTTCGGCTCGCCGGTGCTGCCGACCGGGCCGAGACCCCACTTGCCCATGGCGCCGGTGGCATAACCGGCTTTTTGAAAGGCCATCGCCAGCGTGAAGGCGTTCTCCGAGATGGGCCACTGCCCTTCGTCATACTTCGGGTCCACTTTGGGCATGGAGAGATTGCCGCGCACCTCGGCCCGGCCGAGATGCTTGCCGGTCATGAGCACGCAGCGGGAGGGGGCGCAGACGGGAGCGCCGCTGTAATGCTGGGTGAAGCGCATGCCCTCGGCGGCCATGCGGTCGAGGTTCGGGGTGGGGATTTTTTTCTGCCCGTAGCAACCCACCTCCCCCCAGCCGAGGTCGTCGGCGAGAATGAAAACGACATTGAGCTTCTCAGCGGCGCTGGCTGCGGACAGACCCAGGCATGACAGGACAAGGGGGACGAGTTTCATGGCAGGCGAAGAAAACGCCCGGCCGCCAGTCCGCCTTGCCTCATCCTTTTCCGCGCGAGCAGGCCAGCCACATTCCCAGCGCCAGCAGCGCCACATCCCGCGCGATGAGTTCGACGTGGCTGCTCGTGCCCGCGCCGCCGCCGAAGCAGCCGCACTGGATGTCCAACCCGCGCGCCCAGGCGCTGAGGATGGCCGCGAGGAAGGCAAGCAGGCTGGAATTGAGCACGAGCAGGCCGCCCGCGCGCAGCACGCCGGTGATGACGGCGAGCCCGGCGAAGATTTCCAGCCAGGGCAGACACATGGCGAGCCACGCGGCCCAAGGGTCGGGCAGCAGTTCAAAGCTGCGCACATCCATGACAAAGGCGGCGGGATCCCGGGCCTTGAGCGCGCCCGCATAGACGAAGACGCCGCCGAAGGCCAGATGGAGGAGGAAGCGCAGGAGTTTCATGCGAGGCAACATGAGCGTGGAAGGGGAAAATCGAAATTCGAAATTCGAAGACCGAATCTCATGTTTCGAGTTTCGAGCTTCCTTTTTTCTCATCATCATGACCACCACTCCCGTCACCTGCCCGTCCTGCTTCCAGGAGTTCGAAATGCCTGTCCTCCCGGCTGGTTGGCATGCCTCGCCACTCCCAGCCATGCAATTGCGGCACCGTCTGATCTCGCAAGACGAGATCAACTTATTTTGGTGACGATCTGGTAGGCGCGTTCGACAAAAGTCCAGTTCACGACCTTCCACCAGGAGTCAACATAGCTCTCCCGGTCATCGCCGTGCGCATCGTAATAACTGTGCTCCCAGAGGTCCAGCGCCAGAATGGGGCGTCCCGCCTGATGCCAGGGGATGATGTCCTTCATGAGCGGATTGTCCTCGTTGAACGTGGTTGTAACGACGAGAGCCTTGTCCTGGCGAAACACAAGCCAGGCCCAGCCTGAACCGACATGCGACATGGCCACTTCCTTGAAGAAACGCCGGAAGTTCCTCACACTGCCAAAATGTTCCCTGATGGCGCGGGCCGAATCTCCCTGCGGTCCCGAGGGACCCGACCCATGAGGGCCGAGAAAACGCCAGAAGGCCGTGTGATTGACATGACCTCCGCCGGATTGGCGGATCACGCGCACAGTTTTCGGTGGCAGGACGTGGTCGGATGATCCCGACATGCCCAGACTGATGAGCCGCCCAAGCGGCAGCACCGAGCGGGAATTCGACGGACGAATGATCCCCTCGATGTTCGACATCAATGCGGCGACATTGCCGACAGAGATGCTCTGGGCGTCAAGAGTCTCCTTCAATTTGCTCAAGTGATTCGCATGATGCAGTTCGTAATGCCGCCGCAGAGCGTCCGCACTGAAGCATGGGCGCAAGTCTTCGAAACGGAACGGGAGGGGCTCCTGGTACAAAGGCACTCCAAGACGGGCGGGCGGAGTATTTTCAGCCAATAGCGGACTCGCCAGAGTGGCGGCCGCCGTTGTGAGGAAACTTCTTCGCTTCATGGATGAATAGCTCGATTTAGCCAAGCGTATCAAAGACCGGGGCGCACAATAAAGAAAAAAATCCAGGTATCACGCATCCGCGCGCCCTTGCCGGCAGATGCCCTTTGTTTGTTTCCCAATCTGTGAATCCCCGATGACCACCACTCCCGTCACCTGCCCGTCCTGCTTCCAGGAGTTCGAAGTGCCCGCTCCCTGGCCGGATGAGACGCCTTGCGATGTGGATTACGACTGCGAAGTCTGCTGCCGCCCCATGCGCATCTGATTCGAACTCGACGACGGGGAGGTCACCGGCACGGCGAGCGGTTTGGGGGACTGAGGATGGCTGCGGCGGCCTGATTCAGGCGGCTTTTCGGACCCGCGCCCCAGGGGAGCGGCGCAGAAAAAGAAACTTGTTTGCCAAATTGTGCGTGGAAGGAAAGGCGTGTAAGGTCGTTGGTTTGCGAGTCAGTCTCGATCCTCCCATCCCAACCCTGATGTCCAGCGCCCAACCGCCCCCCGCCGTGAAACCCCAGGCCGGCATTTCCGAATGGAAAGCCATCATCGCCAGCTACGCGGCGCCCTCGATGCCGCGCGCCGTGTGGCAGATCGTGAACACGCTCGTGCCCTACTTCGCGCTCTGGTATCTCATGTGGCTGAGCCTTTCCGTCTCCTATTGGCTGACGCTCGGCATCGCCGCGCTGGCGGGGCTGCTGCTGGTGCGTGTGTTCATCATTTTCCATGACTGCTGCCACGGCTCCTTTTTCAAATCGAAGCCCGCCAACGACATTCTGGGCTTTTTCACCGGGATGCTGACCTTCACCCCCTACGGCCACTGGCGCTGGCAGCACAACGTCCACCATGCCACCTCGGGCGATCTGGACCGCCGCGGCGAGGGTGACATCTGGACGCTGACGGTGCGGGAGTATCTGGAGGCTCCGCGCTGGAAAAAAATCGCCTACCGCCTGGCGCGGAACCCCTTCGTTCTGTTTGTCATCGCGCCGCTGGGGCTGTTCTGGATTTACCAGCGCTTTCCCTCCTCCGGGGCCAAGGGCAAGGACCGCGCGTCGGTGATGTGGATGAACCTGGGCGTGACGGCGATGGTGGCGGCAGGGTGCTGGCTCTTTGGCTGGCAGGCTTATCTGATGATGCAACTGCCCGTGACCCTGGTGGCCGGCGCGGCGGGCATCTGGATGTTTTATGTGCAGCACCAATACGAGGACACCTATTGGGAGAACCGCGAGAACTGGGACTACACGACCGCCGCTCTGGAGGGCAGCTCGTTTTACAAGCTGCCGAAGGTTCTCCAGTGGTTCACCGGCAACATCGGCTACCATCACATCCATCATCTCAGCTCGCGCATCCCGAACTACAATCTGGAGCGCTGCCACCACTCCCACCCGTTGTTCCAGGCGGTGAAGCCGGTCACGCTCCTGGGCAGCCTGAAATGCGCCTCCCTGCGCTTGTGGGACGAGCAGTCCAGGAAGCTGGTGGGCTACGCGCATCTGAAAAAACTGCGCGGACAGAACCAGGCGGCGGCTTGATCCCTAAAGCCGCCCGCATCCACGCTGGCCTGGCGCGGCTTGTGCGTTACACTCCGCCATGCCTTCAGAAATCCCCGACCGCATCATCATAGACCAGGTGCTGCCGCCTTCGGCAAAGGGAATGGCGGCCAGAGCGGCGGGCGAGTCGGAGCTGGCGCGCTACCTGGCGAAGTGGCTGGACAACTGGCTGCGCATCCCCGGCACGGATTTCAAGATCGGCCTGGACCCCATCCTGGCGCTCATCCCCGGCCTGGGCAGCGGCGTGGCATCGGGCGGCGGCGTGATCATCCTGCTGGAGGCCATCCGCAGCGGCGTGACGCTGCCGGTCTTCATCCGCATGGGCGGCAATCTTTTGCTGAACACCCTCTTCGACTTCCTGCCCCTGGGCGGCCCTGTGGCGAGCGCCTTTTTCAAATCCAACATGCGCAATCTGCGCCTGCTCCAGGCCTGGCAGGCGGGCAACCAGGCGGCGGTGAAAAAGAGCACCCTGCGGTTGTTTCTATCGCTGGGCCTGCTGCTTGCCGCGCTGGCGGCGATGATCATCGGCCTGTGGATTTTTTACGCCTGGCTCATCAGCCGCGTCTTCCAGCACCTGCTGGGGTGAGCCCGTCTCACGCCGCACGCCGCGCCGCCAGCAGGCCGTGCTTCGGGCCGAAAACGAAGGCCAGCATGAACAGCGCGGCCTGGGCCAGCACGATGCAGGCGCCGGTGGAGCCATTGATGAAAAAGCTGGCATACACTCCGGCGCAGGTGGCCAGCACGGAGGAGCCCGCGGCCAGCAGCAGCATGCGGTCGAAGCGGTCCGTCAGCAGCCGCGCGGTGCAGCCGGGCGTGACGAGCATGGCCACCACGAGGATGATGCCCACCGCCTGGAGGGAGGCGACCACCGTGCCGGCGAGCAGGGAGAGCAGCACATAGTAGAGCAGGCCTGTGTTCAGCCCGATGGCGCGCGCCTGCGCGGGGTCGAAGCAGAAGATCATCAGGTCCCTGCGCATCAGCAGCACCACGACGAGCGTGAGCGTCGAGGCGGTGACGGTCTGGATCATGTCCGCGCGCTCGATGCCGAGGATGTTGCCGAAGAGGATGTGGTTCAGGTGCGCGTCGGTCTCCACTTTGGTGAACAGCACCAGCCCCAGCGCGAAGAGGCCGGTGAAGACGATGCCCATCACCGTGTCCTCCTTGATGCGCGTCGAGGCCTTGATCCAGCCGGTGGCCGCGGCGCACAGCAGCCCGGTGGCGAAGGCGCCCAGCGCCAGCGGCAGCCCCGCCATGTGCGCCAGCACGATGCCCGGCAGCACCGCGTGGGAGATGGCATCCCCCATCAGCGACCAGCCTTTGAGCACCAGGTAGCAGGAGAAAAGCGCGCACACCGCGCCGACCAGCGCGCCGGCCAGCAGCGCCTCGGTCATGAAAGGGTAGCGGAAAGGTTCGAGCAGGCTCATGACAGGGAGGCGGCCAGCCGGCGCTGGCGGCGGGAGGCGAGCAGGCCGTGCTTCGGCGCCAGCACCAGCACGGCCAGGAAGACAAGCGTCTGCAGCACCACGATGCAGCCGCCCGTGGAGCCGTTGAAAAACCAGCTCGCATACGCGCCGGCCACGCCGCAGCCCGCGCCCGCGGCCGTGGCGATGCCGAGCATTTTGCCGAAACGGTCCGTCAGCAGGTAGGCGGTGGCGCCCGGCGTCACCAGCATGGCCACCACCAGGCAGGCGCCCACGGTTTGCAGCGCCGCCACCGCCGTGGCGGAGAGCAGCGCCAGGAGCAGGAAATGCAGAAAGCCCGTGTTCAGCCCCAGGCTGCGCGCGTGCGCCTCGTCGAAGCAGTAGAGCAGCAGGTCCCGCCACTTGAGCGCCAGCACGAGGATGGACAGGCCGGAGATGACCAGCACCTGCAGGATGTCGGGGTCGGAGATGGCGAGGATGTTCCCGAACACGATGGTGCGCAGGTTCAGGTTGCTCGGGTAAAGCGTCAGCAGCAGCAGCCCGGCGGCGAAGAAGGTGGTGAAGACCACGCCGATGACCGCGTCCTCCCGCAGCCGCGAGTTCCGCCGCACCCAGCCCATGCCCAGCGCCGCCAGCACCCCGGCGAAGAAGGCCCCCGCGGAAAAGGGCAGCCCCGCCAGCCAGGCCAGCGAGACGCCCGGCACGATGGCGTGGGAGAGCGCGTCACCCATCAGCGACCAGCCCTTCAGCGTGATGAAGCAGGACAAAAACGCGCACACGCCGCCGATGAGGCCGCTGACCAGGATGGCCTTCACCATGTAATCGTACTCAAAAGGCGCGAGCATCACGGGTCAGCCTTTGTTTTGGAAGTAGCCGCGCTGCCTGGCGCTCACGGCCATGCCGCACTTTTCCATGACCTTGAGCATGTCCTCCCACACCTGGCGCTTGGCCGCGAAGGCCTGGCCGCCGGAGTTCCGCTCCTCCCGCAGGATGTAGCTCGGGTGCCAGGTCACCATGAGCGGAATGCCGCCCACCTCGTGGAAGCGCCCGCGCATGGAGCTGACCGCGCCCTGCAGCCCCAGGCCCTGCATCGCCGTGGCCCCCAGCGCCACGATGACCTTCGGGCGGACGATCTCGATCTCGGTGAGGATGAAGGGCCGGCAGGCCCGCATCTCCTCCGGCGTGGGCGCGCGGTTCGAGCCGCCCTGGTTGGGGAGGGACGGGCGGAATTTGCAGATGTTGCTGATATAGACCTGCGCGCGCTCCAGCCCCATCGCCTTCAGGATGCCGGTCAGCTTCTGGCCGGCGGGGCCGACGAAGGGCTCCCGCAGCCGCTCCTCCTCCGCCCCCGGCGCCTCCCCGACGAGCATGATCTCCGCGTCCGGGCTCCCGGTGGCAAAGACCATCGTCTCCCGCAGCGTGCCCAGCGCGCGCGCCTCGGGCGCGTTCTCCGCCAGCGCCGCCAGCGCGGCCAGCCTATCCGCCTTCGTCACGCCGGGCACCTCGATGAGTCCGGGGCCGCCGGACGGCGCGGCGGCGGACTCATCGAGAGATCGGAAGAGCACACGTCTGAACTCCGGTCACTGACCAATCTCGTATGCCG
>ERZ761609.1567-NODE-1567-length-19498-cov-834.626601_pt1 | contig 19498 bp, 17 predicted proteins | sample MGYA00511163_ERZ761609 | MGnify/ENA primary metagenome ERZ761609 (study PRJEB28899, sample SAMN02445070) | bioreactor sludge metagenome | biome: EBPR sludge | place: Australia: Brisbane, Thorneside Wastewater Treatment Plant | collected 2011-12-16 ... | reverse complement strand
AAAAACCTCTCTCGCATTTATTCCACGGTTCTCTTGACCCCCTTCCAGCCGTTCCCTCCCGCCCTCTCCCAGATGAACCAAAAGCCACGAAAGAAAGCATACAAGGGAAACGGTCATGACTTTCATCACCAGGGGTGTGCCGAAAGTCATGACCGTTAGCGCGGCGCGGCCAGCGAACGGGCGTTTGCTGGCGCGTGTCGTCGCTCGCCGCAGTGCGCTTGATCGCCTCGCCAATTGTGACGCGACCGTCCTCACGGGCGAACTCGCCGATCTGCAACGATGCTTGCCGCCTGCCGAGACGGCGAGTTCCGCCAGAGACGGCGTCAAGTCCGCGGCGCGGCAAGGCTCGGGCGGCGAGACGCGCCGCCTGAGTGGCAAGCACCTACTGACGAGCAGAGCCGACAGGGCAGCGCATGGTCTGCCTCGCCGCGATTTCACTTGACTCGGGGATCCGCTCGTGCGTAATCTCCCCCGAAATCGTGGAATTGCGCCCTGATCGGCACTGAGGAGGTAGCCCATGTCCTGCTTCGACGAACGATGCTCCTGGCGATCGCAGGTCGTCAGGCTCGCCCTCAGCATCAGTGTCGCTGCCTTCTCGGCAACGGTATCCGCGCAATCGGAAGGCGGTCTTTACGTCGCCGGTGACGGTTTCAGTTTCCAGGCGGCGGCCGAGCAGGGAATGGCGAAAACCCCTCGTGGCCAGCGCTTCTTTCTGCTGTCGATACCACCCGAAACCGCAGCGCTCTCCAGGACTGCAGCGGGGCCGCTCGCCGCTGTGCGCGATCGGGTGATCGCCGCCAACGGCGTCTTGTTTGTCTGCCGACGAGATGTCGACAACGGCAGGATCGACCTGTCCGCTCTGGTTCCGGAGGTCATTGCAGTGCGCGGCTGGCCACCGCCGGGCAGCAAGCAGATACCCAAGGGCGAACGCTACTTCCCGGACGAGAACCCGGCCAGCTTTCCGAAGGCCAATGAGTCGTTGCGGCGCCTGCGGACCACCTGCTCCTGAGGCAAGACCATGAAAACCCATGAATCCAACGCCCTGCAATTTCGGAGACCCCGAATGAAACTGCTTGCTCGCTGTGCCGCCCTGTTGGTTCTGATACTCGTGGCCTTGCCGCAGGTTGAGTCCGCAGAGGTCCTGAACGGTGTGAAGTCGCGTGGGCAACTGCGCTGTGGGGTGAGCGAGGACATTCCCGGCTTCTCCGAGCGCGATGCCAATGGGTACTGGCGCGGACTGGAAGTCGACTTCTGCCGTGCGGTCGCTGCGGCGGTGCTGAATGACCCGGAAAAAGTGGAGTTTGTGCCGCTGCAGACCACCGCACGATTTCCCGCGCTGCAGACGCGCAGGGTCGACCTGTTGCTCGCCAACACAACGTGGACCCTCACCCGCGAGGCCGTATTGCGGGTACGCTTTCCCGGCATCCTCCTTTACGATGGCCAGGGCTTCATGGTCGCTGCCGCCGCCAAGGTGGCAACGCTCGCCGAGCTCGACGGTGCGACCATCTGCGTCGAGAAGGGGACGACGCACCAGCGTACCCTGGAGGCCCATTTCAAGGCGAACGGCAGGTCGGTCAAGCCCCTGCTCATGGCATCGGCCCAGAAAGCCGCGGCAGCGCTGTTCGCCGGCCAATGCCAAGCCTATACCGCGGACTCTGGCGAACTGGCGGCCATGCGTCTGCGTGCGCCGGGTGGTCCAGGGTCCTTCGTGATCCTGCCCGAACGCATCTCCAGGGAACCGCTCAGCCCGGTCGTCTGGGGCGGTGACCCGGAGTGGGCGACGGTGATCCGTTGGGTTCTGAACATCCTGATCCTCGGGGAGGAATACGGCGTCACCCGTGACCGGATCGATGAGGAGATCAGGGACAACAGGAACCCCCTGCTGCGACAGGATCCGTACGAGGGCAAGATCATCGCGAAGGCGTTGGGGATCGAGCCCCAGTGGGGGATCCGGGCCCTGCGGGCCGTCGGCAACTACGGTGAGGTCTTCGAGCGCAACCTCGGGCGAAACAGCCCGCTCAAGATCGAGCGCGGTCTCAACCGGCTGTGGATGCACGGTGGACTCCACTATTCGCCAGCGATCGACTGAGTGAGGCCCAGATGACGGACTTCCAGATCAACCTCACCATCCTCGTCTTTGCCGCAGTCATCCTCTGCATCGCCTTTGATCTTGTCGACATGGTGGTCGCCGCCCTGCTTGGGGTGAGTACCCTGATCGCGTTCGGGATCCTCGACGGCAGCGACCTGATGCCGATCGTGCACACCGCCGGTGGGCCGCTGTCGTTGCTCTTCGGTGGCATGGTGGTGGCGCGGGTGATCGGCAAGACGGGGATCTTCGAGCGGATCGGCGATATCTTCCTGCGCGCCAGCGGCGGCAGCGGCAAGCGGCTGCTGCTGCTGATCGTCGCGATGGTCGCACCCATTTGCGCCGTCCTGCCGAACGCCACCGCGGTCATCCTGGTGGCGCCGGTCATCGTCAACGTCTGCCGGGCGCTCAAGGTCGACTTCGTTGGACCCGTGATCATCACGGCGATCGTCAGTAACGCCGCCGGGATGCTGACGCTGGTCGGCGACCCCGCCACCTTTCTGGTCGGCAGTGCGATCGGGCTGTCGTTCCCCGATTATCTACGGCAGGTCAGCCTGGGTGGTCTGCTCGCCGTGCTCGCGGTGGTGCCGCTGCTGCCGCTACTGTTGCCCAAGGTCTGGGCGGCGCGGGTGACTCTGCCGGAGACGCGCCCACCCGTTCCCATCGAGCGACCCGGTTTCCTGATACTGTCGCTGCTCGTCCTGCTGCTCATGGTTGCCCTGTTCATGATTGGCGAGTACCTGCCGACGCGCATCGTCCCACCACAGGTCGCGATCATCGGCGCAGCGCTGGCGCTGCTCCTGGTCTATGGCGTGCGCATCGAGCCGGTCGGCGAGGTGATCCGGGACGTGGACTGGAAGACGATCCTGTTTCTTGGCGCCATCTTCACGCTGGTCCAGGCATTCATCAAGACCGAGTTGCTGCAAGGACTGTCGGTCCAGGTCTACCAGTGGTTCGGAGCCGACCTGATGCCGGTGGCTTTCTTGTTGCTCGCCGGCATCGGGGTGCTGTCGAGCCTGCTGGCCAACATTCCCGTGGTCGCCGCCGCCCTGGTCATGGTCACCGGTTACCTGGTGGCGGCCGGTGCGGCTCCGGAGATCGCGCTGGCTCCGGGTTTCGTCAATTGGCCATCGGCCACACTGCCGGTATTCGTCGCGATGATGTTCGGTGGCACCCTCGGCGGCAACGCGACGCTGATCGGCGCCGCGGCCAATGTCGTCGCCGTCGGCATCTGCGCGGCAAATGGCCAGCGTGTGAGCTTCGCGCAGTTCCTGCGTATCGGGCTGCCCATCGCGGCGCTGCAGTTGTCGGTCGGAGCGCTCTATGTCTGGGCTCTGGCCGCGACTCTGGATTAGTTGCTCAGTCCGGACGTCGCCTGACGTCGATGCCCGCGAGCCTGCGTCCTGGCGACAGTCCGGGGGCTCGAGCGTGCGATGCGCCCCTGGGCCAAGGCGCTGCCGAGGAGGGTCAGCCGACGTGGCCTGTCAGACAGCGTCGTCTCTGGCGTTGCGGACCCAGCCGCGCAGCAGGGCCAGCAGCGAACTTCCGGTCAGCATTCCGAGAAGGTAGATGCCGATGACCAGCAGAAAGACCGGCATGGTCATGCTCATGCCCAGCAGCGAAACCGTGACGGCGGTCAGGTTCTGGACCTTGAAGAGCAGCACGATGGCGGTGGCAACCACCACCAGTCCGATATAGACGTAACGCATTTCCTCTCCTCTACCTGGCTTCAGCGTTGGCGTTGAGCACCCGCTGCCCGTCCGCGCGATGCACGTCAAGCATGCCGCCGCGCACGCTCCACTTCGTCGCCGTCGCCAGCGCCGCCAGGAACTCGCGTTCCTGCTGCATCACGCCTTCTCCAGCGCAGGCCTTGCGCGTCGTGTTTGCCGGCCCGACGGTCATGCGCTCGCCGTCACTTGTGTAAGGCGCGCGGAAGCTGTTGCAGCCGGCGTGCCCCCGTACCATTCCGTCGCCGAAGGAAAGCGTCAGATCGGTACCGGTCAGCGGTCCCACCACCGCGTCCCGACCGTTGTTGAAACCGGTGACATGCCAAACGACTCCTGCCAGCGTTGGCGCGGGTTCGGCCTGAAAAGCGAGCGCCGCACCCGCTGCCGGGGTGAGCGTCAGCCGGTCGCCATCGATGGCGTAGCGAACCGTGCCGGCGAGTGCGCCCTGAACCGCCTTCTCGAGCGCCATGGCCGGCGGCGAGCAGGCCATCATCGTCCCAGCCAGGGGGGCGAATCTGATGCGCTCGCCGTCGATCGTGTAGCCGCCAAAAAACTGGTTGCAACCGGAAAACCCGTCGACTCGCCCGGCCGCGAAGCGAGCCGTCACCGGCCGTCCGGTCTGGCCGGCGGTGTCCGGCTCACTGCTGCCGATGGTGCTGAGGCGCCACGTCGGACCCTCGATGGTCATGGCCGGCGGCGGCGGCGTCCTGGTCGCAGCCGGAACCCGGCAACAGCCGATGAGCAGGCGCCCATTGGGCAGCGACACGCGTGCGGTGACCGGGTGCTGCGCCTCGGACATGCCATCGCTGCAAGTGGCATCGGTGAGGAAGGCCACCAGTTCACCAGCCCGACCGCTCGTCGGCCTGCCGCGCCAAGCGCGCTCCTTCGGTGCCTCGAGACGCGTCTCCCTGCCGCGGTAGTCGACGGCCCCTTGATCGGGCAACTCCAGCCGTGCCGCGCCGTGTGCGGTGAACGACAAGCTCCATGAAGGCTCGTTGCCGAAACAGATCAGCGATGCCTCCGCTGCCGCGGCGGGCAGCGAGCAGGCGAGGGAAAGGACGAGCAAAGCGGCGGACTTCAACATGTTCAGGTTCGTTCCCGATCAAGAAAACCCTGCGAGGCCACGCGCCACGTGCTGTGGTCGGGTGCGAGTTTGAGCTGGGATTGCGGGGCCGGCAGCCAACGAACGGTCATGACTGTCTGGTCCGGCCACCATCACTCGCCGCACACCAGGCGAATGCGGCGCTCGGCAAGCGCGAAGGCCTCATCGGTGTCGGCATTCAAGGCTTGCAGCTTGGCCTGGTCGCAGGCACTGGCCGCCTGCATGTCGGCAGCCACTGCTGTCGTGCCAGCGGGCTGTCCGGTCTGCGCGGGTGCGCAGCGGTCATCGGACACCAGCCGGATGTTGTTGAACTGGCCCTGCTCGATCGCCACGCAGTCCCCGACTCTCTTGCCTGCCTGATCGGAAACGATGCGCACAGTTGAACCGCCGCCAACCTTGACCGTGTATTCGAAGGACTGCGAGCGCCCGGCGAGGTTGCCAACCCCGCGACCGGCGGCTGCGCCCCCCACGGCGCGCAGGGCACGATTGCTGCCGGACTGCCCGCTGCCGGTCAACAGGCCTATGCCGCCGCCAACGATGGTGCCGACGTTCTGCGCAGTCGTGTCGGTGACGGTCGTGGCAACGACATTGGTGACGCGCCCGTACTGCACTCGCGATTGAGCGGCGGCGAGGGTTGAGGTCAGACCGAGTGCCAGCGTGACTGCGCCAAGCGTGGCGTTGACCAATGGCTTCGTTTTCATTGACTTTCTCCAGAGTGCTTGAGGGTAGGTAGCAGGAGCCCGAACGGCTCGCTGGCACGGCTCAACAGACTGTGTTCAGGCGAGGGCTTTTGCCTTGAGCTTGGCAAACTCTTCCGGATTGATCGTACCGGCGTCCAGCAGCGCCTTGGCGTCGGCGATCTGTTCGGCGGGCGATTTTCCGGCCACCTGTCTGATGTAGGACTCCGCCTCGGATCGCGACTGTTCGTACGAGGCGCGTTGCCTCGCGGCCATGCCTTTGCCACGAGTGATCACGTACACCAGTGCGGTCAACATGGGCACGAAGAGCAGGCAGACGAGCCACAAGGCCTTGGAGCCACCGCCGAGTTCGCTGTCCTTGAAAAGATCCGCAATGATGCGGAACAGGATCAGCAGATACCCCACGAACAGGAATGCCGACGCGATCAGCCACATGAAATCCCAGAAGTTGCTCATCAGGAATCACCTTTCAAAAAAACCGCGGGAGTCTCCGGATGCGGCTTCGTGCATTGTGCCCGGAGTTCAGCCGCGCAGCAAGTTTCGGCATGGGGCTCCGCGAACGAATCGCGCGAGCGCTTGGTGGTCCCTGCTTTGCGTCGGCATGCCATCGCTCTGCCGATGCGGAAGTGCCGCAGCAGCGCAGTGGGGCCTTGATCGGGGCCGTCAGCGCGAAGTGGCGGTGCCGAAACGCTGGCGCTGGTTGCCGCTCAGCAGTACCTCGCCATAGCCTGGGAGATATTGCGCCATCAGGCAGCCGGCGAGGCCTGGAAGCAGTCGATGGAATGGGCGGGAGTGGACTCTTCCGGGCCGGGAACTCGGGTCCGTAGGCGCTCCAAGTGCTGCCCTTGCGCAGGATCCCGGCCAGTTGCCACAACGGAGTAGCGAGCGGATGGCGAGCCGAGGCGGCAGCAACAGCAAATTTTTCGGCCAGGTCTCTGGCTCCAGGTTCCGCGCTCGCCGCTTGTCAAGACGCTGGCGCGGCGGCCACGGGCGAAAGTGCCCGCCGACCGCCGCCGGAGTTCAGAACCGCCCGATGAAGGTGGCGCCGAAAAAGGGTGCCGGGTCGAAGTCGTCCTTGCGCAACAGGTTGCCGGATGAGTTTTCCACGCGGAGTTGCCCGGCCACGACGGCACCGCCGTAGAGGTGCAGCGCCATCTGGTCGCTGAGCTGGCGCGTGACGCGCAGGAATACCGGCACCCCGCGCTCCTCGCCGACTCCGTCCGGCGTCGGGCCATCGTCACTCAAGCGAAAGCGCATGACCCGGTAGGACACACCGACGCCTGCGGTCCAACCGCCGTCGAACTGGTAGTCCAGTTCGATACCCGCAGGGCCGGTCGGCCCGCTCGCCAGGGGGTTGATCAGGCGCCAGCGCTCGCCCAGGCGCCAATCGACGAGCAGGAACGGGAACACGCTGGTCTTCTCGATCCCGTCGAAAACGCCGATTCCCAGACCGAGGAGATTGCCATCGGCGAACCGTCTGGTGCCTGAGAAGAGGGCGCCCCAGACGAGCGAGTCACCCGTATTGGCACCGTTTTCCCGGAACCAGTCGACCGACGGCGCTACTCCCAGTCGCCAGCCATCGCCAACCGCGAAGGACATCGGCAGGCTTAGGCCGTAACGCTGGACGACGCCCCAGGGGGATCGGGCGCCCAATGAGCTTGGGCTCGAAAAGGAATAGTCCAGATAGTCGTAGTTGAGCGTCACACCCGCCCGAGTGCCGCCGCCAAAGTCGTAGGAAGCGCCGCCCCGCACGACCGCGCCGCCGACCCTGAAATCACCGCCGCCGTCGAGGTCCGCGCTCCCCTGGTAGACCGGCGTGAGCGAAACGAAAGGCTGCCAGCCTGCAGCTGCACGCCCCTGCGCCGGGGCTTCCGCGACCGGGTCGACATAGGCGCCGGCCTGCGCCGGACCAGCGGCCGCGAGCAGTGCACCAAGCACCGCCACGGTTGCAACGCGCGTAGAGAAAAAGTTCATACCGTCCTCGCCCGAAAATTGGTCACACCGTCCAAGGATAGCGTTCTTCTCCATGGCGTGGCGCGTCGCCTGTCGTCGACTCCGTTGCCGAATGAGCCCTCTGTTGCACGGGAGCAACAGGCTGTCATCCGGCACGGCGAAAGAAACGTGGCAAATTCCTGCCGGCCGGCGTGTCTGGCACGCCGGCCGCGAACCGATGGCCCCTTCAGGGCCCCGCGAAAGGCTGCAATTCTTCATCCGACGGCAGCAGCGTGGAAAACACGGCTTCCAGTCGGACCGGCAGTCCCGCCGGCGCTGTCGTGGCAATGTTGAGTCCCGAAGGACCCGACGGGCGCTCGATCTCGCCATCGATTCGTTCGAGCAGGTACGGGAAAAACGGGTTGGATGACAGCCGCGTCAGGAAGTCCTGGTCGACGATCAGCGCGCCACGTTCGCCGCGAGCATCCATCGCGCCCAGGTTGTAACCGTAGTCGTCCTTCGTCTTCGGGTCGGGATACATTCCGTACAGTGGATCATTCATCGGGATCGGGATCGAGAGGTGCGACAGGGAAAAGATTCCCGGTGGGTACGGCAGGCTCAGCGGGCGAACAACGGGTTGCAACTGGCCGGGCGCGATGCTGCGCTCGACCGTCATCTCGCTGTCGTCGCTCGCGTTGGCGATGGTGGTGAAACGATAGCTCACGGGGGTGGTGGGGGCGAGGCGGTCGACCGCGACGTAGGAAGACGGACGGAGCAGCGGAGCGAACTTGAGGGTCCGATTCACGTCGAAGAGAACGATTTCGCTGCCGTTGTCCGGCAGATTCGCGTAGAGCGCGGTAAGGATCGCCGGTGTGCTGACGGTGAAATCGATCGCCGACTGGAAGGTCAGAACGGGCGGCAGGCCGCCGAGCTGGCCCGCTCGCGCAAGGCGCTGGATCTGCGCCTGCAACGCGTCGGTGAGGCGGAACGACTGGCGCGCGCCGTTTACCGGAAAGGAGTTGTACTTGAACGGGTTGAACTCCGGGACGACGCTCAGCCAGGCGGCATTGGCAAATGGCGGCAGCAAGGCCGGCAGGCTGGCCAAGCCGGCAAAGCGGGCAAAACGGGTGATACCGATCATCGGGGTGAACAGGATGATGCGCTCGGCGCGCGCGAGGCGCGGGTCTTCCAGGGCATCGAGCGAGTACTTCATCGCCAGCGCGCCGCCGTTCGAGAACCCCACCAGATGCAGAGGTGCGGGAGCAGGGACTCGCCGACGCGCTTCGCGTATGGCGAGGCGCGTTGCGGCCATCCAGTCTTCCCAGCGGACCTTGCTCAGGCCGGCGGGAACGGTGCCGTGGGCCGGCAAGCGGAGGCCGATGGTGACGAATCCATGCTCACGATAATGTCTCGCGAAATGCCGCAGGCTGTAGGGCGAATCGGTCAGACCATGCAGCAGGACGACCACGCCAAGCGGTTTGCCATCGGGTTCCATGACGTAGGAGCGGTTCCAGTCCTGCGCAAAGCGCGCGGGGTAGACCGGGCTCGCCTCGAAGTAGCGGTTGATCGGCACGCGCTGGTCGGGCGCCAGCTTCTGGCTGACCTCGCTGCGTACGCTGGTCATGATCTCGTCTTCCTGCGCGAGGTAGCGGGTCCAGTCGGCCGCGTCGAGTTGATCCGCCGAAAGTTCCGTTGGCACGTAGGTATGCCATGGCTGCAAGGCCGGGCCGCCGAGCACACGAAACGAGCGCAACGCCAGCAGCGCCACACCGATCACAAGGATCAGCAGCAGCACCCACTTCAGGATTCTTCCGATGGTTCCGAGCATAGCCTCACCTTGAGATGTTTCCTGGCATCGGCCTTTCAGCGCGCCATGTTGGATGGATGGAAAAATCGAACCTGCGCGCGACAGTATGGCTGGCCGCAAAGCAGGCAGTCAGTCACCCGGGAACCCCCTGACAGTCCCCTGCACCCCACGACGAGCGATCACCCATCGTCGTGCTTGAGTCCGGAGTCTAGCGCATCAGCTCCTGCCAGGCGACGCGATGAAATGCTTCTCGCCAGCACAGCGTCGGCAGAGGAGCCGAAAACCCACCTTGATCCGCGGGAGTCGCCGCGCGCAGGCGCGGAAAGCGGCGCGCCAGGGGCCCGCGTCTCCCCGGCTCTTCCCGGCTCGGTTCTGATGGCGCAAGAACTCAGGTGGCCTGTGAAAGAGCCGCTTTCAGTCTCTCTTCCTGGTCGTCGGTAAGCGAGGTCTTGAGGACCGTCGCGTCGTAATGGGACAACCGCGGCATCACCTTGTCCGCGACAGCCTTGCGGACGAGAAGGAAGATCGCCGAACTATTGGGCTCAACCGCGCTGCTGAGCGACTTGATGAAGTTGTCGTCGATCCCGTAGTCGGCAAGCTTACCCTGCAGGGCGCCGGAACCCGCGCCGAACAACCCGCCCGCCAGGAAACCGGCCAGCGGATTCATGAACAACAGGCCGACGAGCGTTCCCATCAGCATGCCCAGCGAAGCTCCCCGACTGGCACCGATGGCAACCAGATTGACGCTCTGTTTGAGATGGATCTTGCCGTCGCCGTCACGGACCACCACACACGCGTCCTCCAGTTCGAGCACATGCTCCTTCTCCAACGCCCTGAGTTCGTTCAGGAAGCGATCGGCGGTGTCCAGTTCCTTGAACGCCAGACAGATGAGGTCACTCATTTCACATCTCCTCGTTGAATCCTGTTCCGAAAAGGCATTCCGCCGTCGCCGTTGTGTCCTGGTCACGGTCGAAGGATGCCAGCAACCGGTTGATCGATGAATCTCATCGGCGCCGGAAGCAGGATCGATGGTATCGAGCCGGCAAGTCCCGCGCAAAAAAAACGGCATCCATCAGACCGCCGAAGGAATCTTAGCATCTCCGAGCCCCGTCAGGGGACGGGTCGAGCACCACACCATGCCCGACAAGCCGCGAATGCCTACGGCCTCTACCGATAGGGAGCGAACGCTTCGGGGATGCTGGCCGCACCCCTGGCGGATCGCAGGACGAGCCCCAGCAGCAGCCGCGCCTTGAGGCCCGAGAGATACCCGGAGGGCACCACCCCGCGCTTGATCAGGTCGATCTCAGCGCCCGGATAGCCGTAGGTCTGCGTGAACACGTGGCCGGTCATGGCACGGCTGGCGAGCACCACCGGAATCTTCACAGCAAGGTCGCCGACCAAGGGGGCGACCTCGGCGGGCACATGGCCGGCGCCCATCCCCTCGAGCACGACGCCCGGGTAGCCGAGGCCGGGCAGTGAACCGAGCAGGCGCCCGTCGTCGCCCATCGCGACCTTGACCAGCGCCACCGGCGCTGGTGAACCCTCCGCCGTCGACAGGGTGGGGTTCCGCTTCACTTGCGCATGGAAGCGCGGCTGCCGTTCGATGAGTGTGCCGATCGGCCCCACCAGCGGCGAGAGGAACGCCGACGGCAGCGCGGTGTGCGATTTCTGGACGAATCGCGCCGCGTGGATGTCGTAGTTGAGGACCACGAGCGTCCCGAGGCCGCGCGACTGCGGAGATGCGGCGACGATGGCAGCCGACAGGAGATTGGCGGGTCCTTCCGCACCTGGCGCGTCGGCGCCGCGCATCGCGCCCGTCACCACCACCGGCTTGTCGGAATCGACGAGAAGATCGAGGAGGAAAGCCGATTCCTCGATGGTGTCGGTGCCCTGGACCACTACCGCACCGTCGAAACCGGATGCGAAGCCTTCCGCGATCAGGCGCGCGACCTCGATCAGGTTCGCCGGGATCTCGCCGGGCCTGTAGTTGGGCAACCGGCTGGCCGGGAAGATCGCCAGCAACGAAAGCGCAGCCATGACCAAGAGGCCGATCTTGAGCGCGCGAAGCCGTCCCTCCTCGTTGATGCGTACCGCTTCCCTGATGTGCTCAGGCGAGACGTTGGTGCGCTCGAGGGCCGTCAGCAGCCGTTCGTTACTCACGAAGGTGATGTTGTTGTCCAGGTCGACCTGTGACTGGAGTTCCGCTTTCAGTTCCGGGTGCTGGCCCAGCGACGCGAGGATGAAGGCGCTCAACAGGCCAACGAGCAGCGCGCCGGAGAATGCGGTGCCGACGGCGGCGGCGAGATTGTTGGTGGTGCCGCGCAGCGATCCGACGTCACCCGCCAGTTCCTTGGGCGAGGCGGTGACCAGCACGTTGAACAACAGCGTCACCAGCGAACCCTGCCCGATGCCGAAGACGATCAGCTCGATCATGACGACCGGGGCACTCCACTCGTTGCGCACGACCCAGGCCAACCACAGGAGCGCGATCGTGCAGAGGACGAAGCCCCAGCGTCCAATCTGCTGCGGCGCCAGCTTGTCATAAAGCTTGATGATCAGCATCGCCGTGAAGAACACGGTGAGGTTGAACGGCATCATCGCGATGGCCGTCTCGATCGGTGTGCGGCCCTGGATGATCTGGATGTAGAGCGGCACGGAGAAGTTGAGCGCGCCCTCAAGCGCGACGACGGCGAACATCGCGTAGACCGCGGCCCGCTCGGAAGGGGAGCTGACCACCTCCAAGGCGAGCAGCGGCGTCCTTCCGGCTTCCGTGCGCCGGCGCGTCCAGACGACGAAGGCCTGCAGCCGCACGATGCCGATCACGATCATGAACGGCGCGGGCGACATTCCCAACAGGTCGAACGGCGCGGCGTCCCGTGCGAGACCGAGTTCCCACCGGTTCAGGTTGTTGAAGCCGAAGCTGATTTCCGCCGAGCATCACGAAAGCCGCGACGGCGAGCGAGTACATCATGATCCCGGTGGCGACCGTGGTCGGCGGCACGTCGAAGCTCTGCACCATGCCGCTCAAGGCGACCGGCAGCGAGGCCACGTTGAACGACATCAGCGCCTGGCCGAGCGCGATCGCGATCAGCGGCAGCCAGGATTCCTTCACATCGTTGGCGGTCGGGATGGTGGCGGTGGTCATCGAGGGGCTCCTGGGTCATTGGTGACGGCTGGTGGAGTTGATGAAGTGGATCACTCGGGTTGCGAAGCGAACAGGTTGAGTCCGAGGCGCTCCGAGAGATACTTGGTGACGCGCTGGCCACGGACGCTGTCGCCAGCCTCGTCAAGTGGCGGCGAGAACACGCCGAGGCCGCCCTTGCCAGGCGACACGGTCACGATGCCGCCGCCCACTCCACTCTTCCCCGGCAGGCCGACTTCGAACAGCCAGTCGCCGGAGCGTTCATAGAGTCCGGCGGTCGCGAGCGTCGCGAGCACCCGCTTGGCGACCTCGCCACTGACCACGCGCTCTTTCGTCAGCGGGTTGACGCCGCCGTCCGCCAGCGTCGCTCCCATGACCGCCAAGTCGCAGGCGTTCAGCTTGAGGGAACATTGCTTGGTATAGACGTCGGTCGCCTGCAGCGCGTCGAAGTACATACAGCCGTAGCCCTCGAGCAACTTGGCGATGCCGCGGTTGCGCAGATTGGTGGCCGCTTCCGATTCGTAGATCTCGCTGTCGAGTTCGAGTGTGCGTCCGGCAAACCGGGCGAGGCCCTCCTGGATGAACCGCCACTTGGCTTCGGCGGTGTCGCCGGGCGCCAGGCTGGTGGTGGCGATCGCGCCGGCGTTCACCATCGGGTTCATCGTGCGCTCACTGTTCAGCTCGACCGCCATGACCGAATTGAACGGCAGACCCGTGGCGTTCACCCCAACCTTGCTGCGCTTCCTCGCTGCCGATCGCCTCGCACACGAGCGCGAAGACGAAGGGCTTGGACACGCTCTGGATCGAGAATTCGTGAGTGGCATCGCCCATGGCGAACGTGCGGCCGTTGATGCCGGCGATGCAGATGCCGAAAAGCTTGGGTGATACCTTCGCCAGCGCCGGGATGTAGTCAGCCACCTTGCCTTCGTCCACATCCCTGTAGCGGGCGTACACCTGGCGAACCAGAATTTCGACCTCCTCAGCCGGCGGTAAATGACCGGTGGAAATCAGCGATGGCAGGCCATCGTCGGGAAGGGGTGTGTACATGATCTTCTCCAGGTTGCTGTGCCGCCTCGGCAGACCGAGAGGTGCCCGATGATCCGCAAGAGCCAAGTCGCGCCCTTGACCGGAAGATCTCTGGCTTTCAGTTTGCGCGACGATTACTGCGAAACGATGTCGGCCAGCTGCAGAGCCTCGCGGTCCCGGCTCCCGGGGCAGCAGCACCTGATCGCGCAGGACTGGCGCAAGCATCCGCTCCTGCCGGCGGCAGATGCTCTTAAGTCGCCCTTAAGTCTTGCCGAGGCATGCTTCCCCCGTCGGTGGGCATCTTGCCTGCCCGGAACTTACCCAGGAGAACGTTATGGACTCAAACAAGCTCAAACTGACCGCGGGCGCAGCCGCCGTTTTGGCGGCGCTGACCGGCGCCTACACTCTCGGCCATGCCAACGCCCCCGCGTCGCCGGCCCCTGCATCGCAAGGCGCTGTTCCTACCACGACGAGCCAGCCGCTCGCAGCAACTGCCGCCGCTTTGCCGGACATGAGCAGCATCGTCGCGCGCAACAGTCCCTCGGTGGTCAACATCAGCGTGTCCGGCACGCGCAAGGCAGGCTCGCGCGGACCCAGATCGCCGCAATTTGAGGACGACGAGTCGATCCCCGATTTCCTCCGCCGCTTCGGCGCTCCGCAGAACCGGGGCGACGCGCCCGCCCGCGGTCTGGGATCGGGCTTCATCGTCAGTCCGGATGGCACGATTCTCACCAATGCCCACGTCGTCGACGGCGCCGAGGAAGTCATCGTCAAGCTGAGCGACAAGCGCGAATTCAAGGCCAAGGTGCTCGGCCTGGATACTGCCAGCGACGTCGCCGTCCTGAAAATCGACGCGAAGGATCTGCCGGCAGTCAGGATTGGCTCGGCCAGCAACACCCGCGTCGGCGAATGGGTCCTCGCCATCGGCTCGCCCTTCGGCTTCGAGAGCAGCGCCAGCGCCGGCATCGTCTCGGCCTTCTCGCGATCCCTGCCCGACGGCAGCTACGTGCCTTTCATCCAGACCGACGTCGCCGTGAATCCCGGCAACTCGGGCGGGCCACTGTTCAACATGGCGGGCGAGGTGATCGGCATCAACTCGCAGATCTACTCACGCAGTGGCGGCTATCAGGGGCTTTCGTTCGCGATTCCGATAGAGGTGGCGATGAATGTCGAAAGACAGATCGTCACCCACGGCAAGGTGCAGCGCGGCCGGCTTGGCGTCGGAATCCAGGAGGTCAATCAGTCGCTCGCCGACTCCTTCGGTCTCAAGAAACCCGCGGGCGCATTGGTCGGATCGGTGGAAAAGGACAGTCCTGCCGCGAAGGCCGGCCTCGAGCCAGGCGACGTGATTCTTTCGATCAACGGGAAGGAGATTGCCTCCTCGAATGAGCTGCCGGCGATCGTCTCGTCCATGAAGCCCGGCGAACGGGCGAAGCTGCAGGTGTGGCGCAAGGGCGAAACGCGCCCGTTCGATGTCGAGGTAGGCAAGTTTGGTGACGAGCAACTGGCCAGCAACGACGCCACAGATGCCGGCAAGGGTCGTCTGGGTGTGGCGGTTCGTCCGCTCACCCCGGAAGAGCAGCGGCGCTCCGATGTCAGCAGCGGCGTCGTCGTCCAGAATGTCACCGGCGCAGCCGCCAAGGCAGGCATCAAGCCGGGCGACATCGTCGTCGCAGTCAACGGCGAGGCGATTTCCAGCACGGAACAGTTGCGCGACCTGATCAACAAAGCCGGCAAGCGAATTGCCGTCCTGGTCGACCGCGGCAACGCCCGGATCTTCATTCCCGTCGAGCTGGGCTAGGCCGGACCGATGAGCAAAGGGGACTGGCGTCCCCTTTGCGGTTCGCTTGCCTGCCGGACAGACCGGCAATTCGACTCGCCGAGCAGACAAGAGAAGCTCGCGGCTGGTGGCGACAGGGGCAGAATACGGAGCCGTTCTTGTTCTCCCGAGCGGAATCCAAGCATTGACCGTGGCATGGAAGGCAACGATACTTCGGATCCCTCTGGGTTGTCTTGGGTTACCGGGTTGAAGATTGTTCTCTTTCCCGAGCGCGTCATGCATCGGCATGCAGCGCGCCGGCTTCGATGATCCGCTGGCGCTGGTTCCTGGCCGCGCTCACGACGCTCGTCGGTCTCCCGTTCGCCGCGGCGCTCTTCGCCATCGTCGCCTTGCTGGTAACCGGAGCGACGATCGACGCTTCGCGCTGGCGTGACTGGTCAGCAGAGCGGGTTTCCGCTGCACTCGGACGCCCGGTCCTTCTGGCAGGTCCTTTCGAGCTGTCGCTGGGCCGCGCCGCTGAGCTGCGCATCGGCACCGTGCGCATCCTCAACCCGCCCGGCTTCACGGCGCAGGAGTTTCTTGCGCTTGCCGAGGGACGCGTACGCATCGATCTGCTCGACGCCCTGTTTGGCGAGCTGCACCTGCGCAGCGTCGAGGCGAGCGATGTTCGCCTGTGGCTCGAACGGACAAGCGACGGGCGCAGCAACTGGGCGCTGGACCGTCAGGGTCCTCCGGGTTCCTCACCGGGACAGATCGAGGTCGGGCAGATTGCGCTGCACGGGCTTGCCGTCGATTACCACGATGCACGCTCGGCGACACAGCACTCCCTCGATCTGGACGAGCTGCTGGCGAGCGGAGGGTCGAACGAGACACTGCGCCTGACGATGCGTGGCCGCATCGGCAAGCAGTTTCCATTCGCTCTCGCGGCCGAGGGCGGGCCTCTCCGTTTGATCCAGGAAGCGTCGGAGCAGTGGCCGTTTGCGCTCGATTTCGAATCGCCCGGCGCGCGGCTGTACGCCAGCGGCACGTTCGACGCGAGCAAGGGTGAGGCGCGCTTCGATTTCGGCCCTGCCGCCGCAGTGCTCGCGCTGGCTGATGCCGGCGATGAATCGCGCGAAGCCGCCGCGACGAACGAGCTTGCCGGGCAACTCACGCTCGCCTTCGGCGGCGCCCGAGCGCGACTCAGCGGTGCGCTCAGCGTCGCCAGCCTCGACCTGCGCCCGTTCTACGGGAGCGGTCAGGGTACGCCGGACGATGCTCCTGAGTTTGCCGCGCAGCAACGGCAGATGCTGCCCCTGCGCGACCTCGTGCCGCTCGACATCAGCGTTGACTTGCACGTCGGCCGGTGGCGCGGCTTGCCCGTCGACATTGACGACGCGAAGTTCGATCTGCGTGCCGATGCCAGCGGCGTACGGGTGCCAATCAGCGCGACCCTGGCCGGCATCCCCTTCTCGGGTCGCATCGACCTCGATACGGCGGCACCGACGCCGACGCTGGCACTCCGCTTCGCAGCGAAGGACCTCGCGCTCGACGAGCTGGTGCGGAGGCTGACGGGCGCCAGCGATGGCGAAGGCAGACTCGGGCAGATCGAACTGCGACTCAGAGGCAGTGGCGAAACGCTTGGCGCGCTGGTGAATGACCTGGAGCTTTCGCTGGCAGCGGCGGACGCACGCTTGAGCCATGGCAACTCGGCCGACGGTCAGCCGCTCGCCGTCACGCTCGAAACACTGGAACTTGCCTTGCCCCGTGGGCAGCGATTGCGTGGCAGTGGGCGCGGGATGCTGCTTGCTGAGCCGTTGAAACTCTCGCTCCGTGGCGGCACACTGCCCGACATGCTGCGCGACCTGGCAACGCCCGTCGAACTCGAGATCGCGGCGGCGCGGGCGAAGCTGCGTATCGAGGGCGTCCTCGCGCACCCCGAGACGATGCGCGAAACGGCTTTGGGCTTCGCCATGCAGGTCCGCCGTACGGGTGATCTGGCGCGCTGGCTGGGCGTCGCACCGGAGTCGAAGCTGCCCCTCGCCCTGCGCGGCCGCGTGCGGATCGCCAGTGACGCGTGGTACCTGGAGCAGACGAATCTCAAGCTCGGCCGCAGCGAGCTGACGATCGACGCCCGGCGCACCCGCGTCGACGATCGGCCAGTCATCGCCGCATCGGTGCGCAGTCGGCTGATCGATGCGCCGGAACTCGCGACGCTGCGCGTCGGCACCGCCCGTAGCCACGACGCTCCACTTTTTCCCGACGCCCTTGACTTGGCTGACGCTGACCTCGACCTGGCGATGCAGCGCGTCGTCATCGGCCGCTCGGACCTGATGGACATCCGCTTCGTCGGCCGTGTCCGCGCCGGTGGCCTTCTGCCGTCGACTTTCTCCGGCAAGGTTGCCGGCGCGCCGTTCCGCGGGCTTGTCGCACTCGACCTGCGCGGTGCGCGGCCTGAAGCCAGGCTCGATCTTGCCACCGGCGAAGTCGAGGTCGGCGCGCTGCTGCGTGACATTGGCGCCGCCGAGGACATCGCCGGGCGTGCGGAAAAGTTGCAGCTCAGCCTGCGCGGACGCGGCAACACCCTGCGCGAGCTGGCCAGGCTCTCGGCGTTCGAGGCGCGCGTGATCGGCGGCCGCATCAGCGTTCTCGGCACCTTGCAGCGCCCGCTCGCCGAGTTCCGCGTCGGCGAGGCAGCGATCGAAGCACTGCCGGGCGAACCGATCCGGCTTCGTCTCGACGGCACGCTCGACGAGACGAAGCTCGACCTCAGGCTCAGCACCGGGACGCTCGCGGACCTGCTGCGCGATAGCACGCATCTACCCTTCTCACTGGCGGCGCAGGCGGCGGGAGCACAATTGACGCTCGAGGGCGAGGTGGCACTGCCGCTCGGGCGCGCCGGTCAGCTCACCTTCGAGATGAGCGGCGAGCGGCTCGATACGCTCAGCCAACTGGCGCGCGTCAAACTCCCGGCGTGGGGTCCTTGGTCACTACACGGCGCGCTCCATGAAACTCCGAGCGGCTACGAAATGCCGGGGCTTCTGGTACGCGTCGGCGAGAGCCGGCTCAAGGGAAGAGGCACACTGGACGTGAGCGGGCCACGGCCGCGGCTCGACGTCAGGGTGCAGGCGCCGAGCATTCAACTCGACGACTTCCCGTTGCCTGAGCGCGTGCTCGATGCACCGCCACCGGCGGGGACGGTAGACGCCCTGCGCCTGTCGGCGAGCAAGGCGGCCGTGCGCAGCGAGCGACTGCTGGGCGCCGGGTTTCTGCGCCGCTTCGATGCCTACCTGGCTGTCGAAGTACAGGAAGTGTTTTCCGGAGACGACCGGCTGGCCGACGGATCCTTGCGCGTCCAGGTCGTCGACGGGCGCGTTTTCCTTGGCCCGGCCATGGTCAATATCCCTGGGGGAACCCTGCGGCTCGCCGCCGAGTATGACCCGAGCCTGTCCGAGGTCGCGCTCGCCTTTGGCGCTTACGTCGAGCGCTTCGACTACGGAATCATCGCCCGCCGGCTGCGTCGGGGGGACAACGTCAGAGGACTCGTCAGCCTGGATCTGGCGCTCGCGGGTAGAGGACCGTCTCTGAATACGATCATGCACCACGCCGACGGCAAACTCGACTTCGCCGTTTGGCCGACTGAGTTGCGCAGCGGCGCCTTGAGTCTGTGGTCGGTGAATCTCCTGCTGACGCTGGTGCCCATGATCGATCCGGGCGGCGACGCCGTTCTGAACTGTGTCGTGGGACGCTTTGACCTCAAGGACGGCAAGCTGAGCGACGACAAGATCATCATCGATACGACGCGAGTGCGCGTTCGCGGCGCGGGCAGCGCCAACCTGGCGAGCGAACAACTGGCATTCGTTTTTCGCCCGCGTGGGAAGGGCTTCGCCGTGTTTCGCCTGCAAACCCCGTTGCGCGTCAGCGGAACGTTCTCCGACTTCCGATTTCGCATCGAGCCGCGCGACCTGCTTGAATCGGTTCTGCGCCTGATCGCGTCACCGATCCTCCTGCCGATCGAGTGGTTCACCCTGGGCCCGCTGCCGCGCGACGGCGCCGATATCTGCACGAACCCGCTGCGCGGCAGCGATTCCGGCTCTTGACCTGACGACGCGCTCAACGCTAACGGTCATGACTGTCGAGGCACCCGTGATGATGAAAGTCATCACCGTTTCCCTCATCCCCGGCCCTTCTCCCGCGCACGGGAGAAGGGAGATTCGCG
>ERZ761609.1566-NODE-1566-length-19508-cov-8.501722_pt1 | contig 19508 bp, 16 predicted proteins | sample MGYA00511163_ERZ761609 | MGnify/ENA primary metagenome ERZ761609 (study PRJEB28899, sample SAMN02445070) | bioreactor sludge metagenome | biome: EBPR sludge | place: Australia: Brisbane, Thorneside Wastewater Treatment Plant | collected 2011-12-16 ... | reverse complement strand
AGAACTCGATCGTGTTGAGGCGTATCGGTTCGCGCTGGGACGCAAACCGGATGCGCTGGATCTTTCCTTCCGGGCCGCGCAGTCGCAGGTCAGTCCGGTTCGGAGGGTTCTGGCGTGAGGCGATGACGGTAGCTGTGCCGAGATGCGACCAGCTGCCGTTCTCGATGCGGTTGCGGCCTAGAGGCCCAAACCAGTCCGCAGATACAACGGCGCGTAGCTCCACAATCGAAGGTGCAGAATCCGCTGCCGGGCGACGAGTCAAAACTACGGCTCGGACGATTTCGGGTTCTGCCAGCCGCAAGACGAGCGGATCGCTGTCGGGTGCGAGGATCGCGCCTCCGGCGTCGAGTGCGAGGGTGTCGGCGCCGAAGCGCTGGACCTGTATTTCACCCGGCCGGATCGGCGCTCCCCGCACGGTCAGCACGAGTTCGCGTACCGGTCCGTAGTGCCGGCCGAGGGGCAGTTCGAGACGGTCGCTATCCGGGCTGATAATCGCACTGGCGACGATGTTGCCGGGGAGCAGCCGACGGGCGGTCTTCGGTGCCGAACCATCCGGCGTTACGGCAGCGTCAGGGCGGCTGGCGCTGTTCATGTTCGACATGCTGACGAAAGCATTCGATCCGGGGCTCGCAGTGATCACGACGGAGATCAGACGCGCACCGTTCAACGTTGTCGGGATACCTGAGATCGTCTCGCCTGCGGGTAAGGTTCTGTGGAAGTTTCTGGTGTCTTCGGCTTCGGCGTCGCTGCCTTTGGCGAAGACGAGGGTGACGGCGCGCACGAAGACACTGTCGCCTGTAATTCTGACAGAGACGAACGACGGCAGTTGTGCTCGTCGCGGCAGCTGGAACTCGGCCCTGCCGGACGCGAGCGAACGCGAAGCGCCGATTTCGGGTTCCTGGCTTGTGGTGGCGGCCCGGGTGGCTGGTGAGGGCCGATCCGGTGATGGCATCTGGGAGGCTGCGGGGAATGGGACCGCGATCAGCAAGGCGAGCAGACATCGTATGCCCCGTGCACGGGACGCCGTGGCATGGCTTACGAGCGTCATGATCGCGGCTCGCGCTCTCTCCCGGGTCCAGAGTTTCGGTCGCTCCACCATGATCGAGCGTTGCCCTGCGTCGGGGCGGCGTGTCAATGGCAGCGCCCGTTGTCGTTACAGTTCGAGGTCGTCAAAATAAAAAGCGGCGGTTCCCTGAGGAACCGCCGCCGATCTGGCAGGACGTCCTGTCCTCGAGCCGTTAGTGCTGGCCCCAGAACTCGACGACCGCGCGGCCCTTTGCGACGCCGCCCTGCTGGAAGATACGCGTACGATAGGTCGGACGGATCTCCGTGATGATGCGCTGACCGCCCTTGAGGTCGATCGGACCATAGGTCGAGCCGGCATCGACCTTCGTGCGATTGGCAGGGATGATGTCGACTTCGCCATTGCCGTAGACGACGCGGACCTCGAACAGGGTGATCGCCTGATCGCGCACGCGGACCTGGAGTTTGCGGAAACCGCCATCGTTACGGCCGACGCGAACAACGTCGTTCCGATCGATGGTGAAGCCCGCGCTCTGTCCACCAAGCAGGATGAAGCCCTGATTGAACTTGCGGCCTTCACCCTGAGGTCCGACCCAGCCATCAGCATACTGGCCGAGGACTTCGATGTAGGCCTGACCCTTGAAGTTGGTGCGCGTCCGGTAGAGGAGCTGGATCTCCTTGATGAAGCGATCGCCCTTCAAGGCGAGCCAGCGGGTGCGGGTGTTCTTCTTGATGTCCGCATTCACGGCGAGGTCTTCGGTTTCGCCGTTGGCGTAGACAACTTTCAGCGAGTTGATGAAGATGTCGTTGTCGAGGACGCGCAGCGCGATCTTGTCGAACTTGCCGATTTCGGCGCCGACGCGAATGATATCCCGGTCGACGCCAAAACCGACCTGCTGCGTTCCGAAGAGGACCTCGCCGACATTGTCCGTCTGCTGGCCCGGGTTCGCCTTGGTGGGTTCAGATGAGGTCGGGCGTGCGGGAAGCTGTCCGCTGGCCGGCGCGGCGGGTGTTGCTGCCGCGGCAGTCACGGGACGCGTCGCACGGGCCTGTGCGCGTGTCTGTTCGCCGAAGACGTCGATCTGGGCCGGAACAACAGCGCCCGGCTGAGGCGTGTAGGTAATTACGACGCGATCGACGAACTTGCCGCTCTTGCGCGGATCGATCGGGCGGGTGCGTTCGCCGTCGAGAAGATTGATGTTGCGGCGTTCGTTGTGGATGGTGCCGTCGCTATAGACGACCTGGACGTTGGTGATTTCTATGCCCCGTCGCTTGGCATAAAGACGGATCGCCTGGACCTGTCCTTTCGATTTCGTCAGATCGATGGTGTCTGTCGAACCGCTCAAGGCTACGTTCTTCGATCCCAGCAGATTGAGATCTTGGGCCTTGGCGGCGGTTGCAGCGAGCGCGGTCGCAATCACCGCTGCGGCTACAATCAGCCTCCGGTACATGGAATACTCCCCTAACTGTTGGATCGTCCCCGGTATTCAAACGGGGGGTACCGTAGCGGAGGGGCTACAAAAAGGCGACACTCCAAGGTGCATCGCAAACACGGCGTGCCCGGCGTGTTGCTCGAAATCACCACTGCAGTTGCTAAGTTCTTATATTTCATGGCTTTGTACAGACTGCGTGTGTTTATCGACGGTCATCTGGCGGGATGCGGTTTTTGCTGTTCGTCGAAAAGTGAGCGGATCGGTCGTGCACATCGGAGTTCGGCATTGCATCGCTCCCCAACGGGGGATGCAATTGCATCGTGAGGGGCTCGGAACTACGGTCGACGGCGATCAAATTCCCAGAGGAACACGAGATGGTGATGGCAGAAAAGCCGCGGGCTACGGCAACGGCGATCGAGGTTCTGAGACAGCGGTTCGGTGAGCGGCTGCAAACGGGGGAGGCGATCCGCAGACAGCATGGCCATACGTTGACCTGGTTGCCGAACCAGCCGCCGGATGCCGTGATCTTCGTCGAATCCCAGCAGGATGTCGTGGATGTCATGGCCGTGGCCAGGGAGTATCGCGCGCCGATCATCCCGTTCGGTGCGGGCACATCGCTCGAAGGGCATGTCAACGCGCCGGAGGGCGGGCTGTCACTCGATTTCTCGCGAATGAACAAGATCCTGCATGTCAACGAGCGTGATCTCGATTGCGTCGTACAGCCGGGCGTGTCGCGGCGGCAACTCAACGAGTACCTTCGTGACAAGGGGCTGTTCTTCCCGGTCGATCCGGGTGCCGAGGAAGCGACGATGGGGGGGATGGCCTCGACGCGTGCATCGGGCACCAATGCGGTCAAGTACGGCACCATGCGGGAGAACGTCCTGAACGCGACGGCAGTTCTGGCCGATGGTTCGGTCATCAAGACGGCGCAGCGGGCTCGCAAGTCCTCTGCCGGCTACGACCTGACCCGGCTGTTGGTCGGCTCGGAAGGGACACTGGGGGTCTTCACTGAGTTGACGGTGCGACTGTACGGCATCCCTGAAAAGATCCTGGCTGCGGTCTGTCCCTTCAAAACGCTGGAAGGTGCATGCAACTCGGTCATCCAGTCCATCCAGATGGGGCTCGGGGTCGCGAGAATGGAGCTTCTCGACGAAAGCCAGATCCATGCGATCAACGTGCACTCGAAGCTGACCCTCGACGAGGTGCCGACCCTGTTCCTCGAATTTCACGGGACCGAGGTGTCGGCGCGCGACCAGGTCGAGATGTTCCGCATGATCGCGGAGAACGAGGGGGCGATCAGGTTCGACTGGGCAGAAAAAGAAGAGGACCGGCGCAGGCTGTGGAAGGCCCGCCACGACGTCTACTGGGCAGTGAAGTCGACCTGGCCGGGCAAGGACGTCCTCGCGACGGACGTTTGCGTGCCGATCTCGAACCTTGCGGCCTGTGTGCTCGAGACCCGCAAGGATATCGACGACCATGGCCTCATCGCGCCGATCGTCGGTCACGTCGGGGATGGCAACTTCCATACGTCCCCGGTCTTCGACATGAGCAACCCCAAAGAGTACGAAGCGATCAAAGGTTACATGGAGCGCCTCGCAGAAAGGGCTATCCGGTACGAGGGCACCTGCACCGGGGAACACGGTATCGGGCAGGGCAAGAAGAAGTATCTCGTTAACGAACTGGGGGCCGCCCTCGAGCCGATGCGGGCCATCAAGACGGCGTTCGATCCCTTGGGCATCCTCAATCCGGGAAAGATTTTCAGTACTCTATAAACACCCGCCAGACGGGTTGTTAACCCATCCGTGCGATCAGTTGGGACAGCCGGGAGGAGGTATCTCCCCAGGTGTGTTGGCGCGTATCGCCGGGTGAGTGCGTAGAAATGGGTGTGGTTGTCAGACGGGAGAGGCCTGACCAGCGGCGGCATCACCGCGTCGCTGCGCCGTTTTTCGTCACCTATGGCTCTCATCGCCTGCGTGTCACGAACTGGAGTCTCGGCGGCTTTCTGGTCGAGGATGTCCCGGACGAATTGCCTGAAGTCGGCGACGAGCTGCAGATCCACTGCGCCTTGCCGTTCCAGGGGTTCGAGGTCTCCTTCAATTGCGGTTGCCGCGTCGTCCGGGTGAACCCGGAGAAGGCGTCCTTCGCTGCGCAGTTCGTCGAAATCGGCGAGCGCGAACGCGAATTGATGAGCCACTTCATCGAAGAGCTCGTTCGCGGCGCGATGACGGAAGTCGCCGATACGATCCAGCGCATCGATGTTCCCGTGACGCCGGCGAGCCTCGAGCCCAAAAAAGCGCCGTCCCTCAAGGGACTTCCCGTAAAGCGCTGGCCCGTCAAGGCCGTGCTGATGACCGGCTTCTATGGCTTCTTCGGCCTCGGCCTGTTCAGCTATGCGGGCCTGCTCATGTACACGAACTTCTACCGGATGGAAGTTCAGACCGCCGTGATCACGGCTCCGATCGAAACAGTCGCGTCGCAGGTGGACGGGAGAATCGAGTGGACCAGAAAGCGGCCCGGCGACGACGTCCGGTCCGGTGACGTGGTCGTGCGCGTGGTCGACAACCAGCTCGAGCGCGAAATCGAGATGGCCGAAATCACGATCAAGGAGCGCAAGGCGCAACTTCTGTTCCTCAAGCGCCGGCAGGCCAACGAATACGACCGGATGAAGAATTACACGACGGTCGAGAGCAAGAGCCTCGAGCAGGCGCGTCTCGACGTCGAGGCCATCGAAGCACAATTGCAGGCCGCCGAGCAGCAATACGGCAGGCTCGCGATCCTGCACCGCAGGGGGTTCACGACAGATACGAAGATCGAGGAAGCCGAAAAGACAGTCGCGACCTTGAAGAAGACCCTCGAAAGCAAGCAGGTAGAGCTGAGGTCGCGGGTGGAAGTGGCGAACCAGACGGATGGCCGGTGGCACTACAATGGCCAGAACATGGTTGGCGAGATCGGGCAACTCGAGGCGCAGATCAAGCTCGCAGAGAACGAGGTGCAACTGGCGCAGCAGAGGCAGGCGGCGCTCGTCAATCACAAGAACAGGCTCGCAGTGCAGGCCCCGTTCGACGGGACGGTGCTGGAGCTGCCGCATGTCAATCAAGGTGTCGTCCGGCGCGGGGACGTGATCGCCATTCTCGAACAGAGGAAGCTCCGCGAGGTCACGGCTTATCTGAGCCAGGACGAAGTGGTGCGGGTGGGGCTCGGTGACGAGGTGCTGCTGTTCGTACCGGCACTCAACGAGACATTGAAGGGACGTATCCGGCAGATCGACCGGACGAGCGGTTTCGTCAGGGAGGTCAACGGTACGCAGCCGCCGGGGTATCGCTGGCGCGGTTCGAACGACCGATCGGCGAAGGTGCTGATCGATTTCGAGGATCCGAAGCGGGTGGAAGACGTCGAGCGGTATCGCTCCGGTCTGCCCGTCGTCGTCATCTTCCCGCAGCGCTCGTCGCGGTCGCTGACGGCGCTCATGGGGCAGCGTTCGGCGAACATCAGGTGATGGCACGATGAGCGCGGGACGCACATATGTCGATCCGCAGGTCGTCGACCCTGGCTTCCTCGAGAAGTGGTCGCCGCTGGTGCAGGCCAAGATCGCACTCTATTTCGCGTGCTGCTTCATCGCGCTGCAGATGATGCCGAATCCGTTCTGGGATCCGGAACTGAAGGAATTCATGTACGTCATCGGCCTTTTGGGCCTCTGGCGCTATCTCTGGTGGTTCACGCATTTCGCGCGCGCGAAGATCTACGAGAAGGTCGCATATCCGAAGATGGCGGCGCAGGCGCGCGCGCTCTGGGATTCGGGCTGGCGGCCGAAGCACATCCATTTCCAGATGACCACGTTTCGCGAACATCGCGAGATATCTGAGGCCGTGATCCGGGGCATCTGCAACCAGATCCGTGAGGCGGGTGTGCCGGCGACCATCTGGCTCGGCTCGAGCGAACTGGCGGACGAGGTCAAGATCGCCCGACACCTCGAGATCGTCGGTGCCGATCTCGACATCACGCTCCGGATCATCCGGCAGAACCAGCCGGGCAAACGTATCGCGATCGCGCTCATCCTCCGGGCAATGTCGCGCGCTGGTGTGGCGGAGGACGACCTCGTCGTGTTCATGGACGGCGATTTCGTCATGCATCCGGGATGTCTCGCCAAGTGCTTTCCGCTGTTCGCCATCGACCCGGAGCTGCATGCGTTGACGACGGACGAGCATGTGCTCGTCAAGGGGCCGTGGTGGATGCAGTCGTGGCTCAACATGCGGTTCGCGCAGCGGCGTCTGGCCATGCAGTCGCATGCGCTGTCGGGGCGGGTGCTTACACTGACCGGACGCATGAGCGTCTTTCGCGGGATCCACATCACATCCGAGGAGTTCATCCGGCTTCAGGAGGCCGACTACCTCAATCACTGGCTCTGGGGGACGTTCCGGTTCCTTTCGGGTGACGACAAGAGTACGTGGTACACGCTGCTCAAGTACGGCGTGCGGATGACCTACGTTCCCGATGCCTCGGGAACTACGATCGAAGTGGTCGAAGGTTCGGGGTACCGGCGCATGGTCGAGAACCTCAGGCGCTGGTCGGGCAACATGCTGCGCAATGGTGCGCGCGCGATTGCTCTCGGTCCGACACGGATGCCGTTCTTCATCTGGTGGTGTCTCATCGACCAGCGGCTCGCGATGTGGACCACGCTGGTGAGCCCGCTGATCGCGATCGCCGGCGCCATGAAGGTCGGCTGGTCGTTCATCGTCGCCTACGTCGTCTACATCGCGATCACGCGCATGCTGCTGTCGCTGATCCTATTCACCTATTCGCGTGCGGTCGACATCAACTACGTCTGGACGCTCTACGCAAACCAGCTTCTCAACGCGGGCGTCAAGATCTACATGCTCTGGCGCCTCTCGAAGCAGCGCTGGGCCAATCGCGGCAACCAGACGCAGGGCATGAGCGGACAGTCGTTGAGTGCTCTGCTCAAGGACTGGATGGCGATGTACCTGACGGCAATCTCGTTCGGCGGGCTGTTTATTGCCGTGATGGTTTATACCGAGTTGCTGCGTGCGCCATCGCTGGACCAGTTCCTCGTCATGATCGGCCTGGTTTAATTTCCGGCACTGACGTTGCGAGAATTGTAACTACCGGCTTCAGCAATTCCCCATCAATTTCTGCGAACCTTCGCAAAGCGGAGTTCTGCTTCCCGCCTCGATCGGGGGGATGGAGGAGGACCGGTTGCGAACGAAAAAAAACAAGCGCGCACCCGGATCCGGCAAGGAATTTCGTTTCGGGAGTGTGGTCGGGGCGTGAGCCTCCGATTTTTCGGGAGCGTAGGATCCAATGCAAGTCAGTCGTCAGGAATCGCACGAAGGTGCGCGCAGTGGTGTCGTGCCGGTTCCTCTGGAAATGCCGAAACCGTCCATCTCGGTGGTCGGGCTCGGATACGTGGGCGCGGTGTCGATGGCGTGCCTGTCGCATCTCGGGTTCCGTATGGTCGGGGTCGACGTGAGCCATGACAAGGTTCGCTCGGTCAAGGAAGGCAAATCGCCGATCGTCGAGGATCGTCTCGGGGAGCTTCTCGAAGAGGGTGTGAAGCTCGGGCGCATCGATGCGACGCAGAACCTCGTCGGCGCCGTTCTCGAAACGGACGTGACATTCATGTCGGTCGGCACGCCGACGGCTCCGGATGGCAGCTGCGACCTGACCTACGTCCGCCAGGCGTCTCGGGCGATCGGGCAGGCGCTCGGCATGAAAGCTGGCTTTCACGTCGTCGTGATGCGGTGCTCGGTGCCGCCTGGTACGACCCTCGACGTCGTCGGTCCAGAGATCGAGAAGGCGTCGGGGAAGAAAATGGGGCGTGACTTCGGTCTCGCATTCAATCCCGAGTTCCTTCGCGAAGGTGTCGCGGTGGCGGATTTCTATGCACCGCCCAAGACGGTGATCGGTGCTACCGATACACGCTCGGAGGAAATCGTTTCCCGGATCTATGGAGCGATCGACCAACGCATCCAGTTCACCTCGATCGCGGCCGCGGAGATGGTGAAGTATGTCGACAACGTCTGGCACGCGACAAAAGTCGCCTTCGGTAACGAGGTCGGGCGGCTCTGCAAGTCGCTGGACATCGACAGCCACGACGTCATGAACATTTTCGTGACGGATACGAAGCTCAATCTTTCGCCATACTACCTGAAGCCCGGGTTTGCCTTCGGCGGCTCGTGCCTGCCGAAGGAAGTTCGGGCGGTGGCGCATCTGGCAGAGTCACAAGAGGTCGACCTGCCGCTGATCCAGTCGCTCGGCGAAACCAACCGTCGTCACATCGAGGATGCCGCGCGCCTCCTTGAAATCCACGACGGCAAGCGGATCGGGTTTCTCGGCGTCACATTCAAGCCGGCGACCGACGATCTCAGGGAAAGCCCGACGCTCGAACTGATGGCTATTCTCGAGGCGCGTGGACAAGCTCTGAAGGTCTATGACCCGAACCTCCGCTTCAACGACAACCTCAAGGGGCAGATCGCGTACGTTCGCCATGCGTGTCCGAGTCAGGCGCGCGTGATGGACACGATCGAAACCATCGCGGTCGCGACCATCGATGATCTCGTTCAGAACTCCGACGTGCTGGTCGTAAGCCACGCGACGGACGAGTTCCGACGCGCTGTGTCCGGGCGTGACCGTCGCATCCACGTTCTGGACCTCGCGCGTCTCTATAAGACGTTGCCGGAGAACGATCCGACATATCAGGGCATCGCCTGGTAAGGCGGCCCGGCCGCAAACGACAAGGGAAGGGACCGCGCTTGCGGTCCCTTTTCGCTTTTTGGGGCAGGTGGTCGTTGCATAAAATTTGAAGAAAAAAGAGGGATCGATTTAAGCGAGGCCTTTCAAGTTTGTCCGTATAACCGGCAGGGTCGAAGCCGGGTCTCGCAATCCGGTGGCGGCAATTCGGGTGGTTTCAACTCAGCAGCCTGACGTGGGCGGCAGCAGAGAGACAAGATGATCAAGGGATCGAAAAAATCCGACGTACTGGTCGGCACGGCCGGGGACGACATTATCGTCGGCGGTTTCGGCAAGCCGGTCGCGGCGGACCTCAACAAGGTCACCATCGCACAGGACACGGTTGCGAAGGTGACATTCCAGGGTGAGACGGCGGACTACAAGAACGCGGTCGGTGTCTACAAGATCGCGGCCGATGGTTCGATCTACGACGTCCAGATCATGTTTGCCAACGCGTCTCTCGACGGCTCTGGTGGCGATCTCGTCGCGGGCCAGTCTTCGGTCGACCTCGCACTCAATGCGGGTGATCGCCTCGGATTCTTCGTGGTTCCGAACGCTTACGCGCAGCCTGGCATGGCGGAGCTGCTCGCGGACAAGTCCGGTTCGTTCGTGTTCTTCAACTGGTACGGCGAACTCGGCAACGTCAACAGCCCGACGGAGCTCACGCTCGTCCATATCTCCCAGGACGGCAGCAAATACACCGAAATCCGGACGCAGAACTGGACCTCGCTCGTGCATTCCACGCAGGGTGGGCAGGGCGCGCTCAACGGTGACGGTCTGGTGCACGCCACCGGCACGATCGACCGGGCAGCAGGTACTCTGACGGTCGGCTTCGAAGATACGATGTGGGTCAGCGACGGCGATTTCGACGACGCTGTCTTCACCATCGACCTCGGGGTCGAGAATACGGTCAATTTGGCCTCGACTGCGACGGCAACGCCCGGCGTCACCTACGGCGACGACGTTCTCATCGGTGCCGACGGCAACGACACCATTCTCGGCGTCAAGGGCAATGACAAGCTCTACGGAGAAGCTGGCAACGACAAACTGTTCGGTGGTTCAGGTCACGACCTGTTGTCTGGCGGCGATGGTGACGACGTTCTCAAGGGCGGCAGCGGTGACGACGTGTTCTACGCGGATGCTGGCAACGACGTCATCGTCGGCGGCTCGGGCATGGATGCGATCAGCTTTGCCGGTGTGACAAATGGCGTCACCGTCAATCTGAACAAGCAGATGGCGACCGGTGCTGGTACCGACAAGATTTCCGGAGTTGAAGGCGTCGTTGGATCGGCGTTCGACGATACGATCACAGGTGACAAGCGCGCGAACTACATCGAGGGCGGTGACGGCAATGACGTCATTCGCGGTCTCGGTGGCGCCGACTGGCTCACGGGTGGCGAAGGTGCCGACAGTTTCGTATTTGCTGCGAAGGACGTGATGTTGGGTGGGGCGCATCTCGGTGTCGATACGATCCGTGATTTCGATGCAGGCGAAGGGGACGTGCTCAACCTCAAGGACATGTTCAAGGGCGTCAAAGGCGACAAGCTCGCGAACGTCTCGCTCGTGGACAACGGTGCGGATTCGATGCTGATGGCGAAGATCGGCGGTTCGTTCGTCGAGGTTGCTCTGCTCAAGAACGTAACCGGCACTACTGTCGCAGAACTCTATAGCGAAGGTTCCCTGCTCATCTGAGGCAGGTCCGACGTACCGGCGGCTTCCTGACCCGAAACAGGATCCGCCCACCAACGGCGCCAGGAACTCCCACGGGTTCCGGCGCCGTCCTTTTTTGTTTGAGCCGATTGCCGATCAAATCGAGGGAAGAATTGCAGCAAGTTGATATAAACTTGTGAGAAAATTTAGGTCTCATACGAACAGTGATTTCATAGGTGTTCCCGTAATCTGAAAACATCGGCGCTCCGTCACGCCGCGCTCCCGAAGGCGCGTCGTAGGTCGGTTTGTCGGGTTACGCATCAGTAGAACGGGGACGACGATGGCAATAATCAATGGTACATCGCTGGGCGATCTCATCGGAGGCACGACGCTTCAGGACGAGATCATGAGTTACAGCGGTGACGACACGATCGACGCGGGCGACGGGGACGATTTCGTTTTTGCCAGTTCCGGGAACGATCTTGTGTTCGGCGGCTCCGGCAATGATTTCATCGATGGCGGCAGCGGCAACGACACCATCTCCGACGGTGGCGGAAACGACACTGTGAATGCGGGTTCGGGCGACGACTATGTGGTCGCTGGTCGTGGCAACGACGTGTTCACCGGCGGCGGCGGCTTCGATTTCATCGACTACAGTCAGACCGAAGGCGGCATAAAGGTCGACCTCAGCAAGGGCAGGGTGTCGGGTGAATTCTCAGGTACAGATTCGGTGCGCGGCTTCGAAGGCTTGATCGCCACGAGCTTCGACGACGTGATCAAAGGCAGCAGCGGCGACGACATCATGCGTGCCGGCAATGGCGACGACGTCGTCCGCGGCTTCGTCGGTAACGACGTGCTGTTTGGTGGCGACGGCGCGGACACGTTCACATGGAAAGTGATGGACGTTCTGGACAGCGCGGGCAATGCGGTCGGTACGGACATCATCAAGGACTTCGAGGCGAACGACAGACTCGATCTCCGTGGTCTCGTTCCGGATGGGGCTGGCGGCAATCTCGATGACTATGTCACGCTGTCGGATACGGAAATCGGAGCTCTCGTTCAGGTGAACGTCGGTGGGCGGGCGGTCGACGTGGCAATCCTCGAGGGCTTCTATTCAGGTGGCGCGTCGGCGTCGGATTGGGCCTCGGACGGGCTTCTTCTGCCATCAAGCGAGCCCCCCCTTCTCGCATGATGTGAGGCATCGGCTCCAGACGATGTCAATTGCGCCGCGGCGGGTCTGCTGCGGCGCTTTTTTATTGCGTCCTGTGCCGGGGTCCGCTGAAACTGCCATACAGCGCTGCGGCTTTGATCTTGCTCCCGGGCACCAAAGTCGGCACGCGAATGGACGATGAAGCGAGACGACGGGCGGCTGCCCCGAACCAGACCCTGCGAGAGGATCATATGAAGATTTTGATTATCGGTGGCGCCGGCATGGTGGGACGCAAGCTCGCTGAGAGGCTGGCGGCGGACGGGCAGCTCGGTGGGACGGCGATTTCGCAAATGACGATGTACGACGTTGTCGCTCCGACGGCGCCGGCGGGTGCGAAGTTTGCCGTCAAGACTTTGACGGGCGACCTGCCTGCTCCAGGGGAGACGGACAAGCTCGTCGCGGACAAGCCGGATGTCATTTTCCATCTCGCGGCGATCGTGTCCGGTGAGGCCGAGCTGGAATTCGACAAGGGCTACCGGATCAATCTCGTTGGCACGCAGAACCTGCTGGAAAGCGTCAGGCACACGTATGATGGCGCGGTGAAGAAGCCGCGTGTGGTGTTCACGTCCTCGATCGCGGTGTTCGGGGCCCCGTTCCCGGAGAAGATCTACGACGAGTTCCATCACACGCCGCTGACGAGTTACGGGACGCAGAAGGCGATCGGCGAGTTGCTGCTGGCGGATTACACGCGCAAGGGCATGCTCGACGGCATCGGCATCCGGTTGCCGACGATCTGCGTTCGTCCGGGCAAGCCGAACAAGGCTGCATCGGGCTTCTTCTCGAACATCTGCCGTGAGCCCCTGGCGGGGCAGGAGGCGGTGTTGCCGGTGTCGGACGACGTCATGCACTGGCATGCGAGCCCGCGCGCAGCGGTCGGGTTCCTGATGCATGCCGCGACGATCGACGGCGAGAAGGTCGGGCCGCGACGCAATCTTACCATGCCGGGGTTGGCCGCGACGATCGGAGAGCAGATCGAAGCACTCCGGAAAGTCGGCGGCGAAAAGGTCGTCAAGCGTATTCGCCGCGAGCCCGATCCCTTCATCCAGAAGATCGTTGCGGGCTGGCCGCGCAACTTCGATGCGAAGCGGGCGCCGGCACTCGGGTTCAAGGCGGAGAGCAGCTTCGAGGAGATCGTGCGAATTCACGTCGAGGACGAACTCGGCGGCAAAATCGCCTGAGTTAGGTTGGTAGTTTCAGGACATTTGGCGGTCCTCGCAGAAATGTGGCGGCCGCCTTCCTTTGCCAAATGAGGGTGCTCAATTTTTTGGTGATTTTGAACGCATCTTGCGCATTTCCTCGCAAGGGTCGGGGCGTGTCGCGGCGGGCGTGATGATGGCCAAGTCGTACCGGTTTGCGGCGTTGGCCAGCTCGTGTTCATTGCCTTCCTCGAGTAGCGCCACGGTCATGACACGGGCCTCGGGCGCCAGCAGGCGGATGTAGTAGGGAATGGCGCGGTCCCGGCGCACGTGGCCATTGCCTGCGATGACGATGGCTGTTCCGGACTTGCGTGCCGCTGCGAGGGCGGCGGCTGCGATATGTGCGTCGCGGTAGTTCTGGGCGGTGGCCATTCCGGTGAACGCGGTCTTCGGCATAAGACCACAATGGCTCGCTTCGAGTTCTGTCAGCAGGTCATTCTGAAGCGGCTCGGGAAATGGTTCGTCGAGGCGGAGGCGTTTGCGTTCGGCGTCGTCGAGGGCGGCGGGTTCGCGGCGCGCCAGCTTCCGGATGCGGTCTTTCGGCACGTCGGCGGCGACGATTGGCGAGGTCTGGCGCAGGAGACGACCATAGAGCGGCGCGAACATCGAAGCGTCGGGCCAGCCGAGCTTCGACCATGTGACGGCGTCGAAGAATGCGGCGGGATCTGCGGTTCCGGGTGTCGATTTAGCGTAGAATTCGTCGACCGCCGGCTGAAGCGTGACGGGGAGATGTTCGACGACGGGCGTGGCCGATGCATTTGCAGCATCCGCGATCAGGGCGGCGCGCAGGCGATGATGATGCGGGTTGTCGTGGACTTCGCCGAGGAGGACGATGGTCGGGGCGGTCTTGTCGGCGTTGCGTAGTGCCGTGAGGGCAGGAGTGAGAGCATCAGCAGGGCAGGACGCGGGGCCCGGAACAATCGTCGCACAGGCGGGCGTCGTACAATTCGCGCGCATTGAGTCGCCGGCAGCGCGGGTATGCGACAGGTCTCGCCAACAATCAGTGGCGGCGGCGGGTGTTGCGATAGAAAGTATCGCACCGAGGAGCGCGCCAATTTGTGCGGGGCGTAGAAATTGCGTGCTCCGGCGGCGCTGGCTCTGAAACAAAGGTCGCATGTTTGATGCCCCTCATCCGAGCTCACCTGATTGCGCTTCGGATGCCCACTCTGCATCCGCGCCCGAACCACCTTCTCCAGATGCATTGGGAGAAGGAGGACGCTGTCATCGCTCCGCGACGGGTTTTCCGCCTTTGGCTTCGCGCATCAGATTGGCGAAGCGGGTAAAGAGGTAGTGGCTGTCCTCCGGGCCGGGGGAGGCTTCGGGGTGATGCTGGACCGAGAAGACCGGCTTGCCTTTGATGCGGATGCCGCAGTTCGAGCCGTCGAAAAGCGAGACGTGTGTCTCCTCGACGTCCTTGGGAAGCGTCTTCGTGTCGATGGCGAAGCCATGGTTCATCGAGACGATCTCGACCTTGCCGGTGGTGTGATCCTTCACCGGATGGTTCGCGCCGTGATGGCCCTGGTGCATCTTGTGGGTTTTCGCGCCGATCGCGATGCCGAGCATCTGATGACCAAGACAGATACCGAAAACGGGCTTGCCGGAGGCTACCAGTTTCTTGATTTCGGGGACTGCGTAGCGGCCAGTGGCGGCGGGATCACCAGGGCCGTTCGAGAGGAAGATGCCATCCGGATTTCGGGCGAGGATGTCGTCAGCCGTTGTCGTCGCGGGGACGACAGTGACGCGGGCGCCAGCGTTTGCAAGTGAGCGCAGGATGTTGGTCTTGAGACCGTAGTCGATGGCGACGACGTGAAACTCCGGCTTCTCGACGGTGGTGAACCCTTCGTTCCACTGCCAGCGCTTCTCTTTCCACTCGGCTGTTTGTGCCCGCGTCACGTCGGGGACGAGATCCATCCCGTCGAGGCCGGGCCAGGCCTTCGCCTCCTTCGTCAGCGCGGGAAGATCGAAGTTGCCCGAGGGTGCGTGGGCGATCACGGCGTTGGGCATGCCGAGGTCGCGGATTCGATTGGTGAGCGCGCGTGTGTCGACACCGGAGATGGCGATGATGCCGCGTGCCTTGAGCCACTGGTCGAGGGTCTCGAGTGCGCGATAATTCGACGGCTCGGTGATGTCGGCTCGAAAGACGCAGCCGCGAACTCCGGTGCGCATGGCGAGATTCGAGGTCTCGGTGTCCTCGGTGTTGGCGCCGACGTTGCCGATGTGGGGGAAGGTGAAGGTGATGATCTGACCAGCGTAGGATGGATCGGTCAGGATCTCCTGGTAGCCGGTCATGGCGGTATTGAAGCATAGTTCACCGACGGCGGTGCCGGTGGCGCCATGGCCCTTGCCTTCGATGACGGTGCCATCAGCCAGTACGAGGCGCGCGGTGGTCGCGGTGTCGAACCACGGAGCGGGAGCGGTCGTGGCGGGGGATTGCGTCATCGGACGATCTCCGGTTCGGGCCGGCAGCGCTGTCACGCCCCGGTCTTGTGCACTGCAGCGTCGAGTTGGCGGGACCGTAGTGAAAAGGGGCGAGGGGGTCAACGGCCGCTGTCGCGCGATCCGCAACCTGCTGCATTACCCGGCGCCGGCACCCAAATTGCGGGTGTCCGCAAGCCATTGCTGCCGCTTTTCCGGGGTCGAGAAGCGGGCTGGCGCAAAGGTCGAGACGCGCACTGGTTTCACGCCGCAGAACTCGAGAATCGTGCGGCGCATCTGATTGTGGCCGGGGGCGCGGTATATCCAGCGATAGTAGAAGGGCGGGGTATCCATGGTGACCAGCAGGCGTGCCGACTTGCCCGTCAGGAGTTTGTCCCACCACTGGGAGTCCTTGCGGTAGCGGAAGGCGAATCCCGGCAGGAAGGTGCGGTCGATGAAGCCCTTGAGTATGGCCGGCATCGAGCCCCACCAATTGGGGTATGCGAAAACAAGGTGGTCCGCGTCGGCGATGGCGCGCTGGGCCTCCGCCAGAGCCGGTTCGAGGGGCTGTGGCGTGGCGTAGCCGGCGTGAAGAACCGGGTCGAACGCGAGTGTGGCGAGGTCGATCACGGAGACGGCATGTCCGGCTGAGGCGGCACCGTCACGATAGGCGTCTGCGAGGGCGTGAGAGAAGCTACCGGGTCGAGGATGCCCGACGATGACGAGGATGCGTTTGCTCATGACCTTATGTCTTTCAGCTGGTGAAGCATGGCGGCATCAAAGCAGCGATGGGGCAAAGGGAGCTCCGGACAGTGCCTGATAGAAGATGGCTGCGACGAAGGCAGTGAATGCGATCGAGGTTGCGACAACGAGGCGTGCGGCGGCTTTGTCTGGCAGCGTAAGGCTCGCGACAAAGCCTACAAGGGGAATTACGTGCATCGCATGAGTGGCGAAGAAGTGGGCGACGCGGAGATCGCCGCCGGTGCGCGACCAGCCGAAAATCGCGGAGCCGCCGGCATCGGATTTCGTCCCGCCGATCCAGTGGTCGGGCAATGACGACAACGTGCCTGCGGCGATCACGGTCAGGACGAACGTGAGGACGAGACCCAGGGCGAGGGACAGCCGGAATGAAGGCGCGAGGGTGCTGTTCCGATCACGCCAGAACATCACGCCCATGACGAGCGACATCGACGTGAGAAGAACCGCAAGCGCGCCCATGAGCGGGTAGACCATGGCCATGAACGGCGTCGCGACGTTGTAGTGGGAGCCGACGCCGAAGACCGAGGCACCAGCGATCCAGACGATCTCAAGGGTGACGGCGGCGACAACGGCACAAGAATAGAGGCGGAATTTTCTCGATTGCAGCTTCTCCGGCGGGAGCCAGCCTGCAAACCAAGCCAGTGTCGCCAGATAAATGAACAGCGCGATCTGGAACTTGAGCGGTTTGATCCAGATGTTGACACCGTTGAAAGTGCGAGTGTCGACAGCCATGGCGAAAAGCGTCGGGGGCATCAGACTCAAGAGTAGAAATGCTGCTCCGGCAAGACGGGGTTCGCGGCGGTGTAGTTCGGTCCAGATCTGCAATGGCGCAATAAGCGACGGCAAAGTGGCTGTTGTGGCGGTCATGGTCGTGCTCCAGGGCGTGACGTCAGGAGGTCAAGGCTTTCAGGGACGGGGTTCTGGCGGCGCGAAGGGCTACGAACGCAAGAAGGCCCACGGGACCGAAGAGGAAGGTCAGGACAAGGCAGGGCAGAAGCAAAAGGTGCGGAATGCCTTCGTCGCGCGCAGTGCGCGTCTCCCAGGCTCCGACGAAAAGATCAAACGCCAGGTAGTGGAGCCAGCCGGCAAGGACCATTTCCGGCATTGTGAAGAGCAACTGTACGTTGGCGAGCGAGTCGAACCCGCCCTGCGCGCGTGTCCAGAAGGCGATAATCAGACCGGTGTAGGCGACGGCGAGGAGGAGGGGGACGATACGGCCGGCCACAAGGATGGCGGCTTTGGGGAACAACGGCGATGCCGCGAGGGCGAGCCAGCTGGCCAGAGCTGTCATGTTGGCGACCGAGAAAATTGCTTCCAGTGTCATGACGACCTCCATTTTTACACTGGCTAGATAAGTTCGGTAGGTATTTTTCTAATGTCAAGATATTTTGACGATAGAAAGATGATCTGTTAGTGATTGGTCATGAGCGCAGACGACAACGACATCGAAGCACCTACCCCAACCGGGCCCTCTGGAGGCACCAGGAAGGCTGAGGGTGCGCATCGTCGGGCCAAGGGAGATCGGCCCAGGTATCATCATGGTGCGCTTCGGGAGGCGCTGCTGGACGCAGCGGAGGCCGAACTACGGGAACGGGGTATCGAGGGGTTTACGCTGCGCAACGTGGCCAAGCGGGCCGGGGTCAGCCATGCTGCCCCGGCGTACCATTTCAAGGACACTGATGCGCTGCTAACCGCGCTGGCTGCTATCGGTTTCAGGCGGTTTCTGGCCAGTCAGATCGCGTCGCGTGACGGGGTGGAAGCCACCCCAAAGGCCATGCTTGCGGCCTCGGGTCGCGCATACGTCAGATTTGCCGAGGATCATACCGCTCTCTTCCAGCTGATGTTCAGTTCCGCCAGGCCAGACCGCTCCGACGCAGACCTTGGTGCGGCGGCGACAGCCGCTTACGAGGACCTGAAGATGCTGGCGGAAATCGCGATCGGAGGCTCGGACAAGACGCCGGCCGGTGAGGCGCTCGGCATACTCACGGTTTGGGGCATGGCGCACGGCCTGGCCAACCTCATGACGTTCGGGCAGATGCTGCATATCCGGTCGCTGCCCGACGCCGACCGATTTGCGCTCGTCACGGCGGTGTTCGAGCGGATTGCGAAGGCGGAAACGTAGTCGGCGTACTTGTCGCCCGCACGGAAGAAGCCTAACACACTGGCGATCAGAAGGAGAGCGTCATGCTGCGCGAAAAGCTCAACAACGACCTGAAAGAGGCCATGAAGGCCGGCGACAAACTCAAGGTCTCGACGATTCGTCTGATCACCTCGGCCATCAAGTCAGCGGACATCGAGGCGCGGCCTTCCGGCAAGACGGAGATCGACGAAGGCGGGATCGTCAACGTCATGACGAAGATGGTCAAACAGCGCCGTGACTCGGTCGAACAGTATGTCGCCGGCAAGCGACAGGACCTCGCCGACAAGGAACTCGGCGAGATCGCCATCATCGAGGCCTATCTGCCCAAGCAGATGGACGAGGCGGCGATGAAGGCGGCGATTTCAAGAGCGATCGCCGAGACCGGTGCGGCGACGCCGAAAGACATGGGCAAGGTGATGGGCGCGCTGAAGGCCGCTTATGCCGGTCAGATGGATTTTGGCAAGGCAGGCGGTATCGTCAAAGAGCTGCTGAAATAGTCCAGCGCGCAGAGCGACCAGCTCGGCTCCGCGGCTCTGCGGTACGGCGCGCGGCTCCCGGGCGCGCCCTCGTCTGTCGCCCACGGGTGCCGGATTGACCTGTTCAGGTCTTGGCCGGCGGCGCCGCGTTCTGTTTTTCGATTCTGCGGACGATGAAGATCGATGCTTCGTAGAGCAGCATCGTCGGCATCATCATCGCGATCATCGAGAAGGGGTCTGGCGGGGAGAGCACGGCGGAGACCGCGGCAATGCCGAAAATCGCATAGCGGCGGAACGTGACCAGGGCCACGCTGTCCAATGCGCCGGCGCGAGCGAGCAGCGTCAGGATCACGGGGAGCTGGAAGATGATCCCGAAACCAAGAATGAGTTGCATGATGAGTGAAAGATACTCGCTGACCTTGGGCAACAGTTCCATCGACCTCCACGGCTTTCACGGCAAAG
>ERZ761609.1561-NODE-1561-length-19565-cov-51.443106_pt1 | contig 19565 bp, 15 predicted proteins | sample MGYA00511163_ERZ761609 | MGnify/ENA primary metagenome ERZ761609 (study PRJEB28899, sample SAMN02445070) | bioreactor sludge metagenome | biome: EBPR sludge | place: Australia: Brisbane, Thorneside Wastewater Treatment Plant | collected 2011-12-16 ... | reverse complement strand
CGAGATTGGTCAGTGACTGGAGTTCAGACGTGTGCTCTTCCGATCTGCGGCGGCGGGGTCGGCGGCGGGGGATTCGAAGGTCTCGGCCCAGATGAGGCGGCCGGAATGGACGTCGGCGAGGCGGGCGGTGATGCGGAGGGTGGCGGGGGTTTGATGGATGGCGCCTTCGAGGATGACGTCGAGACCGAGGACGCGGGACATGATGGACGAAGGAATGGCGAATCGCTGATACCGCGAGACGGTGGAAGGCGAGACCACGCGAAGGCCGCCGGAGCGGGCGAGTTCGGCGACGATGAGTTCGTTCAGGGCGGCAGGAAGGGCGGGCGGAATGCCGGGGTCGAGCGGTTGGAAGGGGAGAACGGCGAGTTGGGCCACGCGTTCGCCGGGAGGCAAGTAGCGGGAGGGGAGGTAAAACTGCCACCAGATGAGGAGGGCGAGGATGGGGAGGGCGGCGGCGATCCAGGGCCAGCGAGATTTGGGCAGGGGTGGAGTGGATGGAGCGGGCTCGGCGCGGAAGCGGTAGCCGCGGCGGGGGATGGTTTCGATGTAGCGGGGCGAGTCGCCTTCGTCGCCGAGGGCTTTGCGGAGGATGGAGATGTTGCGGGCAAGGCCGATCTCCTCGACGGTGGTATCGGGCCAGACGAGGCGGAGGAGGTCGGCTTTTTCAACGGTCTGGCCGCGGCGTTCAAGCAGGACGTGGAGGGTGTCGATGGCTTTGGGCACAAGGGGGACGGGATGCCCGTCGCGGAGGAGCTGGCGCTGCACGGGGTCGTAGCGGAAGGGACCGAACTCGTGGACAGGCGGGGCGGGCACGGTTTGATTGTAAGACTCCACAAGCCGGAAGCCGGAAAAAAGTTGCCACTGATCGCGATCCTTTTGGGCCTTTGTGCCGGCTCGATGCTGCAAGCTCAACACGTGATTGATGTCCCCGCCGCCCTGAGTTGCGGCGCGGCCTTAATCGCTTTCCTGTGCTGTTCTTCGTCGACCTGGCGGCTCGCAAGGCGGAGACTGCCGGCGTTGCGCCGGTGGTCCATGGTTTCTGGATGAGACGGGCCGCAAAGTGAGGTAACGCCCGGCTGATCCAGCGGTTAGGGACAAGTGGAAATCCGGGCCGGGGAGAGATGGCCTGCCATCCGAGGAACGCTCACATCCTGGCAGGTCTCTGCTACTCTGGCAATTTGCAGATGGCGAGCCGGGGCTAAGCATAGGTGACAACTCCGAAAATCTTCGTACTCCGCAGTGATCGCCTCGGCGACATCATTCTGTCCTCAGGCTATCTCGCTGCATTGGCCAACAGCTTTCCCGGCCACGAAGTCGAGTTGTGGCTGTCGCCCGATACGGCGGTTTGTTCACAAATTCTCCATCCTCGGCTCACCGTCCGAAAGCTGCCTTTTGATCGTTATCTTCGCGATGGAGCCGGCGTTGTCAAGGAATGGCTCGAAACCGTGCGAGCGGAGACGTACGAGTTCGCCGTGATTCCGCAGTTCACGCTTGGATATCCGGAAATCATTGCCCTCGCTTACCTCGATTTTGGCCCCCGGTGGGGATTCCTGAACCGGGAACTGAGCGGCCGGCCGGAATGGGTTTACCGTGAGTTCGGGCCCCCCAAGCGGGAGGAAGCGGAATGGATCACCCACGGCCCAAGCGTGGGGCCGTTCCTTCAGGAGGTGGACAAGTATCGGGCCCTAGCGCAGAAGCAGAGCCTTTGCGATCTCGAGGTGGAACCGCAGCTTTCCGGCATCGTCCAGACTGGGGATGCTGATGGGCTGCTGGTGTGGCCAGGATCGGGCGCCGAGATCCGGCGCTGGCCGGCAGACCGCTTCGCCGCTGTCGCCAGGTCCATGAAGCCGGTCAAGGTGACGGTCGGCGCCGTCCCTTCCGACCCGAATCCAGCGGCCGAACTTCTCGGATACTTGCAAGAGTCGGGGGTTGACGCGGAGATCTGCTACCGGGCGCCGGGAGATCTGCAGGGAACAGTGCAATGGCTGGCCGGTTTCCGCCAGGTTTTGACCAACGATACCGGAATTGCCCATCTGGCGGCAGCGGCCGGCGCAGCGGTGACTGCCATATCCGGTAGCCACTTTCAGGGCCGGTTTGCCGTAGCCGGGTCGAAGTCGCTGACGGTCTTTGCGGATGTTCCATGCCGCCAGTGCGGCGAATTGTGCCTTTTTGAGAGCGATCTTTATCCCTGCGTCGCGGATATTGACGCCGATTCGGTGGCGGCACTTTTGGGGCGAAAGGAGAAAGGGATCCATCGCCTGCCCACACCCCGGCGGTTCCACGAGAGGGATCTGCTGTTCCAGCAGCTCGCCGATGCGCGCCGGTCGAGGGCAAGGATCGAGGAGAGCCGGCTGTTTGCCGTTGATTCTGAAGTCCAGGCGGCGCGGACCCTGGTTCGCGAAGCCGAGCGCCACCGGGACGAGGCGCTGGTTACCTGCCGGGAGGCGGAGAAGCAGAGAGATCAATGGCGGGAGTTGTGTCATCACGCGGAGTCGCAAAGAGATGCCTGGAGGGCGAGCTACCTGGCTCTTGGGCGTGAGAGCCAGGACTTGCGGCCGAAGAACGAGATTCGCCGCGAGGATCCGCAAGGAGTTGAGGACAACACTTCTTGTGTCCCTCAATCCGCATTGGCCCCGGAGTCCGTCCCCCGGATCTCGATCATCACACCATCTTTCCAGAGCGGCCAATATCTGGAAGAAACAATTCAATCCGTAGTAAATCAGGAATACCCGAACTTTGAACACATTGTGGTTGATGGCGGATCAACTGACGAAACGCTGGCTATCCTGAAGCGCTATCCTCACGTGCGCTGGATCTCGGAGCCAGATTCGGGGCAGGCGCACGCGATCAACAAGGGGCTTTTGATGTCCACCGGCGAGATCATCGCCTATCTGAACGCAGACGACATCTATCGTCCCGCGGCATTTTTGGAGGTGGCCGGCTTCTTCAGCCAGAATCCGTCAGCTCGAATCGTGGTTGGCGATTGCGATTACATTGATGAGAAATCGAATACGATAGGGCGCCTGAATGCAAAATACGAACGGCTGGAGGACCTGATTCGCTATTGGGGTTGGGATCGGTGGTTCTGCATCCCACAGCAGTCGGTGTTTTGGCGCAGAGATCTGCTGGCAGAAGCTGGTTTGTTCGACATTTCCCTTCAAATGGTGATGGATTATGAAATGTGGCTGCGAATCGCCAGCTTGACGCAGATTCATGTTCTCAAGCGCACCTTGGCCGCGTTCCGGCTCACGCCCGAGAGCAAGACCTGCGGATCCACCCATCTGATGTACTACGAAGAGTTCAAGACGAGCCGCAAGTACTGGAAGCGGCTTCGGCTGAAGCAACGGATCGGGGTGTCGATCGAGGCGAGGCGCCACCTGTCCGGGAAACTGCTCGACGTGGCTGAGCACTTCTCACTCAACGATCTTCGGCCGGGCACGATCGGGCCGCTGCTGTGGGGCGCTGCCCGCCACTGGCCGTTGAGCGCGATCTATCCGCGGTTCCTCTGTACGGCCGGCGAGGTAATTGCCCGCCCCGCTCTGCTGCGCCGCCTTGTTAAGACAGGCCATCGGAGATACTTGGGTCTCAAGTGGAAAATGGGCCAATCTTGGAGCGCCAAGGCCAAGGAATCCCGATCGTGAATATCTGCTTCGTCAATACGACCGACCTGATCGGCGGAGCCGAGCGCTGTGGTTTCGATCTTCACACAGGTTTGCGGGCACTCGGGCACAAGACTTCGATGGTAGTTGGCCGGCGTCTGTCCGATGACCCGGATGTGCATCCCTGTCACTACGGGCCCATTGAGACGAAGGCCTGGACTGTGCTTCGCCAGCATATGGGATTGACAGAAACCGTGCTGTGGACGCCGTTTCTCAAAACCCGGACGGACGCTTTTCGGGAGGCGGACGTCATTAATTTCCACAACATGCACGGCTGTTACTGGAACTTCTGGACAGTGCCGTTCATGGCTCGCACAACGCCGGTTGTCCTGACGCTCCACGACGAGTGGCTGTACACGGGGGATTGCGCCTACACGTACGATTGCGACCGCTGGTTGCGCTCCTGCGGATCGTGCCCGCAAATGGCGCGCGAGATTCGGCCCAATCTGGGAGGTCGCGATTTGACGCGGCTGAACCTGATGATCAAGCGCGCAGCGATGAGGGCCACTCCCGCCGACCGGGTCCACATCGTCACACCATCCCAGTGGCTGGCGAACCGCGTCGGCCAGAGCCCGCTTGGGCGGTTGCCCACATCTGTCATTCCGAACGGAATCGATCTGGATTCATTCCGGCCTCGAGACCGGCGGCAGGCGAAAGCCGACTTCAACGTGCCGCAGGATCGGTTCTGTTTTCTTTATTTCGCGGTCAACCTCTCTGACCCCCGCAAGGGCGTTGACCGATTGGTGCAGACGCTGCGGCAATACGGGCTTCCGCCGAATTCCGTGCTCCTGGTCGCGGGCAACGGTTGCGACCAGCTCGCCCAGGCGATTCCGGACGTCCCGGTGATCGCCGCAGGATTCCTCGATGGGGCCGAGCGCATCGCAAGCTGCCTCTCGGCGGCGGATTGCATGCTCCTTCTCAGCGAAGCGGAGAATCTACCGTATACGGCAATCGAGGCGGCTGCTTGCGGATGTCCCGTCATCGGTCTGGCGGTTGGCGGCGTCCGCGAGATCGTTGAGGACCGGGTCACCGGCAGGGTGCTCGACTCGAATTCGAAACCTGCTGACCTCCATGAAACCATGCGGGAGTTTGCTCAAATCAGCCCCGACGGATGGAGGAGGATGAGCGCGGACGCAAGGTTCCATGCGGAGAAGCGGTTCTCCCATCATTCGTTTCTTCGTGGCTATGAGGAGCTATTTAGCCAGTTGATTGCCAGGCGGCCGAAGAGAAAGGCGTCCAGAATGCCAGTTGATCAGTTTGAAAAGAAGATCGTTGACTATGCACTGGATCCGGCTAACCGGGACAGATTCGCTGGACTGCTAACTAAAATATTGCCATCCTACACACAATGGACCTGGGGACGGGATGACGTATATCGGCGGAACTTCAATCACTGGCAGGCCGCCGGCTTTAGTCTGCTTCCAAATCACTATTACAGCCCCATCCCGGACACAACCCACTTGAGTTCAGACGATCTGGCGCGCAAGTTCAGCATGAAGGGAATTGCTCTCCGCGAGAACGAACAGCTCGACTTTCTAGCTGCATGTAAACAGTTTCAGAAGGAATATGCCCGTTTTTCGGAGAAGCCGGCCAAGCCATGGGACTTTCACTTCAAAAACGGGGTGTTCGAGAGTTGTGACGCTGAGGCGTTGCACTGCGCCGTTCGCTTGCACAAGCCCCGGCGCGTGATCGAAGTGGGTTCGGGTTTTACAACGTTGATCACCGCGGAGGCGTGCGAAGAGAACAGGATCCACGATGGAGTGGAATGCGATTTCACCGCGATCGAGCCCTATCCGAACGATCTCTTCCGGGGGCCGATTCCCGGACTGTCCCGGGTTCTCCGCAGCCGGCTCCAGGATGTCGACTTGAGCCTGTTCGCGACACTTCAGGAGAACGATATTCTTTTCATCGATTCGTCGCATGTGTTAAAAACTGGCAGCGATGTCGAGCTTCTTTATCTTGAAGTTCTTCCCGCGTTGAATCCGGGGGTGTTGATCCATGTGCACGATATCTTCCTGCCCGCGCAGTATCCGAGAGATTGGATCATGGATGAGCATATCTTCTGGAATGAGCAGCATCTCCTCTATGCATTTCTTGCCTTTAACAATGCATTCAAGGTGCTGTGGGCGGGCGCCTTCATGCACGGGCGGCATCCGGAGCGGCTGGCCGACGCCTTCCCCGCGTACGATCCATCGCGATGTCTTCCGGGGAGCTTTTGGATGCGCCGTTCGGTTTGAGATGCGAAGGTTGAGGGTCATTTGTCATTATTAGGGCCACAAAGATGCAGCACGACGGTCTCATGCTCCCGCGCATGCTCCGGGCCGCTATCGGCAAAGTCGTGTTCTACGGAGATTCGATTGTTCGCCGCCGTGTATTGGGGCTGACTTGGGATGAGTTGCACCGGACCTGCTAGCATGCATCCCTCTATTCGGGTAGTGCCGGGCGCAGCAGGACAGCGTGGATGAGAGTTGCACTCGTAACCCGGGAATATCCGCCGGAAACGGAATGGGGCGGCATTGGCCGATTCTATACTCTATTCGCCGCCGCTTTACGGGATGCGGGCCATGAAGTGGAAGTGTTCACTCAAGGCATCGCTGCGGACCGGATGGAGGAATGCAATGGAATACTGGTGCACAGAGTCGTTCCGCGTCAGTGGGTGATTGGGCGGCGCGCTGGCGGCGACCTGGGTGGGATGGGGGTGAGGTTGATTGGTGTGTTTGCGCTCTCGTTGGCTGCCGCGATGGCCGGCCGGGTCGCGCTCCGCCATCGCCTGAAGCCCTTCGATGTCGTGGAAGGGCACGAACACCTCGGCATCAATGCATTCGTGAACGCTTACGGGAAGGGCCGGTTTACCAGCGTTTCGCGCTATCATGCGGCCTATCATTCGCTTGTCCACCGCGGACTGGTTAACTGGCCTGCTTCGCGACTGATTCACTGGCTGGAGCGGACCAGCATCCAAAATGCCGACGCCCGGATCGCTTCCTCAGGCTACATCGAAGAGATGACTCGCCGCGACTTTCCCGGCACTCCCCAGTGCGAGGCTATTATTCCCCTCTTGTCCGGCTGCGGCGATGATGCCGAGCAGATTCCGGTCAGCCAGCGTGAAAAGCTCATGATATTTGCCGGCCGGCTGGTACCCGGCCTGAAGAATCCCGAAATAGCTGCCGAAGTTTTTGCGGATCTGGCGGAGGAGTTTCCTGATTGGCGGATCGAGTTTGCCGGGAGCGACATTGCGGCCAGGGACGGCGGCACGGCTTGGGAACAATGCGAGCGAATTCTCGCCCGATATCCCGGACGGTATCGTTATCACGGGCCGCTGGATCAGGATTCCTTGCACGCGCTTTATCGACGTGCGCGTATCATCCTCATTCCCTCAGGATTCGAAGCATTCGGCCTGGTGGCACTCGAGGCCATGGCTGCCGGGACGGTCCCAGTTGTGGCGGATGCGACTGCCTTACCCGAGGTTGTTGGTTCGGGAGGCGTTGTTTTCCAAAATGGTTGCCAAGATGATTTGCGTAAAAAACTGAGGGAGATCGTCCAGGACGAGCCTCGTCAGATCGCTCTGTCGAATGCGTCCCGAACGCGGGCGCGGGAAGATCTTTCGCAGGACAGACTGCTTGCGGATAACATCAGCGTGTTTCAGGACTTAATTCAACGCAATTCCGGCAAGCGGCCCTCCACCAAATCGTTCGCATCCGCGCTCTTCGGCTCCCGTTCGCGCCGCTGATGCTTGTGGCCCCACGGCGGGGGCTCGGAGACCGATTGATCGTGAGCCGGGCGGGACTCGAAGTCAACAGGGGGGTTCAACGTCCGTAACTTATTGATTCTACGTTCGCCAAAAGGCGAAGAAAACGGGATAAACGGAGGGTCGGAGTACATGTGGAGTACACGGAAAATCGAACGCGGCGTTAGCTAACGGGGTGTTGCGGGCCGGTTTTGCATGGGGTAGGCAGGGCCTCCGACAGATTGCCGGGAAGGTAATGGGCTGGTCAGGGGTGCGGGCCGGTCGATTGAGCCATGGAAACAGCGCGGTTCGGCTTTATAATGGCCGGAGGACGCAATCCTATGCCAAGAATTTTCCTGTTCGCCCTTGTCGCGGTGCTTGCAAGTCTGTCTGCTTGCTCGAAGTCGCCCCAATCGTATGTGGATACGGGGAATAAGTTCTTCGAGGAAGGCAACTACGCCGAGGCCTCGCTGAGCTATCGCAAGGCTCTGCAGCAGGATCCGAAGTTCGGAGAGGCCGTTTACCGCTTGGGTTTGAGTGAACTCCGCGCGGGGAATGTCTTGCCGGCCTATGAGTCGCTGCGGCAGGCGGCGGAGATGCTGCCCGACCGTGTGGATGTGCAGGTCAGCTATGCCGACCTCGCGCTGTCCGCGTTTTTGCTGGACCGGACCCGGCCGCAGCAATTCTACGATACCGTTCAGAGGATCGCGGCGAATCTGTTGGCGAAGGACGAGAACTCGGTGGACGGTCTCCGGTTGCGCGGGTCACTCCTGATGGCGGACCGCAAGCCCGAGGAGGCGGTACGAGACTTCGAGAAGGCCCGTCAACTGAATCCGAAACAGGATCAGGTGGCGCTGGGGTTGGCACAGGCTTTGTATCAGGCAGGCAGGAAGAGCGAGTCGGAGAGTCTGGCGCGCGAACACATAGGGACGACGAAGTACGCGCCGCTGTATGACATGCTCTACAGGCACCTGATGGCCGATGGCCGGACGGCGGATGCCGAGAAGGTGCTGGAGGATTACATTGCGAGCGCGCCGAAGCAGTCTGGGCCGGTCCTGTTCCTGGCGCGGCACTACGCGCAGGCAGGCGACCAGGGCAAGATGACAGCCACGCTGCAGCGGCTGTTGGGCAATTCCACCGATTTTCCGGAGGCGCATAGCGAGGTGGGCGATTTCTATGGTTCGATCGGACGGCCCGAGGAAGCCCTGCGCGAGTATGAAGCCGGACTGGCGGGTCCGTCGAAAGACAAACTGCTCTACCGCAAGAAGATGGTGAACCTGCTGATCGGGCTCAACCGGAATGAACAGGCGGCGCCGATTGTCGAGGCCATCCTGAAGGAGAAGCCGGACGACGAGGAGGCCTTGAGCGTGCGGGCCTCGCAGTGGCTGAACAGCGGCAAGCCGGAGGATCTGGAGAGGGCGCTGCCGGCCTTCCAGTCTCTAGTGAAGCGGAGCCCCAGCAATCCAGTGTTCCGCTTCTCTCTGGGGCGGGCCTACATGGCGAAGGGGGACCTGCAGGCGGCGCGGCCCGAGTTTGTGGAGGCGGTGCGGCAGAGACCGACCTACATGCTGCCTCGGTTCGCACTCACCGAACTGGCCTTGCGCAGCAACCAGCCACTGGAGGCGATTCGCCTGGCAGATGAGTTGCTGAGGATCTCGCCGGGGCAGCCTCGGGCGCGGTTGCTACGCGCCTCGGGACTGGCCAATTCAGGGAACACCACGGAGGCGCGTGCCGAGCTGAGGTCGCTGGTGCAGCAGTTCCCGCAGTATCGCGAGGCGCACCTCCAGTTGGCCATGGTCGCTTTGGCGGAGAAGAAGTACCAGGAGGCGGAGTCGATTATCCGTCAACAGGAACAGCTTGGCGGGGGCAACGACCCGCGGCTCGCCGCGGTGCTGGCGGAATCCTATTCGACGCGCGAACGGGCGGAGGAGGGGCTGCGGGTGCTGGAGGAGGGGCTGAAGAAGTCGCCGGAATCGCTGCTGCTGCGAAGGCAGGTTGCGATCACAGCGGCGCGCGCCGGCAAGTACGACACGGCCATCGAGCAGTATCAGGCGATCTTGAGCCGTAACCCGAATGAACTGAGCGCTCATGTTGGATTGGGCGAGGTGTATGGATTGAAGGGCGACCAGGAGAAGGCGATTGCGAGCCTCCGGAAGGCCCAGGAACTCGCTCCGCGGCAGGTGGATGTCCCGCTGCTCATCGCTGTCCAGTTGGAGCGGAGCGGGCAAGCGGAAGCGGCGAAAGAGGCCTACCGGCAGGCGCTGAAGCTCCAGCCGGACAACCTTGTGGCCCTGAACAACCTGGCTTTTCTGTTAGCAGAGACAGGCGGGGATCTGGAAGAGGCGCAGCGGTTGGCGCAGCTTGCGGTCTCCAAGGCGCCGACGGGCGATCCTGTGCCGACAGATACGCTGGGCTGGGTGTACCTGAAGAAGGGGATGGCGGACAGCGCCCGGCAGGTGTTCGCCAACCTGGTGAGGACTCACCCGAACGATGCCAACTACCGCTACCACTTGGGGGCGGCGTTGCTGCAGCAGGGCGACAAGGCGGGGGCGCGGAGCGAATTGACAGCAGCGATTCAGAATCGTCCTTCGGCGGATGTGCAACGGAAGGTGAGTGAGTTGCTGTCAACCCTGAATTAGCGGGCCCACGTAGTAGGCTGCTGCGGCTAAGGCTACACTCCGGCATCTGCCAGGACTGCGCCTGAACGGGAAAGCGAGTGCGGTGGCGACGGTGAGCGGCTGGAACTGGCTGAGTGAGTCTCCCCATGCGCCGCTTGGTGGGAAAATCATGCATCATCAACGTGTTCCCTGGGGGATCTTCAAGACATCCGAAGGGGGGCCAGTGGGTTCTAGTACTTTCCCCATGAGATTACGAGAATCAGTACTTGCCTGTTGCTGGCCTAGGCCTCACAATCAAAAGGATTAAGGAGGAGCACCTAATGAGGTTGCTGTCAACAATCACTCTTCTTCTTGTGGTTTGCCTCTCTATGAGCGGTCAGACCATTGACGTTGTTTCCTCAGCCGGAATTTGGACTAGCGTCACCGGTGGGACAAACGTGAATCCGCCCGGCCTCGGTACAAATACAGTCAGTTGGGGCATCCCTGCCACCACTGGCGGCGGTCAGAGCGGTTATGTGTACAATCAAGCAGGACTGCCGGCCTTCTCGGTTGCACCGGAGACCATTTTCCTGATTGGGCAGTTTACCCACAATAACTTCCCGATTCAAGCTGGCACATCAATAACGGCTGCCACGTTGGACGTTTCGGTCGACATGACGATTCCTGCGGATGGATTAGGCACCGCGAATGTCTTCAAGACATTTACGTACAACTTTGATCACTGGGAGACCCCGAACGGCGATAATCCCTGCGCCAATGGTGGTCCGAATAATGCCGGTGTGAATGTGAATGGCTGTGCGGATCGCGTTAGTATCGGTGTGACTCCTAATCAAGTATTCACAATCAACGATGTGATGTACACTCTCCAACTGGGCTTCTCGAACGACGGAGGTCTGACCCTAGTCAATGAATTCTGGACAGCCGAAAACCAAGCCAATTCTGCTTCCCTATACGGTCGGTTCACCACTAATGTGATTCCAGAACCGGGGTTTTATGGATTGTTAGGCATTGGTCTGGCTGGGCTGTATACTGTCGCCCGTCGACGCAAGCAAGCTTGAGCTCTCCTTCGGGGGCAGGTTGAGGAATTGTGAAGGCCCAAGCAGGAATGCTTGGGCCTTTGTCTATCATCTTAGGTATGAGAACTACATCGATCGTCTGCTCCGTCCTGCTTGGCTGTTACCTCTCCTTCGTCGGCTGCGCCCGGAGCCCACAGCAGTATGTGGAGGACGGTAACCGCCAGTTTGCCGCCGGCAAGCTGGCGGATGCCGAACTTCTGTACCGGAAGGCAATCCAAAAGGATGGTACCCACGGGGACGCGCACTACCGCCTGGGGTTGGTCTTCCTGAGACAAAACAAAGGCGTCGAGGCATTTCAACTTTTCACCCGCGCAGTCGAACTCCAACCAACTCACCGGGACGCGCTGCAGAATCTTGGCGACATCGCGTTGGCTGTCTACATGGCTGACACTCGGCGCCCGCAGCATATGTACGACACCTTGAAGCGGGCGGCGAAATCGTTAATGGATCAGGAGCCTGCGAGTTACGACGCAAACCGCCTGGCGGGCTTTTTGGCCCTGATCGATTCGCAGCCGTCCGAGGCCGTCAGATTGTTTCGACAGGCCGACCAGGCAAAGCCCGGTCAGCCCGAATTACGGCTCACGTTAGCTCAGGCGTTGATCCAGGCTGGTGACGCTGCGGAGGGCGAAGCCCTGGCGCTGAAAGTGGCCGATTCCAATCCGGAATTCGATGAGGCCTATATGATGCTCTTCCGCAGATTTGTATCGGACAGGCGACCTTCGGACGCTGAGGCAATTCTGAAAAGGCGGATCGACAACAATCCCACACGAGCCGACCATGTAGTTTCACTGGCTGCTTACTACTCAGCCACGAATCAGAAAGCGAAGGCCGATGAGTTGCTTGCCAAAGTGACCTCCGACTCTACGCTCTACCCGGATGGTACGTTGGCGGCAGGCGATTACGAGGTGCGGTCCGGCAATTATGAGGCAGCTCTGAGCTACTACGCGAGGGGCATGAACTCTCCGGGGCCTAGCCAGTTGACGAGCCGGAAGCGGTACGTGGGCGCCCTGGTTCTGGCGGGGCGCCGGTCGGAGGCCTCGGGTCTGCTGGAGCAGCTTGCAAAGGAAGCACCAGATGACCGTGACGTCCGCGCCTCCCGTGCGTATTTGCTGCTGGAGAGCGGTACCGCCGAGGGCACCAAGCAGGCCATGGACCAGATACGGGAACTAATCAAGGAAAAGGACGACCAATCGGCACTGCACTTTCATCTGGGCCGGGGGTTGCTCGCTCAGGGAGATACGGAAGGTGCGCGAAAGGAGTGGCTGCGAGCAGTCCAATTGGATGCCGTTGACATCCGTCCGAGGCTAGGCTTGGCGAGGCTATCGCTCAACACCGGCGATGCTTCTTCAGCGCTTCGACAGGCGGAGGAACTGCTCCAGATCTACATTGGTAATCCGGAACTCGAACTGATTCGTGCTGGAGCGTTGCAAGCCTCCGGGCGCTTTCCGGAAGCTCGTTCCGCGTTGGATGGTCTGCGCAAGAGGTTCCCCGGGAATCCCGCTGTTGAGAGTGAAAGCGCGTTTCTTGCTTTAGCCGATAGAAAACCCTTGGAGGCTGAGCGTGGCTTTCGTAAGCTGTACCGGCCGGGGGATCCAAATCTCAGAATCCTTGTCGGGCTGACGCAGGCACTACTGCAAGCCGGAAAGCGCGGAGATGCCCTGAGGTTGTTAGAAGACGACTTGAAGGCGGTGCCCAACCGTTCCGCAGTGCAAGTGATGTTGGCTGAGGGCTACGCAGCCAGCGGCGAACCGGAAAAGGCTGCCGGTCTGCTCGAGGCTGTTATCCAGGCCGAACCAGGCACCACATCGGCGTATGGAGTGTTAGCGGGTATCAGATTGCGTGAGAATCGGCTTGGTGACGCCATTCAACTCCTGACTACCGCGACGGAGAAGAGTCCTGGCAACGCGGATCTTCTTGCTTCGCTTGGCGAAGTCCAACACGCCGAGAACCGTTTGGACGAGGCCGAAAGGAGCCTGCGCGCCGCGCTGGCGGCGGATTCTGGTTCACGACGGGCTCGGATTGGTTTGGCCCTGGTTTTGGCTGATGCGGGTAGCAAACTCGACGAGGCACTGCAATCTGCCCAGGCGGCGCTGACGCGCATGCCTAGCGATTTGTTGGCGAGGGATGCCCTTGCCTACGTCTACCTGAAACAGAAGCGCACAGACGTCGCGCTAACGAGCTTTCGGGGTGTGACGAGCCAGAACCCGAACGTGCCGCTGTTCCGGTACCATTACGGGCTTGCATTGGCTGAATCGGGGGAAACGGCAAAGGCGCGCGCAGAATTCGAAGCGGCCCTTGCCCAGAATCCGCCTCCGTTCCTCGAAAAGCGGATACGAGCAGCCCTGCGGTAATCGGACTGGGGTAGTCGGAAGGGAGTGAGACGCCACGAGGCGATGGAGGCTTTGCACAACAGCGGCGTGGTCGTGGTCGATATGGAGACTGCGTATTCCGACCGAAGCCGATCAGCGTTCCGAACTGATGGCGATCGCGATTCCAATCTGATGGCGATCACCATTCCAAAGTGATGGCGATCACTGTTCCAAACCCTTGCCGATCAGTTCGGGCGGCGGGGTTGGGGCGGTGAGGCTGGGCAATCCGGCGGCCGACCGGACTCCACTCAAGGAGTGGAGGATTCCGGGTGCCGCAGAAGAGGTTGTCCATGCACAAGATCAAAACCGTCCTCAGGCTGGCGGGCCTGGGGCTGAGTCAGCGCCAGATTGCGGGAAGTTGCCGGATCGGCCAGGCCACGGTCTCGGAGTATTTGAACCTGGCCCAGCGGGCCGGGCTCGTCTGGCCCGCGGTGGCCGATTGGGACGAGGACCGGCTGCGGGCCGCGCTCATGCCCGCGGCGCCGGCTGCGCCCGTCTGGCGGAAAACCGCCGAACCCGATTACGCCGCGATGCGGCGCGAGTTGCAGACCCACAAGCATCTCACCCTGCAACTGCTCTGGCAGGAGTATCGCTCGCAGCAGCCCGCGGGCTACGGCTACAGCCGGTATGTGGCGGCCGGATTTATGTTGCGCAATCATTTGGATCCTATGACTGACGCCCGCAGCGGTGACATCGACGCAACATAATATTCATTCGGATTTCGCGGACGGCATGCCCTAATAGGGGAGTCCGCTATGCTTGAACAACTCCTTCGCGACGAGTCGGCCCTTGCTCGACATCGTGCCGGCCCGTTTGCCCAGGAACGCGAGCGCTACCTACAGCACTGCGCCGAACACGGCGCCACGCGAAGCTCATTGCGCCTGAAAGCCAACGAACTGCTCTGGATCTGTGAGCATCTTCGAGGCGATCCATCTCGTGGCATCGATATTTCGACCCTTCGGGAGATGGCTCGGGAACGGCTATCTGTTTGTAAGGGAGCCACGACTGAGCAACGATTGATTGATGTTGGTCGACCATGGCTTCGCTACTTGGGATGGTGGCGGGTGCCGACGGTTGAATTGCGATTTCAACGTCACCTCGACGGCTACGTGGCCTGGATGCGCGATGAACGTGGATTCAGCTCGTCAACAGTCGTTCAATGGCGGTCCAAGATTCGCGATTTCCTGCAGTGGTTCGAGCGCGTCGATCGACCCTTTTCCGCACTCGATCCGAACGATCTTGACGGCTACTTCGTGACAGAGGGGGCCAGGCGTTGGTCTCGCGTCTCGACCTCGGGCATTGCAGCCGCACTCCGCGTGTTCTTGCGGTATATGGCGAGCTGCGGCGAGTGCGATCCTCGCGTCGGTGAAGGACTCCGGGGGCCGCGTCTTTATGCGCAGGAGTCATTGCCATCAGGTCCAGCGTGGACGGACGTCCACCGGCTTCTGGCCGATGCCGGAGGAGATTCGCCGGCGGACGTCCGTGATCGCGCGATCTTGATGCTCCTTGCCGTTTACGGCATGCGTAGTGGCGAGGTGAGATCGTTGCGCCTTGACCAGATCGACTGGTGCGGGCGTGTCGTCAGGGTATTCAGATTGAAGCGACGGCAACCTCAGGTGTACCCGCTTTTGCCGTCGGTAGCTGAGGCCGTCGCACGTTACATCGATTCCGTTCGTCCCAAGGCGGATCATCCGGAGGTCTTTCTGGGACTACTGGCGCCACACCGTCCGCTGTCGTCCGGGGCGATGTCCGCTCTGGTAAGAAACAGATTCCAGGCCCTGGACATACAGGCGCAGCACCGCGGCCCGCACGCGTTGCGACACGCTTGTGCAGCACGGCTCGTTGCTGAGGGCCTGAGTATCAAGGAGATCGGCGACCACTTGGGTCACCGCACAACCCGAGCGACGGGGATCTACGCAAAGATCGACCTCTCTGCTCTCCGCGAGGTGGCCGACTTCGATTTGGGGGACCTGGCATGAAGGTCGGTGACGTGATCGACGCATATGTCGGGCTAAAAACATCTTTGGGGATGAGCTTCGAATCTGCCCGGCGAGTGCTTGAGCAGTTCTCGCGGGAAATCGGGAACCCGCCCATCGGAGAAGTCCAGGATGAAGCCGTAGCTGCTTTCCTTCGGGGGCGCGGCGCCCTGAGCGCCACGTGGGCGCTGAAATACAAAATACTCTCCGGCTTTTACCGATTTGCGATCAGTCGCGGGCATGCACAGAGTTCACCCTTGCCGGCCAACATGCCGAAGCTGCCGCCCCAGCGATCGCCGTATGTCTATTCGGTAGATGAGTTGCGACGGCTGCTCGAGGCCACATCGGTTGTCCACATCAACAATACCCCTCTGCAAGCACCCATGTGCCGCATGCTGCTGATTCTTCTATACGGAAGCGGGCTGCGTGTCGGCGAGGCCCTTCACCTAACCCTGCGTGATATCGATCTGAGCGAAAAGATCGTCACCGTTCGTCACACGAAATTCTTCAAGACACGGCTGGTGCCGATCGGTCCAAAGCTGGCGAAGGAGCTGGCTGCGTACCTGCAGCGCCGGCGCGACCTTCCCTTGCCGTTGGGCGACGATTCTCGTCTCTTTACAACGAAGACGGGCCGAGGCTGGCCTTACCCGCATGTGAACACCTTGTTCCACCACGTCCGACGAGCAGCCGGTATCGTTTGCGCCGCCGAATGTCGTCCGCCACGCATCCACGACATCCGACACACGGCTGCGGTCCATCGAGTTGTCGCTTGGTATCGTGCTGGCTGCGATGTCCAGCGGTTGCTGCCACGGCTCGCGACGTACCTCGGCCACGTCGACATCAAATCGACCCAGCGGTACCTCCATATGACAACCGATCTTCTACAAGAGGCCAGCCGGCGCTTCGCGCGCTATGCGCAATCGGAGAACAGTTTATGAACGAGAAGACCTTGATGGGGCCGTGGGTCCGGCGCTTTCTGCTCGAACACCTGGTCAGCGAGCGCAACCTTTCCCGCAATACGCAAGCCAGTTATCGCGACACGCTGACGCTGCTACTGCCCTTTGCCAGTGAGCACAGCGGCTGCGCCATCGATCGGTTGACTGTAGAGGACCTGACGCCAGCCATCGTCCGCAAATTCCTGGAGCATGTGGAGTCTGTGCGTGGATGTAGCGGCCTGACGCGCAACAACAGGCTTGCAACCGTCCATTCCCTCGCGAAATTCATTGGGATGCGCTCTCCGCGCCATATCGCCTGGGCGACAGAGATCCGCTCGATTCCCTTCAAGAAGGTTGCGAAGAACCTGATCGGCTACCTCGAACGAACTGAGATGGACGCACTGCTGAAATCACCAGACCGGCGCACGGAACTGGGCGATCGTGATTACGCGATCCTATTGTTCCTCTACAACAGTGGCGCACGAGCTGATGAAGCCGCAGGATTGCTTATCAGGGATCTGCACCTGAAGGCGGCGCCGGCCGTTCGCATCGTGGGCAAGGGCAACAAGCACCGTCTGATTCCGCTGTGGCCCACGACAGTCTCAGCGCTGTCGCGGTTGATTGCCGGTCGCACTGAAACGGAACCGGTATTCCTTGGGCGACGACACGAACGCATGACCCGCTTCGGCATACACAGGCTTGTCACTCGCTACGCGAGGTTGGCCTCGAAGTCCGCACCGTCGCTGACCGCCAAGCGCGTCAGCCCACATACGGTCCGGCACACCACGGCGGTCCATCTACTCCGCTCGGGCGTGGACATCAACACCATCCGGGCGTGGCTGGGTCATTTTTCGCTCGACACTACGCACGTGTACGCAGAGGTTGATATGGAGATGAAGGCGGCTGCGCTGGCAAGTGTCGATATCAAGGGGTTGGCTGGGACTGAACCCCGACGCACGCATCTGCCTTCGTTGATGGCGTTCTTGAAAGGTCTATAGCCTCGGTACCCGGTCTATTAATGTTGCCGTAGGGGCCGTCGAAGAACAGAACGCCTGGGGGCCTGCATCCCAGGGCAACATAAATGCGGCCGCCACATACCGGCTGTCATGTGTTGCAACACATGACAGCCGCTACTGCGGCCTGTACCGCGCCTGGCTCAAGCGGCAGGATGTCGTGCTGCGCCACGAACACCGCGCCGGCGAGAAGCTGTTTGTCGATTACGCCGGGCCCACGATTCCCGTCCATGATCCGGTGACCGGCGAGGTCCGCCCGGCGGCGGTCATTGTGGCCGTGCTCGGCGCCAGCAACTATACCTTCGCCGAGGCCACCTGGGGGCAGGGGCTGGCCGATTGGATCGGTTCCCACCTGCGCGCCTTTGAATTCTTCGGCGGCGTGCCCGAGATCGTGGTGCCGGACAATCTGAAGTCCGGCGTCACGCGCGCCTGCCGCTACGAGCCGGACCTGAACCGCACCTACGAGGAGATGGCCGCGCACTATGGCGTGGCCGTAATTCCGGCGCGGCCCCGCAAGCCCCGCGACAAGGCCAAGGCCGAGGCCGGCGTGCTGGTGGTCGAACGCTGGATTCTGGCCGCGCTCCGCAAGCGCAAGTTCTTCTCGCTCGGCGAACTCAACGAAGCCATCGCTGAACTGCTGGCGCGCCTGAATGACCGGCCCTTCCGCAAGGCCGCGGGCACACGCCGCAGCCTGTTCGAGGCGCTCGACCAACCCGCCCTGCGGGCCCTGCCCGCCGAGCGCTACCAGTACGGCGACTGGGCCACTGCGCGGGTCAACATCGATTACCACGTGGTCTTCGAGGGCCACTTCTACAGCGTGCCCTACCGGCTGGTGCACGAACCGGTGGAGGTCCGCGCCGCCGCCCACACCATCGAAATCTTTCACAATGGCGTGCGCGTGACCAGCCATGTCCGCAGCCGCGCGCCGAACCAGGCCACCACGGCCGCCGAGCATCGGCCCAAGGCTCATCAGCGCCACCTGCAGTGGACCCCCTCGCGGCTGGTGGAGTGGGGCCGGACGGTCGGCCCGCTCACCGCCCAACTGCTGGAGTGCATCCTCGCCTCCAAACCTCATCCCGAGCAGGGCTACCGCTCCTGCCTGGGCATCATCCGGCTCGGCGATCGTTACGGCGCGGCGCGCGTGGAGGCCGTCGCCCGCCGCGCGCTCGATCACCGCACCTACTCCTACAAGAGCGTCGAATCCATGCTTCGGCACCGTCTGGACACGCTGCCGGACCCCGCGGCCGGCCCGCCCCGGCCGCCGCTCGACCACCCCAACCTGCGCGGCTCTGACTATTTCGATCCCCCACCTCCCCCGGAAGGAACCCCACCATGCTGAATCAACCCACGCTCGACAAACTCTGCGCCATGCGCCTGCGAGGCATGGCCGAGGCCCTGCAACAACAACTGCAGGAGCCGGACATCCACCAACTGAGCTTCGAAGAACGCTTCGGCCTGCTCGTCGACCGCCAGTGGAACTGGCGCCAGAATCGCGCCCTCGAGCGCCGATTGCGCAACGCCCGCCTGCAGGGTCCGGCCTGCGTCGAGGACATCGATTACCGCACCCCGCGCGGCCTGGACCGCGCCGTGGTGCGGTCGCTGACACAAAACTCAGCGTGGGTCGAAGCCCATCAGAATCTGTTTCTGACCGGCTCCACCGGAATCGGCAAGACCTGGTTGGCGCGGGCCATCGCCCAGAAGGCCTGCCGCGACGGCCACACGGCGCTGTTTGAAAAGGCCAGCGAATTGTTTCGCGATCTCGCCATGGCGAGAGCCGACGGCAGTCATGGCAAGCTGCTCGGCGAACTGGGCCGGGTCGATGTGCTGGTGGTCGATGACTTCTGCATGGCCCCATTGGCCGAAGCCGAACGCCGGGACTTTCTGGAGATCTGCGACGCCCGGTATCAAACGCACTCGACACTGCTGACCAGCCAACTGCCGGTGGCCTCCTGGCACGCCCAGATCGGAGATCCGACACTGGCCGATTCGATCCTCGACCGCCTGGTCCACAACGCCCACCGGATCGAATTGCGCGGCGAATCGATGCGCCGGAAACGCGGGAAGGGTCCGAAAGAGAACGAATGAACCCGTTGTTTTCGACATTGCTGAGCGGGGCGAGGGGGCTCAAACGCCGTCTCATTCATCGACACTTCCACCGAGTCCGGCTCGATCGCCCTCTGGTGCGACGGTGAGCT
>ERZ761609.1558-NODE-1558-length-19588-cov-43.509190_pt1 | contig 19588 bp, 13 predicted proteins | sample MGYA00511163_ERZ761609 | MGnify/ENA primary metagenome ERZ761609 (study PRJEB28899, sample SAMN02445070) | bioreactor sludge metagenome | biome: EBPR sludge | place: Australia: Brisbane, Thorneside Wastewater Treatment Plant | collected 2011-12-16 ... | reverse complement strand
GTGGGTCCACTGGGGCCCGTAGATATTGTCGAGCGGAACTTCCAGCCAGCTCAGCGTGCCCTTCTCGCCGGACTTCCAGATGGCCGGCTGGGGCTCCTTCCACTGGGTGCCGCCGTTGCTGGAGCCGGGCCAGCAGACCGGGCTCCGGCGTCCGGTGGCCACGTCGATCTCGAAAATGCCTTCGTCGGGGCAGTTCGTATCGCACAGGATGTGGGAACCCGCCCGGTTGGGGCTGACGTGCCACACGGGGTACTCGGTGATGGGCGTCACCTCGCGGCTCTGCCAGTCGAGCCGGTACAGCGCCTTGCGCCAGTGGACGAAGACCAGATCACCGGTCACGCCGAGGAAGGTTTCGTGCGTGATCCATTCCTCGAAGGGATTCTCCATCAGACACTCGAGGCCGGTGCCGTCGCGGCGGACGCGGTACATGCGTGGCGCGGGGTCGGCCGCGAACTCGATCCAATCGGGTTCGAGCGGGTGGAACTGCGGGTGGATCACAGTGCGGTTGAAGGGGATCACGTGCCAGTCGCGGCCATCCGCGCGGCCGGCCACCAGACCCTGCTCGCTGCCCCGCTTGTAGGCTGCCGTCAGCCAGCGGCCCTCATCGCCCAGGGTGCACTCGCCCAGCTGCGCGCCTTCGAAGCCGACAACCACGGATTCATCAAGCGTGGCGCGGTCGAGCCGCCAGATGGCGCCGCCGCGAACGAAGTACACGGTCGCCCCGTCGGGCGCGAGCGTGGGCGAATAGGCGTGGATGGGCGCCGCGGCGGTCAACTGCCGGATCGAGCCTTCAGGAAAGGCGGCTTCGTAAAGCTGCGCCTCGCCCGCGCGGCAGGAAATGAACACCAGCGTGCCCCCGTCGGGCGTAAACGAACTTTGCAGAAAATAACTGAGGTGGTTCGTCGAGGGGTGGCTGGTGATTTGGACGACGCGGGCGCCGGTGGCGGGGTCGGCGAAAACCAGGGATTCGGCGGGCAGCCGGGCGCCCTTGCCGGTTTGGAGTGCGGCCATGAAAACAGCATAGCGGGCCCGGTGGTTTCGTTTTATGGCTACCGATTTCGTTGCGGCCGTGGCGGGTTCGATTAGTGCTACACTTGCCTCCATTAGTAAGCGGCATCCGAGGTCGGTTTCGGATGATCGGGAAGGCTTGCAATCCTCGGTAAACAGGTGCAAGCTGACGACAACGGGGTATTCGATCTTGCAGGCGAATGCCTGATCGCAGGGAGGTTTGACTCGATGTTTGACAGAAGATGGCAGGACCGGTGCAGCATCCTCTTGCTGGCGCTGGTAATCATGGGCGCGGCCGTGTTGCCCGCCCGGGCACAGGTGCTTTACGGCTCCATCGTGGGTACGGTGGAGGATCCTTCGGGTGCGGTGGTGCCAGGCGCGGCAATCTCGGTCACCAATGCCGCAACCGGCGTCTCCCGCGACGTGAAGGCGGACGACCAGGGGCGGTACACCATCGTGAATCTGCTCGCGGGCACATACACGATGACGGTGACTTCACCAGGCTTCCGTACGCTGTCGCGCACGGGCGTGGAGGTGACCATCAATACCGTGACCCGCGTGCCGCTGCGGCTTGAAGTGGGCCAGGTGAGCGAGCAGGTGACCGTGGAGGCCACCGCAATCTCCTTGCAAACCGACCGCACTGACACGCGCGCGGAGATCAACTCCCGCGCGGTGGTGGAACTGCCGCTGGTGGCTTACCGCAATTACCAGAGCCTGATCGACCTGGTGCCGGGGGCAACGCCCTCGACCACGCAGAATTCGATGGGCGCGTCGCCGCAGCGGTCGCTGACGACGAACGTGAACGGCACGAACCGCAACAACAACAACACGCGCGTGGACGGAGCGATCAACGTTTACATCTGGCTGCCGCACCACACGCTCTATAACCCGCCGGTGGAGGCGATCGAAACGGTGAACATCTCGACGTCGTCGTTCGACGCCGAACAGGGCATGGCCGGCGGCGCGGCCGTGACCGTGGCGACGAAGTCCGGCACCAATCAGATGCGCGGCGTCGCTTACTGGTACCACGACAACCAGCACCTCTACGCACGGCCGTTCTTCTTCCGGCAGGATGCGGTGAGGCCGCCGCTGCCAAAGCAGATCAACAACATTCCTGGCGGCGCCATCGGCGGCCCGATCATCAAGAACAAGCTTTTCTACTTCTTCAGCTACGAGCGGACCTCGCAGTTCACAGCACCGTTCGGCAATTTCACCGTCGCCCGCGACGATATGAAGGCTGGCAACTTTGCCGCCTATCTTGGCCTCGGCGCCATCTACGATCCCCTCACCGGAACCCCCACCGGCGCCGACCGCACCCCGTTTGCCGGCAACGTCATCCCCACATCGCGAATTTCACCCATCTGGAATCGGATTCAGGCCCTCTCGCCTCAGCCCAACCAGCAAGCGGCGGACATTTACGGTATCGCTAACAACTACTTCAGCACGGCCAGCTTTGGCTTGGCGCGCGATCAGTACGATATCAAGTCGAACTACAACGTGAGCGAAAAGCTGATGGTGTGGGGGAAGTACTCCGACATGGTCGCCCCTGTCACCGGCGCTGGCGCCCTCGGTGAACTCACCGGACCCGCCCTCGGCCAGCTTGGCGTCGCCGATGTCCGTGTCCAAATTCCCACCTTCGGCTTCAACTACACCGCTTCGCCTACCTTCTTGATCGACGGCGTCTTCGGCCACACCCGGTTCAAGAACATTGCGACCGGTCCCGACTACGGCCGCAACTGGGGCTCCGAGGTCTGGGGCATCCCCGGCACCAACGGCGGCAACCTCTTTGCTAACGACATCCGTTACTCCGGCCAGCCCTGCGTCAACAACGGCCTCACCGCTTGGGGCAACTGCACCAGTTCCAACCCCAACTTCTACCAGGACCGCTCCTACACCTACACCACCAACTTCTCGATGGTGAAGGGCGCTCACGAGTTCCGTTGGGGCGTCGACATCGTCCGCCATGCGATGAACCACTGGCAGCCCGAAGTGGCCAACCCGCGTGGCAATCTCGCCCCCACTGGCAACGCTACAGTGCTGCTCGGCCAGGTTTCCCGCAACGTCCACACCTACGCTGCCGGCCTGCTCAACATCCTCGGCAGCGCCTCGAAGTCGGTCCAGTTCTTCGATATGACGACCCGGGAATGGCAGAACGGCCTCTACTTCCGTGACCGCTGGCAGGTCAGCCGCAGCTTCACGCTCAACCTCGGCCTCCGCTATGAGTACTACCCCCTCATGACGCGTGCCGACGGCCGCGGCATCGAGCGCTGGGATCCCACCACCAACCTCGTCACCATCGGCGGCGTTGGCAACATCCCGCGCAGCAACGGCATGACGACCTCCAAGAAACTGTTCGCCCCCCGCATCGGCTTCGCATGGCGTATCAACGATCAGACCGTGCTGCGTGCCGGCTACGGCATCACCTACAACCCGATGGTCGTTTCGCGCCCCCTGCGCGGCCTCTACCCCTCCACCATCGGCTCCAGCTGGGTCCAACCCACCCAGTTCGGCTACTTCGGTTTGTTAAGCAACGGCATTCCCGACGTCGCCACTCCCGACATCAGCACGGGCACCCTGCCTCTGCCTCCCACTGTTGACATGGGTCCCCGCAGCCCGTGGGGCGGCCTCATCAGACGCGGCTACATCCAGAGTTGGAACTTCACCCTGGAACGCCGCCTGCCGGCTGACTTCCTCGTCTCGGTCGGCTACGTCGGCAACCAGACCGTCCGCCAGTTCCTGGACCGCGACATCAACGCCTCCCCCATTGGCGGTGACGCCGCCGGGCGTCCGCAGGCCGCTACCTTTGGCCGCCGCATCGCCTCCAACATGTGGGACGGCTGGGGCAACGCCAACTACCACTCTATGCAGGTCGCCATCAACAAGAACCTCTCGCGCGGCCTCTTCATGAAGGGCGCCTACACCTGGTCCAAGGCCATCAACATGGCCGACGAAGACGGCTGGGTGAGCCTGCCTCTCACCAATATCCCCGAATCTCTCGACCGCAACCGCGCGCTCGCCGGCTACGACCGCCCACACATGTTCGTCATGAGCTGGGTCTATGAACTACCCTGGGGCAGTGGCCGTCCCATTCCCCTTCGCGGCTTCATGGACTACCTCGCCGGCGGCTGGCGTGTGAACGGCATCTACTCCGCCTATAGCGGCACGCCGTTCACGGTTTCGGCTAGCACCGCTTCTCTTAACGCCCCCGGCTCCAGCCAGACCGCCGACCTCAAAGCCCCCATTAAGTTCATCGGGGACGTCGGGCGCGGCACCCAGTGGCTCGACGTCACCTCCTTCGGCGACCCCAACTTCGGACGCCCCGCCGGCACCTTCCGCTTCGGCACCATGGGCCGCAATGCACTCCGCGGACCCGGGTTCCAGAAGGCGGACATGGCGGTGTTCAAGGACTTCCGCATCACTGAACGCTTCGTCGTTCAGTTCAAGGCCGAATCCTTCAACATCAGCAACACCCCGCGCTTCAACAACCCTTCATCGAACGTCAGCAACATGGTGTTCAATACCGATGGTTCAATCCGGTCGATCAACGACTTCATGGCCATCACCAGCGCCTTCGCCGATTCCGAGCGCAAGTTCCGCTTCGGCGTCCGGCTCTCCTTCTGAAGCTAATCCAGCAAACAGACCGGGCCGGCGGCGCACTGCCGCCGGCCCGGTCTTCTTTGTGCATTACCGGACTTGCAACGTGAAGGGCTGGGATTGCAGGTCGCCCACGGTGAGCACCAGTGGGATGGTCTGGGCACGCGGAGTTTGCTCGGAAAGCTGGAGATAGAGGGAATGGTCCGCGGGCATCTTCTGGAGCATGATCACCGTGTGCTCAACGGTTCCGCTGCGCACCTTCAGGCTGGCCATGGCCGTATCCGCGGCGAGGCCGCTGACACGCAGTTGAATCAGGTCGCCCGGCGCCGGCGCGTTGCCGGCCTGCAAAGGCAGGCCCATAATCGAGAGCGCGGCGGTGATGGCAGGCGGTGCCGGCGGCGGCGCGGTCAGCACGATCGCGCCCGGCAAGGCCTCCTCGCCTGACACCGAAAGCCGCACCACGGCCACGCCCGGCTCCAATCCAGCGGGCACCCGCACTGTCACGGTGGTTCCCTCGGTCGAGACCACCTGCGCCGCCTGGCCGCCGATGCGCACCGAAGTGGTCGCCGGGAACAGCGGGTTGGTCAGATTGCCCACCGGCAGCGTGACGAGGCCGCCCGGATACATCGGCGCATCCGCCATCGCCGACATCACCAGGTACGCGCGCCGCACGGTGGCCGGAAAGACCTGGAGCGCATTGTCCACCACGTCCCACCGCAAACCATCCGCCACGGTCATCGCCAGCGGACCGGCCACCGCCGCGGGCGCCACCGAGACCTGCGCCAGCAGCCGTTCAGCGCCCGTCCGCCACACCCGATGCACCGTCACATCGCTCGAACCAAAGCCAAGGCCAGGCGCGCTCTCCCAACGCGCGCCGGCGGCGGTGATTTCGACTACAGCTTCGACGCCCGGCGGCAGCGCCGCATCGAGGGTCTGAATCGCGAAGTCGGGCGCAGTGTCATAGACGTGCGCGTGGCTGGTTCCGCCGTCGAGCATCGCGGAGCTTTGACCCTCGCCGTCAAACACGCTCACCCGCGCCCTGTGGCCCTGACGTGCCGGCGGCGGGCTCACCCGCAGCGCGGTTGCCTCCCGCTGCTCGATGCGCCCCGCCGCGCCGTCAAACAGCACCCGGGCCGATTCCGTGAAGCCCTGTCCCCGGACGGTCACGCTGCCATCGGCGTTCGTTTCCACTTTTTCCACCGCCGGCGGCGTGTTGCGGGCCACCCGGTACGCGCCCGGCGCCACGTGCGTCTCGCCGTTCAACCGGAACACCATGTGCCGGATTCCGGGCGCCGCATCCTCGGGCACGCGCAGGTCAGTTTGCAGATAGCTGGGGGCCGGCGCATAGGCGAACACCCCCGGCGCCAGCAATTCCTCCGGCGCGCGAAGCAGAGACGCCGTCAATCCCGCCACGGGCCCGGTCATCGTGGACATCCCATAGCCAAACAGCACAACCGAACCGCGCTGCTGGCCGGCGTGCAGATAGGCCGGCTTCACCGCCGTCTGGCCCAGGAACCGGTAGGTCTGCACCGAATGGAGATTCACCCGGCTCCGCGGCTGCACCGTGAACCAGACGCCGTCGTTCGTCTCGCCCTTCTTCACTTCCACCTGGAACTCCGGCGTCTGCCCGGAGGGAAAGAATGTCAGGTCAAAAGCGCCGCCCGGCGCCATGGCCCCATCAGGGCCAATGGGGAGGTCGAGGTTCACCGGCTGCGGCTCGCCCGCCAGCCCCGGCGGCAGGGGATGGGCATAGACATAATAGGAGCCGGGCGCCAGGCCCTGAATCCGGTAAGATCCATCCGGCGCCGTCAGTGCGCTCACCGCTTCGCCCGTCGGCGTCAACGCCACCACCGAAGCCAGATGCACGCCCGTCCCGCCCATCAGCACCCGTCCGCTGATCGAGCCGGTCTCCTCGCGGAACTGTGCCGTCGGATAGAGCGCCGAGATGCCCGCGATGTCATCGGCCGATAGCGGCAGCCCCTTCGTGGTGGCGCGCGTGATCTCGGTGGACATGGTCCCCGACGCCCAACTGTGCTGCAGCCCGATCGTGTGCCCCAGCTCGTGCACGATGGTCTGGAACAGTCGCTCGCTCCAGCTTGGCCGCGCCGGCTCGGCCAGGTTCGCGGGCAGCACCAGCAGCGACTTCACGATCGGAACGAAGACGCTCCCGTCCTTCTCGGTCACTTCACCCAAAACTTCCGGCCCGCCCATGGCCACCAGTCCCGGCGGCACCTCATCGAATACCACTTCCACGCGCGGCCCGCTCATCGGCGTGCCCGGCTCGCTCAACCCGCCGAAGGTCAGCCGCAGCTCAGAGGTTCTCACCGTGTTCCAGACGTTCGCCGCGGCCCGGATCTGGCTGAACAGCGCCTCGCGCGAATCGCCCTCGGCCAACTGTTCCGGCCCCGCGCGTTCAATGAAGAACGGAATCCGCTTGCCGGGCGCCGAGCGCAGATCGAAGCGCGTCAGCACCGGCTGAAACGGGCCGTTCCGCGTCAGGTAGCGGACGAAATGCGCGTAACCAGAAGCCTCCTGCCAGCCCACAAGCAGCAGGGCGGCCAGCGCCACGGCCACTTTCGCCCGGCTCATCGTACCACCCCCGCGCCGCGCACGCGCCGCGCCAGTTCCGTCCAGGTAAGCTCCACCGCCTGGTCGGCGATCTCCTTGCCCGAGCCATCCACCACCTGCGCCGCCGTGGCCGGTCCGCGCCGCAGCACCAGCTCGCCCCTGGCATCCGCCGTCGCGGTGAACAGCCCTTGCGACAGCCCAATAATGTGATGGACGCCCGACTTGCTGGTCCAGACGAACACCACATACTCAGTGCCAATCTCAAGCGATGGCGTCCCGGCGAAGGACTGCCGCGCCGCCCCCAACCGTCCGCCCGGAACGCTCAGCGCCACGCTCGCCCCCGGCGCGCCCTTCAGCGTCTCCGCCACCTGGAAAGTGTAGTCGGTGTAGATGATCCCGCCGCGCCGCACGCCCTCCGCCCGCACCGCCTTGCCGCGGACGATGCTCGTGGACTTCTCAATCATCTGCTCCATCGAAAGGCGCTCAATTGTAGTACTCGGTGCTACGATTGCCGCCAAAAGGGCCAGGATGGGCAGAAACGGACGCATGGCTATCACCCCAACTTTAGCAAGACGGATGCCAATCCGACTTTCTTTTGCAATCAATACGTTACGGAATCACGTCGCAGCCGGACCTGAGTCGGCCTGACACAGAATGGCACACCGCGCGTCCCGAATCAACGGAAGCTCAGCCACACCAGCAGCCCCGAACGCAGGCTCCACGCCCAGGTGCGGATCCAATTCGTGGCCACCAGGGCGGCGTGCGCGCCCGCATCGAAGCCGGCCGCCAACTCCCCATGCCGCGGCACCTGGAGAAACGCCGTACTCCCCCAGATCATACCGACCAGCGCCAACCCCATCCACGCCGCCCACGCCGGCGCCCCGGCGGGACGCGCAAACACCAGCGCCACCGCCGCCGCCAGCTCCGCCAGCATCACCGGACCAACGACCATCGTGATGCGCCCCGTGTGCGCGGCCTCATAGGCGGGGAAGTAATCCGCACCCACCTTGGCAAACAACGGATAATGAACCACTTGCACTGTCCAGATGAGTCCGGTCAGAAACAGCGCCGGAGCCACGTTGGCGGCCAGCACCCACCGGCTCACTCGGCCACCCCGGCATCCGGATCCGGCGCCTCCTCCGGCGCAGGCTCTCCTTTCATGTCACGGAGCAGCGCTTCGGCCGCCCGTCGCCCGCTTTCCATCGCGCCCTGGATCGAGGGTGTCGCCAGGTGGTCGCCCGCGGCGTAGAGTCCCGGCCCCAGTCGCGGGTCGCGGGCCCAGTCGAGGGGGGTCACCACCGGCTGCGCATGTTCGATCTGATACATGCGCACCAGCTTCCACCGCGAAGCTGACACCCCGAACCAGCGCTTCAACTGCGACATCACATTCGACGCCACCGATCGTTCGTCCCGCGACGGCAACCCCAGCACACTCACCGAGATCAGATGCTGCCCCTCCGGCGCATAATCCGGCGACACCAGGCTCATCACCGCCAGATTGTTAATCAGCCCGCGCCCGCTGCCGCCCAACACCAGCACCGGATCGTCGACGGGCGGCTCATCGGCGGCGAAGTAGAGGCACGTCACCGCCCGCGACGGCGTCGTCTTCCGCGATTGCACCAGCCGGTGCGCCTCGGGCCCTTCCACCGCCACCACCACGTTTTCGCCCGTCACCGTCTCCCCGCCCTCGAGCGTCACCGTCCGCCCCTCCAGGCTCCGCACCCGCGCGTTCAGCCGCACCGAGCCCTCCGGCAGCCCCGCCGCCAGTTGCTTCGGAATCTCGCCCATGCCCTTCGCCGGCACCGCCGCGTCCCCCTCCGACATCATCCGGAAAACGAACTCGAACATGCGGCTCGAAGCCCCCAGCTTCGGCTCCAGTTGAATCCCACCAAACCACGGCCGGAAAAACTCGTCGATAATCCGCTCGGAAAACCGCCGCCGCAGTAATGCTTGCCGCGTGCTCATTTCCGGTCTTGCGAAGATCTCTTCAATAGACCGCGCCAGCAATTCCGAACGCAGGCGCGACATCCGCATCTTGTCCCACAAACTCCCCACGGGCGAAAACAGATTGTGAAACCAGGAGCCCGGATCGCGCCAGGGATCGGAAATGCGGTAAAAATGGCCCTCTTTTCTGACCAAAGCGCCGGGCACAAACGCGCATAATTCCAGCGCCTCGTAGTCCAGCACCGCCATCGCCTCGGGATACGCCGTCAGCAGCACCTGAAAACCGCGGTCCAGCCGGAAACCGTCCACTTCATCCGTGCGCACCCGCCCGCCCACGCCGTCCGAAGCCTCCAGCAAAGTGAAGGAGACCCCCGCCTGCTGGAGCCGCCGCGCGCAGCACAGCCCCGCGAGCCCCGCGCCCACGATGATCACGTCACACTGACTCATGTTCCTCCGCGTCCAGCCGCCGCCGGGAATTCCGGATCTCGCGCAGCACCAGAAACTCCGACACGTTCTCCGCCGTCAACAGCCCCACCAGCCTTTCACCCTCGAACACCAGCATGCAACTGCCTCGCGCTCCCAACAGCGGCACAGCCTCGGAAAGATCCATCTCGGGCTTGATGCGCGCGAAGTTCCGGTCCATCGCTCCGGCCACATAACCCTCCGGCCCCTCGGAGGCCATCGCCCGCATCAGCGCCGTACGCGACAGCAACCCCGCCACCGTGCTGCCGGTCATCACCGGAAAGTCCTGCTGCGAAGTGGAAAGCAACAGCGCGGCAGCGTCGCGGATCGTATCGCCGTGGTTCAGCGTCCGGAAGTCGGTGATCATCGCCGCCCGCACCTTCTCGCCCCGGATCAGCACCTTCTGCTGCGAAGCCACGCTCTCCTGCACCGCGCCCACATACACGAAGAAGGCGATGAACACCAGGATGAAGTTCATGGCCAGCAGCCCGTACAGGCCCATCATCGCGGCCATGCCCATGCCCACCCTCGCCGCCGTGCGCGTCGCTTCGTGCTCCGGGCGGAAGCGCGAAAGCAGGCTCCGCATGATCCGCCCCCCATCCATGGGAAATGCCGGCAGCAGATTGAACCCCGCCAGCACCAGGTTCGCCGTGGCAATCATCGGCAGCAGGCTCCGGTCGTTCGCCTCGGTCCAGTTCTCCGGAGCCAGTGGCGCGCCGCTCACGAACAGCCACAGATAAATCAGACCCGCGATCACCAAATTGACCATCGGGCCCGCCAGCGCCACCCACAATTCCTCGGCCGCTTTCGGCTGCCGCTCCAGCCGCGCCAGTCCGCCAATCGGCAGCATCACGATCTCCAGCGTCCGGATGCCATAGCGCCGCGCCACCAGCGCATGCCCCAATTCGTGCAGCAGCACCGAGCCGAAAATCGCCACAATATACAGGGTCATCGCCGCCGCGCTCTGCTTGCCCCGCGCCCCAAAGACGATCAGCGACACCACGATCAGCCAGAACGTGAAGTGAAAGCGCACCGGCACGCCAAAAATCTGGACATTGCCTACGCAGCCGGGCATCCGGCGCTCGTCCACCGGATTCTGCCGTTCGTTCTCCACTCGCTTGGATCCCTGATCCAATTCTCTCATCGAATGGACGCCCGGACGAACAATCTCAGGCGCTGAATTCCGGCGATGCGTACTCGCGCCCGGTCACCAGCGCCAGATAATCCGGCCGGTCCGCCGCGCTCAGGTGCCGGTAGCTGCGAATCACCTCGCCGTGGAAGATCAGAAACACGCCCGGCATCTGGAACCCATCGCCCACCAGCATGCCCACGCCGTGCCGGCCCAGAATCCCCGCCTCGAAGCCGCGCCACCACACCTTGGGCCCGAACAAATCGCCCAGGCTGCCTCGCGGCAGGCCGAAGGCGCGGTACAGCGCACGGTCCGGGTCGCTCACGCGCGGCACCTTCTCCAAACCATACTTCTTGAAGAACTGCGCACCCTGCTCCTCGCTGCCCATGTGGACCAACGCCAGCCGCGCACCCTGCGCCTCGATCTCCTTGCGCTTCGCCGCCAGGTCCGCCAGCGCTTCCCGGCAGAACGTGCAACCGGCATGGCGCAGGAACACCAGCAGCACCGGCGACAGCGCCGACATCTCATCCAGCGTCACCCCCTGGTTCGTCCGCCGCCGCATCGCCATGCGCACAATCTCGGGCGACAGCGTCCGGCGGTGCTGCAACGATTGCTGGTAGGCCTCGTGCAAAATCATGGCGAACGGCACACACCAGATCAAATCGTTCACCACCGCAAGCCACAGCGCCGTCTCCGGCAGCTCGCCCGCGCGCACGCCCAGTACCGCCGCCGCCGCGCCGCCCAGTTTGCTCGCCACCCCCATCAGCGCCACTGCCCAGTGCCGCACCGGGTTCGTCGCCGCCACCAGATAGCCCAGCCCCATCACCGCAATCGCGAAGCCCAGCGAGTACGGCAGCAGCAGATAGTTCGGCCGCGCCAGCCCCAGTGTCTCGAACATCCCCGTTGGATTGGCGAAGACATAGGCCGCCCAGGCCAGATTGTATAGGCCGGCGGCCGTCATGGCCGCCTTCATCCACGCTTTCGGTTTTCCGCTGCCTGGATTGGACATGCGTTTGGGTACTTCCTTTTCTTAACCGCTTTGTTTAGCAGATGCCGGCTGCCGTCCCCACGATGGAGAAGATTATGCGTAAACCGTCCGCCCGCTCAGCCCGCGCTCCCTTCGGCTCGCAGCAGGATCGCCTCGCGCGGCATCCCCGGACGGCCGAAAATCCGCGCCGACTCCGCCACCAGCACCGCGCCCAGCACGAACAGCGCCACCGCGATAATCCGCACCGGCGTCGCCGTCGCCGCCGAACTGATCTGCAACACCAGCGCCGACATCGTGATCCCCACCATGAACACCGTCGGGATTCCGGCAAACCACCACCGCCGCCCCGTCCGCTTCAGCCAGAAGGTGACCGACAGCAGCGCCAGCCCCGCCAGCAGTTGATTCGTGCTGCCGAACACCGGCCAGATCGCCCGCCACACCGGCAGCACCACGCCCGATGGCGTCGTGTACGTCGTGTAGGCCATCAACAGCGGAATCACCATCGTGATCAGCGTCGCCTTCACCCGGTTCGCCGCCACGCGGTTGTCCCAATCAAAAAACTCCTGCAACACATACCGCCCCAGCCGCGTGCAGGTGTCCAGCGTTGTCAGTAGGAACGTGGAAAGCGTCAGCAGCCCCAGCATCGAACCCACCCGCATCGGCAGGCCGAAGGAGTTCAAAAACGTGCCCATCCCTTGCGCATACACCGTCACCGGATTCTGCCCCAGCGTCTCGGGGCCGAACCGCAGCATCATCACGCACGCCACCGAGATCACCGCCACCACGCCCTCGGTCAGCATCCCGCCATAGCCGATCCGCCGCGCGTCGCTCTCCCGCCGCACCTGCTTGGCCGTCGTCCCCGAACTCACCATCGAATGAAACCCGCTGCAGGCGCCGCACGCAATCGTGATGAACAGAATGGGGAACAGCGGCCCAAGGTGCGGCACGCTCTGGAAAACCGGATCCGTGGGATCGATCACCGCCGGATAATTCGGCATAATTCTACCCGAAATACTGCCTATTACCAGGCCAGCGCCCCCGCCCAATACCGCCAGGTAAAGCATGAAACTCGACAAATAATCCCGCGGATGCAGCAACACCCACACCGGCGTCACCGAGGCGATAAAACAGTAAATCAGCAGCATCACCGACCAGAACTGCCGCGCCTCCCCCAGGAACTTCGGCACATACTCGCCGTCCGAGGTGATCGACGACGACCAGATCGCCGCCGCCAGCAGCAGCCCCACGAACACCGTCGTCGAAAGCCACAGCGGAATCTGCGTCCGGTGGTTCACGATCCCCAGTCCCACCGCCAGCAGCATGAAGATGCCGCTCGCCACGGCCACGCCCGTCCCCTGCACTTCGGCGGCCCCGGTCGCGCCCGGCGTATCGATGAAGCTCACCGCCGTCAGGTCCAGAAACACCACAATCACATACACCAGCGTCAGCCAGATGAAGGCCAGGAACAGCTTGTAGGCCAGCGGCGACATATACTGCCGCGCCAGCTCCGCAATCGACTTCGCCTTGTGCCGCATGCTCGCCACCAGCGAGCCAAAATCATGCACCCCGCCCACGAAGATCGACCCCAGAATGATCCACGCAATCGCCGGCGCCCAGCCGAAAAACATCGCCGCCAGAATCGGCCCCACGATCGGCCCCGCCCCCGCGATCGAGGAAAAATGATGCCCAAACAGGATCGCCGTGGGCGCCGGCACGTAGTCCGTGCCGTCGTACATCGTCTCCGACGGCACCGCGTGCCGGTCGCTCACCTCCAGCCGCCGCGCGACAAATGCGCCGTACAATCGGTAAGCCAAGGCGAATGAAACAATTGCGGCGGCCAACAGCAGTGCGATCATCGTTCGGTTGCCTGTTCGAGCGGGGTGATGCCCAGTATAGCGGACTTCACCCCGTCCCACAAAAGTACTGGTACTTCCCTGACCCCCGCCGGAACCAAAGTCCAAGTGCCATTTACAGGATTTCTCCTTAATCTGGGATCAGTTTCCGGGTTTCTGCTGTATAGTAGAGAAGGCGAAGCCTTGGAGGAGGCCAAACTGGATGCGTAAATTTCTCGGAGAAGCCGTTTTAGGGCTCATGTTGGCAGGGTCGGTATCCGCCGGACCCATCAGTTTCAGCTCAGCTGGCGGACAGTCCACGGAAGGCATCGGGGCTTTCAGCGGCACGATTCAATACCATAACAACCAGCTGACCCTCACGCTCACCAATCAGAACACGCCCCAGCAGGGCGGCTACATCACCGCGTTCGCCTTCATGGTGCCGGATGCCGTCACGGGCGTGAGTCTCGCCTCCTACAGCTACGGTTTCGACACGCTGCTTGGCCCGGGCGTCAGCGCCCCGCCGCTCGGCACGTTTGACTTCGGCTTGTCCACCAACGGCAGTTGGACCGGCGGCGGCCCGCCGCAACAGGGCGTCCCCGTCGGCGGCACGGGCACATTCGTCTTCAACATCTCGGGCCTGCTCGCGCCGATGACCACCCAGCAGTTCTACGACCTGATCGCGAACCCCAGCAACCCTACCGGCCAGATGCCTGACTCCTGGCTCGCTGTGCGCTTCCGCGGCGGCCTGGATCCCAACGGCTGGAGCGACAAAGTCACTCCCGGCTGGCCGTTGACCGATGTCCCCGAGCCGTCCACCTACCTGATGCTCGGCTCCGCGTTTGCCGGCCTTGCGCTGCTCCGCCTGCGCCGCCGCGCTTAGGCTTCCTTCCAGAACAATTCGGCGTCCGACCGGCGGATATAGTTGGCATCCAACGCCGCCGGATCGGTCAACGCCGGCTTCGCCAGCCGCCCCACCGCCGCCGCCAGCGCCCTTGGCGTTTGTGTCACCATCCTGCCCCCGGCCAATTCCGGCGTGGGCGACAGGATCTCCGCCCCCTCCGGCAATCCCGCCAACCACCGGTCCAGCGGACCCACCGTCTCCGCCCCCACCAGTTCCAAATCCGCTCTGTAAAGCGCTCCGTACACCTCGCCCCGCCGCGCATCCAGCACCGGCGCCCGTAGCGCCGCCGTGCCGAATGACGCCATCGCCCGCAGCGTGGATACCGCCGCCGCCCGTGCTCCTGCCGCCTCCGCCAGTCCCTTCACCGCCGCCAGCCCGATCCGCACCCCGGTAAACGACCCCGGACCCGCCGCCGCCGCAAACCCCGTCACCATTTCGTAGCGCCACCCGTGCCGCTCCATCAGCCGCTGCAAGTGCTGGAACAGGATATGCCCGAATCCGTCCGGCGCATGCAGCTCCACTTCCTCCACCGTCACCCCGTTTTCCACCAGGGCAATGCTGCCATACTCCGCCGTGGTGTCCAGGGCCACAATCCGGCAAATCACTTCGTCACCGTGAAAATCTGGTCCACCGAATAGACCTTCCCCGGCGCATTCAGCGCGTAAATCCGCATGTTCAGCGTCGTGGGCGTGTCGCGGAGCACCTGCGGCGACACCCGCAGCCGCCCGTTCGCCCCCGACCCCACATAGCGGAATCCCTGGCCGCCCGAAGGGACGTCGGCCATCATCAGGTACATCATCCGCCGCGTGCCCGGCGTCTCGCGCTTCAGTTTGATCTCGAACGGCGTCTCCGCGCCCGCCTTCAGTGTGCCGCCCGGCGCCGGCGCCACCAGCTCGAAGGGCATGTTGCGCGGATTCCGCTCGGGGTCCTGCAGCAGGTTCCGGTAGCTCTCGAACTTGTACTGGCTCGCAAACACCCCGCCACGCAGCATGCCTTCCTTCCGCCCGTCCCGCGACAGGTGCAGAATCCAGTCGTGATTGTTGTGCGGCGGCGCGCCCTTGAACACGTGGTCCTTGAAATCCTTCTTTTCCTTGATCACTTCGCCCGTCGCGGGATTGATCCAATACACCTGATAGGAATGCCGCTCCGTACGCAATTCAATTGCGCCCGGCTTTTCGATGTACACCAGATATTCCGTCTCCGGCACCGACATTGCGCGCCCGCCGTCGATATCGAAATACGGCTCCAATTCCCAATAGCGCGTCCGCGAGAGCACCTCGAACCACACCGTCATCGCCCGCGTGCCCGGCGATTCCAGGAACTTCGCGCTTGGCTCGATCCGCTTGCCCCCATAGACGCCCGTGTTGCCGTACGTCGGCGCCTGCCCGTTCATCGTCGTATTCCACAGCCGCTTGCGGAAGCTCTCCGCGTCGATGTGGTGGTCGTGCGTCCGCCCGCCGCCGGAATCCTCGTAGCCGAACTCGGCGTTCACCTGCGGCTTCGCGTACAACTGGTGTTCGATCGTCCCCAGCGCGTCGTCCGAACTCTGGTACAGCAGATAGTCCAGCCAGCCGTCGTCAATCAGCGCGGAATTGGAATTCAGAGTATGCGTGGTCCGCGGATGCTGGTTGTAGTCGATCTCCTTCAACTTCAATCCCAATTCCCGCATCAATTCCCGGGCATTGTCGTATTCCTCGTATTCCTGCACCAGTTGCCACGTCACATTGAACGCCGAATAGCGCGCCACGATAAAGCGCAGATAGCGCTCCCGCTGATCCCGCGCCGGGAACAGCCGCACGAGATGGTTCTCGTCGCCCCCCAGGATCAGGTCCGAAAACAGCCCCTGCTGGTGGACGAACGCCACGCGCCGGTCCAGTTCGCGGAACCAGCCCTGGTCCGGCTCATCGGCCGAGCGGAACGCCTTTTCGGGAGCGTCCTGCCACGGCAGCGCCAGATACCGCAGGTGCGTGAACTTCTGCTCCGCCCGCTTGCGGACCGCCGCCTCGAACAACCCCCGCTCCATCCACGCACACCGGTAGCAGGTGTCGCCCATCCACAGGTGCGGCTTGCGCTGCTCGTGGTGAACCCAGAAATGCAGGTTCGCCGGGCGGATGAAGCCCGCGCTGTCCGATGGCGTGGCCGCGAACTTGCCGATCTGCCCGTTCAGCGACGCCACGTTCGACGTCATCCGGAACGTCCATTCGCCCGCTTCCGGCGGCGAGAACCGGAACACCAGGTTGGCGCCGTCATAGAACGCCGGCACGCGGTAGGTCTTGAACGAAGGCGACCGCATCTCCGCCCACAAATCCACGCTCCGGTAAGGGTTCGGGTGCTGCGTCCGGTCGGCGGCCGGAAGCTCGATGACGATCTCGCAGGGGCTGTAGGCGGGCACCGGGTCGCAGGGCGTGATGGCCGCGGCGGGGGCCGCCAGCGCGATCCAAAGCCAGGAGAGCATCCGCATGCCTTCAGTTTACTGGGCTGCGTGTTGTAATGGCGGAATGGCTCTCCGCTCGCTCGTGCTGCTCATTTGCCTCGCCTGTGTCGCCGCGGCTGCCCCCACCATCGACGAAAAGACCCGCGGCCTGCGCAAACTCGATGGCTTCCACCCGCTCTATTGGGACGAAGCCGAGGGCAAGCTCTGGCTCGAAATCGCCCGCTTCGGGGAAGAGTTCCTCTATGTCACTTCCCTGCCCGCCGGCATCGGCTCGAACGACATTGGCCTCGACCGCGGCCAGCTCGGCGCCACCCGGATCGTCCGCTGGCATCGCGCCGGCCCCCGCGTCCTGCTCTTCCAGTCCAACACCGGCTACCGCGCAGCCACTGCAGATGCCGACGAGCGCCGCGCCGTCCGCGACTCCTTCGCCGAATCCGTCCTCTGGGGCTTCGACATCGCCGCCGAACAGGACGGCCGTGCGCTCGTCGATGCCACCGCCTTCTTCCTCCGCGACGCCCATGATGTCGCCCGCCGCCTCGATCAGGCCCGCCAGGGCGCCTGGCGCGCCGAGCCTGCCCGCGGCGCGCTGTTCGAGGAGCGCACCCGCAACTTCCCCCGCAACACCGAAGTCGAAGCCTTCGTCACCTTCACCGGCGGCCCTGCCGGCGCGTGGCTCGCCAGCGTCAGCCCGGCGCGCGACGCCGTCACCGTCCGCCAGCACCACAGCCTCATCGCCCTGCCCGAGCCCGGCTACCAGCCCCGCGAATTCGACCCCCGCGGCGGTTATTTCCCCATCTCCTTCTTCGACTTCGCCACGCCCGTCGATCAGCCCATCGTCAAGCGCTACATCCGCCGCCACCGCCTGGAAAAGCGCGACCCGGGGGCGAAGCTGAGCGACCCCGTGCGCCCCATCATCTACTACCTCGACCGCGGCACCCCGGAGCCCATCCGCACCGCCCTGCTCGAGGGCGCCCGCTGGTGGAACGAAGCCTTCGAAGCCGCCGGCTTCCGCAATGCCTTCCGCGTCGAACTCATGCCCGAGGACGCCGACCCGATGGATGTCCGCTACAACGTCATCCAGTGGGTCCACCGCTCCACGCGCGGCTGGAGCTACGGCGCCAGCGTCATCGACCCGCGCACGGGCGAGATCCTCAAAGGCCATGTCACCCTCGGCTCGCTTCGCGTCCGCCAGGACTTCCTCATCGCCGAAGCCTTCCGCGCGCCCTATGAACCCGGCGTCCAGTCCGACCCGACCCTTATGAAGATGGCGCTCGACCGTCTCCGCCAGCTCTCCGCCCACGAAGTGGGCCACACGCTCGGCCTCTCGCACAACTACATCGCCTCGGCCACCGGCAACTCCTCGGTGATGGACTACCCCCACCCGCGCATCGACCTGGACCCGGCCGGGCGGCCTTCGCTGGCCAATGCCTACGACCTCAAAATCGGCGAGTGGGACAAGGTCTCGATCGCGTGGGGCTACAGCCAGTTCGCTCCCGGCGCCGATGAGCGCTCCGGGCTGAGCGCCATCCTCGACGCCGCGGCCAGGCGCGGCCTCGTCTTCCTTTCCGACCAGGACGCCCGCCCCGAAGGCAGCGCCCACCCCGCCACGCACCTGTGGGACAACGGCGCCAATGCCGTCGATGAACTCCGCCGCCTGATGCGCGTCCGCGCCGCCGCGCTCGCCCGGTTCGGGGAGAACAACATCCCGCCCGGCCGTGCGCTCGCCCAGCTCGAGGACGTGCTCGCGCCGCTCTACTTCGCCCACCGCTATCAGGTGGAGGCCGCGGCCAAGGTGGTGGGCGGGCTCGACTACCGCTATGCCCTGCGCGGCGACGGCCAGACCGCCACCGCCTTCGTCCCCGCCGCCGAACAGCTGCGCGCCCTCGGGGCGCTGCTCGAAACCCTCGAGCCCCAGGCGCTCGCCATCCCTGAACGCGTGCTCGCCCTGCTGCCGCCGAGGCCTGCCGGCATCGAATCCACCCGCGAACTGTTCCAGGGCCGCACCGGGTTGACCTTCGATCCGGTCGCCGCCGCCGAATCGGCCGTCGGGCACACGCTCGCTCTGCTGCTCCACCCCGAACGCGCTTCGCGCCTTGCGGTGCAGCACGCCCGCTCCGCGGACCAGCCGGGCTTGGGTGATATCCTCGCCCGGATCAGCGCCGCCGGGTGCCGCCCGCGCCGTCCCGCGGGGTTGGAGGGAGAGATCGCCAAGGCCGTCTGCGGGCTCACCGTGCGCCACCTCGCCGCTCTCGCCGCCGATGAAGCGGCCTCGGGCGAAGCCCGCGCCTCAGCCCGCAAGGCGCTGCTCGACGCGGACGCCAACTTGACGCTCGATCCCAACCCTTATAACGCGTTCCTGCGCGCCCAGATCGAAGCTTGGGTCAAGGACCCGAAGTCGGCTTCCCTGCCCCGGCCTTTACCGCCCCCGCCCGGCATGCCGATCGGCATGGAGGTGAGCTGCGGGTGGGAGTGATTCGGGGGTCATGCCCCGCGGCGCCGCGCGCCGGCCCAGCCCGTACGCCGCCGCCTGCAAGGCGACCGCTCCGGCAAACCACACCTGCCAGCGTGACAACACGCCCTCGGTGATCAGGAACTCGTGCGCCAGCCCCAGGTCCGCCGCCAGCCGCCACGCCGCAAGGGCGGCCGCCAGCACCGCCACGGGCGTCAACAGTCCAGATCGGAAGAGCACACGTCTGAACTCCATTCACTGACCAATCTCGTATGC
>ERZ761609.1557-NODE-1557-length-19630-cov-45.993206_pt1 | contig 19630 bp, 16 predicted proteins | sample MGYA00511163_ERZ761609 | MGnify/ENA primary metagenome ERZ761609 (study PRJEB28899, sample SAMN02445070) | bioreactor sludge metagenome | biome: EBPR sludge | place: Australia: Brisbane, Thorneside Wastewater Treatment Plant | collected 2011-12-16 ... | reverse complement strand
CGATGCGGGAAGAAACGCGCCTGGCAAGCGGGCGCTGGTTTGCGGACGGGCGGCGCGAGGCGGTGGTGGGCTCGAGCGTGGCGGCGCGGTATCCGGGGGCGCAGGTAGGCCAGCGGATCCGCTTCGGGCGCGGCGATTGGGAAGTGGTGGGCGTGTTCCACAGCGACTATCCGGCGCGCAATTCCGAGATCTGGCTGGATGCGAACCAGATGGCGGCCGATTTCGGGCGAATGGAGGCGTTTTCAAGCGTGCTCGTGCGGGTGCGCGATGAGGTGGCGGTGCAGTCGCTGATCAATGAATTGGAGGCGGACCAGCGATTGCAGATCGAAGCGTTGCGGGAGCGCGAGTATTTCGACAAGCAGACATCATCGGGCGATGTCATCAAGTATCTGGGGACGTTCGTGGCGATCATCATGGCGATTGGGTCGTGTTTTGCGGCGATGAACACGATGTATGCGGCGGTGGCGCGGCGGGCGCGCGAGATCGGCACGCTGCGCGTGCTCGGGTTCTCGCGGAGGAGCATTCTGGCGAGCTTCTTTCTCGAGTCGCTGTTTCTATCGCTGCTGGGCGGGGCGCTGGGCGTGCTGCTGGTGCTGCCGCTGAACGGATTATCCACGGGCGTCGGCTCCTTCATCACCTTCACGGAGATTGCGTTTGAGCTGCGCGTGTCACCCGGAGTGATCTCGGCGGGGTTGAGCTTCGCGCTGTTCATCGGAGCGATGGGTGGTCTGTTCCCGGCGAGCAACGCGGCAAGAAAACAGATCCTGACCGCGCTGCGCCAAATCTGAAACTGGAATTATGGAAGCCGACCTGAAGAGTCTGAAGATCGACCGCAAGCCCCCGGTAGCGAGCGAGGGTTCGCCGTGGGCGAAGCGCTTTATTCTCGGCGGCATCGCGCTGTTCGTGGTGCTGGGCGTCGCGGCGACATGGTGGAAGTCCGCCAATGCGGCGACGCCAGTGCAGACGATGCGGCTAACCGCCGCGGCGGCCAATTCAGGCGCGGGCGCGGGGGATATTGTGCTGAACGCGACGGGCTACGTGGTGGCGGCGCACAAGATCCAGGTGGCTTCGAAGGTGGTGGGCAAGGTGGCGTGGATTGGCGTGGAGAAGGGCGACCGCGTGCGCGAGGGCCAGGTGCTGGTGCGGCTGGAGGACGATGAATACCGGGCGCAGTTGCAGCAGGCGCGAGGCCAACTGGCGAGCCTCGAAGCGCGACTCCAGGAGTTGGAGACGGGGTCGCGGCCGGAGGAAATCGCCGTGGCGCAGGCGAACATGGAGCAGGCCAAGGCGGAGCTTGAGAACGCGCGGGTGAACCTGGAGCGGACGCGGGGACTGGTGCGCGAGGGCGTTTTTGCGAAGCAGATGCTGGATGACGCCGAGGCTGTGTACCGTTCGCGCGAGGCGCGGGTACGGTCGCTGGAGCGGACCTATGAGCTGGTGCGCATTGGTCCGCGGCGCGAGGTGATCGATGCGGTGAAGGGGCAGATCGAGCAGGCGCGCGGCGCGGTGGCTTTCGCGGATACGCAACTGTCGAACACGGTGATCCGGGCGCCGGTGACGGGGACGATTCTGGAAAGGATCGTGGAGCGCGGCGAGTTTGTCACCACCGGCTTCGTGGGCGATCGGGGCGCAAAGGGCTTCGTGGTCTCGCTGGCCGATTTGAATGATCTGGAAGTGGAACTGGATGTCTCGCAGAGCGATTTCAATAAACTGAGCGGGCTGGGGCAGCAAGCCCGCATCACGGTGGATGCCTATCCGGACCGGCAGTGGGCCGGGTCGATCTATCAAATTGCGCCCGAGGCGGACCGGCAAAAGGCGACGGTGCAGGTGAAGGTGAAGGTGGCCAACCCGGACGAGTTCCTGCGGCCGGAGATGAACGCGACCGTGGGCTTTCTGGCGCCGGCGAAACCGGCTTCAGCATCGGCGGGACCTGCGGCGCCGGCATTGTATGTACCGGCGAACGCGGTCCGTGGCGGGCAGGTCTTTGTGGTGTTGGATGGACGCGCGGTGGCGCGGCGGGTGCGTACGGGCCCGACTTCGGCCAGCGGATTGCGCGTCGAGGAAGGATTGTACGGCGGCGAGGACGTGATCCTCGATCCCCCGGCGGAATTGAAGGACGGCGCCCGAGTGACTCCCCGACCAAGGTGAACCATTTATGAGCCAGGAAAACGTAATCCGCACGCGCGACCTCAACAAAACATTCATCCGCGACACGTTCGAGGTGAATGCGCTGGTGAACGCCAACCTGGAGGTGCATCGCGGCGACTTCGTGGCGCTGATGGGGCCGTCGGGTTCGGGCAAATCGACACTCCTGCATCTGGTGGCGGCGATGGACCGGCCTACGTCGGGCGAGATCGAGGTGTTGGGCCAGAACATCGCGGCGCTGTCGGAATCGGCGGTGGCGCGGTGGAGGAACCGGCACATCGGTTTTGTCTTTCAGAACTTCAACCTGATTCCGGTGCTGACGGCGCATGAGAATGTGGAGCTGCCGCTGAAGCTGACGCACTTGAAGAAGGGCGAGCGGCACCAGCATGCGCTGACTGCGCTGCAACTGGTGGGCCTCGGCGACCGGTTGCATCATTATCCCCGGCAGCTTTCAGGCGGGCAGGAACAGCGCGTGGCGATTGCGCGGGCGCTGGTGACGGATCCGGATCTGCTGCTGTGCGACGAGCCGACGGGGAACCTGGATGCGCGGTCGGCGCAGGATGTGCTGACGCTGCTGGCGCGGCTCAATAAGGAATTTGGCAAGACGATCGTCATGGTGACGCACGATCCGCACGCGGCGCATTTCGCCACTCGCATCCGGCACCTGGACAAAGGCGAGTTGCTGCCCGAGGGCGTGGTGCCGGAGGACTGGCGGACCGCGCCTGCGGCGGCCGATGATAAGAACTGATGCGGTTCGAGCGCCTCGCCATCCTGTATGAGCACCCGGAGTGGTTCCGGCCGCTGTTTGCAGCGCTGCGCGCGCGCTCGCTCGATTGGGAGGAGTGGCCGGCGGCGGGTCTGGTGATCGATGCGGGCCGGCGGCGGATGCCGGACTTGGTGGTGAACCGGATGAGCGCCTCGGCATCGTGGCGAGGCCATGGGGCGGGGCAGTTTGCGGTGGCGGAGTTGCTGGCGCTACTGGAAGCGCGGGGCGTGGAGGTGGTGAACGGCAGCGCGGCGTATGCCATTGAGATCTCGAAGATCCGGCAGGCGGCGGCGTTCCGGCGCGCGGGAGTGCGTTCGCCGGCCACGGTGGCGGTGAACGCGCGCGAGCTGTTGCCGGAAGCGGCGCGAAGTGTGGGCTATCCGCTGTTCGTGAAGCCGAACTGCGGCGGGGCGGGCCATGGGGTGCGTCGGTTCGCGTCTGAAGCGGAGTTGGTGGGGGCGATGGCCGGGTTGGAGGCGGGCGTCGATCATCTGTTTCTCGTGCAGGCGGCGGCGCCGGCGGGCGAGCTGATCCGCATCGAGGTGCTGGGCGGCGAGGTGCTGTACGCGGTGCGGGTGGAGCGCGGGGAAGGGCAGTACGGCTTATGTCCCGCGGACAGTTGCGGCAACGGGGTGCGGTTCGCGCCCGTTCAGTTGCCGCTGGCGCTGGAGCGCGAGGCACTGGCAGTGGCGCGCGCGGCGCGGCTGGACCTGGGGGGCGTGGAGTGTTTCGTGGACGCGCGGACGGGCGAGGCGGTGTTCTACGACATCAACGCGCTGTCGAACTTCGTGGCGAACGCGCGCGAGCTGCTGGGCTTTTGTCCAACGGCGCGGCTGGTGGATTATCTGGAGCGGCGGCTGGCGGCGGCGCCGCTGCCGCGTTAACGCTTCATCAACGGTGTGATCACAATGGACTTGAACTCAATGGGGCCGTGGTCGCCCTGCAGCATGATGGGCCCGGGCTGATCCTCAAACGGATGGATCATCATCGCGGTGGGGCCGGCGATGCGCGTCTTGTCGTGGATCTTCTTGCCGTTGAGGGTGACGGTCAGGTCGTGGCCGACGAGGCGGATGACGATGTTCTGCCACTGGCCGGCGGGCAGGCTGGCGTTGACGGCGGGCGCAACGCGGCTGTAGAGTGCGCCGTGGCCATGGTCGGAAGGGGGCTGGCCATGGTCGTCGAAGATCTGGATTTCGTAGCGGCCGCGAAGGCCGAAGCCGCTGTTGGAGCCCTTTGAATAGCGGTACTCGGCGCGCAGTTCGAAGTTCCAGAAGCGCGATTTGGAGACGAGGTCGGCGGCGCCTTTGTCGTTGACCATCAGATCTTCGCGGATGCGCCAGCCGGGGCGGCCTTCGACGGCGAGGCGCCAGGCCGAGGTGTCGGAGCCATCGAAAAGAACGACGGGGCGGCCGGGGCGCCATGTTCCGTCGTCGCGGTCGGTGACCTGCGGGCCGCGAATGCCGCGCCAGGGCAGGGGTTCGCCTTCCTTGCCGTTGACGATTTCGACGCGCGTGCCTTCGAGCGCACCGCCGACGAGGCGGGCGCGATAGACCTGGCGGAGCAGGCCATCCTGACGCTTGCGCTCGAAGATGAATTCGAGTTCGCCGTTGACGATGCGCGCCTGCTCGAGGCGGTCCACCTGTCCGCCGGGGACGCCGACAAATTCGCCCGTGATGGGGCCGCGGCCCGCGCCTTCAACGACGAGCCACCACGCGCGGCCGCGGGGGTTTTCCACCTGAATATTCCAGCGGCCATTGAAATCAGAATCGGCGGCCGGGAGGGAAAGGGCCATGGCGGCGAGGAGAAACCAGCGAATCATCATGCTTACTTTCTGTTTTACTCGAGATCGGCGAGCCGGACGCGGAAGCGGAGCGTGACGGGCTTGCCTTTTTCGAGCGTGTAGCCATCGACGGTGGCGGTGCGGCCGGGGAAGGACGCACCGGCGTAGCCATAGTGGCGCAGCACCCACTGGTGGGGGAAGTGGGTATTGGCGGGGTCGGCGGTGATGCGGAGCACGGCGCGGCGGCCTTCGTAGGCGGCTTCCATTTCGGCCCATTCGTAGTGGGTGAGGTCGTCATCCTTGGCGAGCACACCCTGGTTGGTGCGGATGACGGTGCCGGTGCGCGGGGCGAAGCGGGCGTTGAAGCCGCCATAGGACTTGCCCTTGACGGGGTCGCCGCGGAGGATGACGGGCACATCGAGAGCCTCCATGGTGAGTTCGAAAGCAAGTTCGCGCGCGCTGCCCTGGGCGGGGTAGGCGGTGAGGGTGATGTGTTCGCGGACGTAGGCGTGGCCGTCGTTATCGACCCAGAGATTGGCGGCGCGGAGTGTGGCGGCGCCCTCGTTGGCGCTGGTCTCAATCGCGGAATCGGTCTTGTGACGGAGGTTGCGGAACATCCAGTTGTCATAGCGCTGGCCGTGGATTTCGACGAAGGACCAAGCCCAATGCAGGCCGCGATGATGCCAGTGGTCGGCCGGGAAGTCGTCGAGGGGATTGACGCCGGCGGGCGTGTAGGCGGGGAAGATATAGCAGCAGCGGGCGCGGTCCGGCGGGGCGGCGGGGTGGGTCTGGATGCCGGCGTTGTAGGTGAGCACCGCCTTGCCGTTTTCGGTCAGTTCGTGGCGTCCGTTGGGTGCTTCGCGCCAGGCGAAGGGGGAAGCGGCCGAGAGCAAGGCAGGCACGCAAACGAGCAGAAGTGTTCTAAGAGGCACGCCGCATCTCCTGGTATTTCGCTTCGTCCACTTCGAAGCCGAGGCCGGGTCCGGTGGGGACGCGGAGGGTGCCGTTTTCGAGGGCGAAGGGCTTTTTGAGGAGCGAGCCGGCGAGGAACTGGAGGCCATTCAGCGCCGCCGGATATTTCAATTGAAATGCGCCGTATAATTGCAGCGTCGCGGCGAGCGAGATGTCCGGGTCGGTGAGGCCGCTGCCGAGGAACATGAGGCCGTGCTTATGCACGATCTCGATTTGCTTCTTGGCGTCGTACAGGCCGGCGGTGCGGGCAGGTTTCATGGCCAGTCCGTCGCACATCCCCAACGCGATGAACTCTTCGAGGTCGACGCTGTGGACGACGCCTTCGTCGAGAATGATCGGCAGCGCGCCCTGTTTTTTCAGGGCCTGGAAACCGCGGAGGCGGTTGGCGGGGACGGGCTGTTCGAGGACGTCCACGCCGGCGTCGCGGAGCTTGGGGGCGACGGCAAGGGCGGTGTCCACGTCGTACTGCCCGTTGGCGTCGGCCCAGAGGAAGCAGTCAGGGGCGTTCTTGCGGACGAGCTTCGCCATCTCGACGTCGAACTTGGGATCGGGGGCGACCTTGATGTTGAAGTGCCGGTATCCGAGCTTGCGTCCCTCCGCCATCATGGGTTCGACTTCGTCGAGCTTCTGCGGGTTGAGTGTGTAGCTGATGTTGATGCGTTCGAGCGGCTTGAGGCCCCACAATTCGGGGACGCTCTTTCCCGCCAGTTTGCCGGCGAGGTCGTGCAGGGCCAGGTCGATGCCCGCTTTGGCGATGGGCGCGCCGGTGGAAAACGAGGGCGCGATGAGGCGGTTCATGATCGCGTGGGCGCCGGCGATGTCGGTGGGATTCTGGCCGGTGAGCGCGGGCGCAAGGCGCTTCAGCGTCGCCACCACAGTATCCACGGACTCATAGGACCACACCGGACTCGGCACCGATTGGCCCCAGCCCTCCAACTCCCCGCGCGCCCCGGCACGAATCCGTACCACCACCGTGGGCCGCTCATTGTTCTCAAAAAACCGGAAATATGCCTTTGTCGGGTAGGGAACCACCGCAAATTCGATTGATCGAATTGCCGGTGCATCCTTCACAACAGGAATCATCGCCGCCGCCGGAAGTGTCAGGAAATCCCGCCTCATCATCTAGGATATCTCCAGTTTGCCGGGATCGAAGCTAACGCGCCGCCCGGATTTGAGGGCCTCGGCGGCCATGCAGCCGGCGACGGCGTGGGAGAAGCCGGCCTGCACGTCGGCGCGCGGCGTTTCGCGGCTGCGGACGCAACGGAGCCAGTTGTCAGTGTGCGATTCGAGGCGGGTGCGCTCGATCTTGCGGGGTTCGGTGAGGCGGTCCGGGTCGCGGGAGCCTTCGGGGAGGAAGACGAGCCGGTCGCCATCGAAGATGCCCTTGCTGCCGAACCAGAGGTTGCGATTGCCCGCCGCGTTGGTCAGCGACATGGCGAACGAGACGAGGAAGTCCTTCGGATAGTCGAGCAGGGCGTGGAAGACGTCCGAGGTCTGGCGGCCGTCTTTCCAGAGGTACACGCCGCCGGAGGCAACAACGGAGCGAGGATAGGGGTCGTCGAGGAACCAGTGGGCGAGGTCGATCAGGTGGGACATCCAGAGGCCCGGGATGCCGTTGGAGAGCGGCTCGAAGAGCTGCCATTCGCGCCATTTGCGGGCGTCGAAGGGGCCGAGATTGCGGCCAAAGTCGAAGGCCTGCCAGTCGATTTCCTCGGGCTTGATCATGTGGAAGTCGCGCCGCCAGCGGGGCTCCTGGAAGTGGACCTGCATGTCAACGCGCGTGACCTTCCCGATAATGCCTTCGCGCAGCAGCCGGGCGGCTTCGACGTAAGGACCTTCCGAGCGGCGCTGCGTGCCGATTTGGACAATCTGCTTCGAGCGCTTGACGGCGAGAAAAGCGGCGCGGGCTTCGGCAAGATCGGTGCCCATGGGCTTCTCGCAATAGACATCCTTGCCCGCCTCGACCGACTCCTTCAGCATGCGGGCGTGGGTGTGGTCGGGTGCGGCCAGGATGACGGCATCGATGTCGCGGTCGGCGAGGATCTCCTGGTAACGGGTGGTGGTCTTAGGTGGGGCGCCGTACTGCTTTTCGGCGGCGGCCGCGGCGGCTTGCAGCGTAGGCCGGTGAACGTCGCAAATCGCAGTGATGGCGAAATCCTTTTCCTGCGATTTGGCGAGTTCGCCCATCAGGTACCGGCCCCGGCCGCCCGCGCCGATCAGGCCGATGCGAAGCCGGTTGGACGGGGCAGTTTGCGCGAACAGAGCGGGAGTCGTGAAGAGAAATCCACGCCGGGATGCGGACATAGTTCATGCCCTCCAAGGATTGGTCTGCCCGCCATCATACAACGCCCGGGTCAGGCGACAAAGAACAGACTGAGACGCGGCAGCGAGAAGCGCTCATAGACGGCGCGGTCGAGGAAGGCTTTTTCGAGTTTGGCAATCTGGTCGGTGGACATTTTGCCGCGGTAGGGGCGCAACTGATGGTCGAGTTCGCGGCGCATCTGAAAGAGGTCCTCGTCGGAGAGCCGGGTGCGCGCGAGTGCGGCCATTTTGTCTTCCAGGGCAGTAAGGCGCTGGTCGAAGGCCTGAAGGTCGGCGAAGTGCTCGTCGAGATGGGCGGCGAGCGCGCGGACCGATTGCGCAATTTCGACGTAGCCCTCGGCTGATTCCAGGCGCGTGGCGGCGGCCTCGAGGTGGGTGGCCACGGCTTCACGGGGGAAGGGTGCGTCGGCGGTCGTACCCGGCGAAGAAGTGGCGGCGGTGTTATCAGCGGCGCGCTTCGCGTGGTCCATCACGGCTTGCGTGCAGTAGGCGAGGGAGTTGACCAACTGGGTCCGCTTGGGACGCGCGCGCCATTTCTCGAAGGCTTCGTCGATGCCCTTGAGCACGGCTTCGAGCGGGACGCCGGCGGATTTCCAGCTTTCGATGAGCGCCCAATCGAGCGGAGAGAGCAGGAAGAGGCTGGTGCCGCGGGCCTTCTGAAAATGCTCCTCGATTTCGGTGAAGTAGTTAAAGTAGTTCAACCGCCAATCGGACTCGGCGCTCATGCGGGCTGGTTCCGCTCCCAGATGAGGCGCAGGCCCTCGAGGGTGAGGTCGTCGTCGGCGTTGGTGACGTAGCGCGAGGCACGGGTGATGAGGGAAGCCTGGCCGCCGGTGGCAACCGTCTTCGCCGCGCCGCCCAATTCGGCGATCATGCGTTCGAGGATGCCGTCGATCATGCCGATGGCGCCATAGTAGATGCCGGATTGAATGGAGCCGACGGTGTTGGTGCCGATCAGCTTCTCGGGTTCGCGGAAGTCCACCATGGGCAGGCGCGCGGTCTTGGTGAACAGCCCGGAGATGGAGATGCCGATGCCGGGGCAGATAATCCCGCCGAGATATTCGGCCGCGGCGGAGACGGCGTCGAAAGTGATGGCGGTGCCGAGGTCCACGACGATGCAGGGGCCGCCGTATTTGTTCAGGGCGGCGACGGAGTTGACGATGCGATCGGCGCCGACGTCGCGGGGGTTGTCGTAGAGGATGTTGAGGCCGGTTTCCGTGCGCCCGGTGACGAACATGGGCTCGCGGCCGAAATAGCGTCGGCCCATGGCGATGAGCGAAGTTTCCAGCGGAGGCACGACGCTGGAGACGGCAATGGCGTCGATATCGGCGGCGGCGAGGTCTTCGGAGGCGAGCAGTTCGCGGAACTTGAGGCCCCATTCGTCGGCGGTCTGTTCGGGGACGGTGCGCAGGCGCCAGCGCGTTCGGATGCGCGCGGCGTCGAACACGCCGATGGTGAGGTTGGTATTTCCGGCGTCAATCGCAAGCAGCATGATGAGGCTCTTTCAGGCTAGGGGAACGGGCGGCGGCTTGACAAGCGGCCGTGCTCAGCGGCGGCAGACGCGCGGGGCGGGGAACAGGAAACGCAGCCGCGCCACGGCGCGGTAGGCCAGCCGGAACAGCGGATAGAGAACAAACCATTCGAGCGGAGAGCCGAGCCAGGGGCGGCCGCCGGCGCGGAGCGCGCGGCTGATGGCGCGCACGCCGCCGGTAATTTCGCCGCTGGGCGCAAGAAACAGCAGTTGATCGAGCGCTGTGGCGCGCACCTCCGGGGGCAAGGTTTCGAGCAGGGGTTGCACGGGCGCGGTGGCGACGCGGCCAGCGGTCAGCCGCTCAAATACGTCCACTGCCCACGAACAAAAGCCGCACTCCCCATCCCAAAGCAGAACCGGCTTGAGCGGCGGGCGCGCAAGACGGGCGCGGGGAAAGGACTCCGGGGGCAGCCACCTCACGTCCACTATTATCTCCGGTATAATCGCGCTACCCGATGCAGACCCCCAACGATGCCGTGCTCCGGCTCATTCCGAAAGTGCTCGGGCTGGTGGCCGTGCTGCCGATTGCGATTGGGCTGACGTGGCTGACCTGGCAGGTGACCCAGGATACGCTCGAGATGACGCGCGAGTGGCCGCTGGTCGAAGTGGAGGTGGTCGCGATTGAGGAAGGCGTGCTGGTCTACCTCGCAGTGTCGGATGCGAGCGGACGGCGGGAATTGACCGTCCCCCGCAGCGGGACGTTCAAGACCGTGGAGACGGGCGAGAAGTTTGCCGCCTACGCCGACCCTGGCGACCCGGACAACTTTCAGCGCGCTGGTGGTGCAGACGTGTGGGGCGTGGTGGGTGTGGTGGGGTTCTTTGCGCTGGCCTGCTATGGAATTCTCGCGTACCTGCTGCTGGTCAAGCCGCTGCGGATGCCGCCGGAGTTGTTACCAGCAGCGGCGGTTGCGGACTTAGTGGAGGAAGAACCGGAGCGTCGGGCGGACGATCTTGCGCCGATCGTGTTGAGGTCAGCCGCGCGCCGGTGGAAAGCCGCGCGATTCTGGGCGCTGGTTGGATTGCTGGCCTTGCTGGCGGTGCTGCTGTCCGGGGATGCGGAGGATCTTGTGGCGCGAGGCGTGGCCGGCTGCCTTGCACTGGTGTGGACCGTCGGCTTTGGCCGGACGGCGCTGGTCCATCGGTCGCTCCAGATGCGGGCGGAGCAGGACCGGCTGGTGATTAAGCATCTGTTCGGGCAGCGCGAAATCGAACTGGGGCGGGTCCGCGAGGTGCGCCGGGTTGAGGGAGATCCCGGCGCGTTCCAGTTCAACGACGCCGAGGGCCAGGAACTATTCCGGCTTGATGCCGATACCGGGCCGGCCAAATCGCTGACCCGGTTTCTGCGGCGGATGGATGCGCGGATCCAGATGCGGTCTCGATTCCGGGGTTGACAAAAGTCCTCCTGAGCATCCGCTCCGTAAAGTGGCATCATAGGGGGAGCGATGATGCGCCAACTCAAAGACAAGGAGACCAGCAGGGATGACCCAGCCCCCAGTCACCCCCTTCGCGGAACTGCAAGCGAACTGGCCGCACTTGTCGATCGAGGAGCGCGTCCACGGCTTCCGCAAACTCACCCGCGATTACCGTGAGGACCTGTTCCTCAGCCTGACCTCGGCGGACCAGGCCGAGCTGGTCCTTACCATGCCCGAGCACGAGCGGCGCACGTATCTGCGCACGCTCCCTCCAGACGATGTGGCCGACTTGATCCAGGAAGCGGGCGAGGAAGAGAAAGACGGGCTCATGGCCCTGCTCGACGATGTGGCCCGCACCGAAGTCCGTGCGCTTCTGGCCTACGCCGAGGACGACGCCGGCGGCCTGATGAGCCCGCGCTTCGCGCGCCTGCGTCCGGACATGACGGTGGACGAGGCGATCACCTACCTGAGGCTTCAGAGCCGCAATATGGAAACGGTCTACTACGCCTACGTGCTGGACGCCCAGCAGCGCCTGCTCGGCGTCATCAGCTTCCGCGACCTGTTCGTGGCCCACGGGGCGACGACGGTGGAGAAGGTCATGCACCGCGACATCGTCAGCGTGCAGGAAGAGACGGACCAGGAAGAAGTGGCGCGGCTGTTCAGCACGCACGATCTGGCGGCGATTCCGGTGGTGAATGCGAGCGGCGTCATGCGCGGTATCGTCACCGTCGACGACATCGTGGACGTTGTCCAGGAAGAGGCTACCGAGGACATCCAGAAGTTGGGCGGCATGGAGGCGCTCGATGCGCCCTACCTGGACACGGGCTTCTTCGAGATGGTGCGCAAGCGTGCCGGATGGCTGTCGGTGCTGTTTTTCGGTGAGATGCTGACGACGCACGCGATGGCGCACTACGAGGAAGAGATCGCGCGCGCAGTGGTGCTGGCGGTGTTCATCCCGCTGATCATTTCGAGCGGCGGCAACTCGGGTTCGCAGGCCTCGACGCTGGTGATCCGCGCCATGGCGCTGGGCGAAGTGCGGCTGCGGGACTGGTGGAAGGTGGTGCGCCGCGAGATCTTGTCCGGCATGGTGCTCGGCGGGGTGCTGGGTGTTTTCGGCCTGCTGCGGGTGGTGCTATGGGAGGTGTTCGGGGGAGCGTATGGTCCACACTATTTCCCCATCGGGCTGACCGTGGGATTGAGTCTGCTGGGCGTGGTGCTGTTCGGAACGGTGGCCGGCTCGATGCTGCCGTTCATTCTGCGGCGCTTCGGGTTCGACCCGGCTAGCGCGTCAGCACCCTTCGTCGCCACGATGGTGGATGTGACCGGGCTCGTAATTTACTTTAGCTTTGCGAGCTATCTGCTTCGAGGCACGCTACTTTGACGCGCTGGCTTGTGCTGTTTGCTTGCGCCCTTGGCTGTGCGGGGCAGGAGCAGCCGCAGGTGGCCAGCGTCATCGTGGTGCCGCATGTGACCTCGGACGAAACCCGTTACCGCGGGCGCGCGACGCCCGAAGGCGCGTGGGTGCAGATCATCCTCCACAACCCAACGGCGGCGCCGCTGCCCATGCCGACGCTGGTGAATGGCCGCGAACCATTTCAGTGGGTGCTGGCGGGGGAATGGTCGTGGACGGACGCGCCTCGTGCCATTCCCGCAGGCGGGTATGGCGTGCTGAGTTTCAACGGAGTCACTGCACGCTGGCACCCCGGGGCGGAGATTGTGCTGGAATCGGTGCGGCGTCCGTGGCGGATCGCCCTTCGATTGCCGGAGACCGGTCCTTCCCTCACCAAGGTCACCTTCCTGCCCGCGCGCCGCACGGTGGTCGTCCATCACCGGAATGCGCCGGGGGTTACCGCACAAGTGGCTGGCCTGAAGCTGCACACCGGGGCTGGCTTCGCGCAGGTGATGGAACTCAAGCCCGCGTTTCGGACTGCCTCGCAGGCGGGCGGCGAGCGGGATGTGTCGCTGTGGACTGCGAAAGAACTACCTTCTGGTCAGGCGCTTGTGGAGGCTAGTCTCACCAATAGCATGAAGCTGTGGTCGCTACTGAAGATCAAGGACGACAGCTTCGACATCGGCGCGGGCTGGCTGGATACGCGGGCGCCGAACGGCGCGAACCCGCTCGCCGTCCCTCTGTTCCGCAGCCTTCTGCGCCGCCTGCACATCAACCTGATCCACTCGCAAAACGACCCCGCGCCCGACGCGCGCCCGTTCCGCCGGATGTCCACCTTCACCGATGTCGCCCGCTTCAGCGCAACCGCCGAAGCCGCCACGATTCACTGCGCGGACGTCGTCGGGGAACCGCAACATTCGGCGCTCGCGCCCTGGGAAGTGTTTCGCCGGCTGAAGCCCTATGAGCCCGCCGCGTACCCAACCTGCCTGACGCTTTCTGAAGACCTGGGCTTCGGCTTCTATGCCGGCTTGAGCGACTGGCCGCACTTCGATGCGTATCGAGTGAATGCGCCCCATGCGGACGACTGGACCGCCTACCGGCGCTTCGGCGAGCCGCTGACGTGGGGCGCGCCGCTGGAAACGGTGGGCGCGATGATGCGGGTGCTGAATGCGGTCAGCCGTCCGCGCCCGGTGGCGGCGTGGTCCCAGAGTGCCCACTATAACTGGCGCACGCCCATGGGCGGACGCGCGCGCCTAGACCCCACGCCCGGCGAGATGGCGATGCAGGCGTGGCAGGCGATTGCCAACGGCGCGCAGAGCCTTTACTGGTACTCACTCGAATCCTATTCCGCGCTCCGTTCGCCGGACCTGCTCGCGCCCACGATGCACATCGGGCGGCAACTGCGCGTGCTTCAGGAGTTGCTTGAGACTGGGGACGCCATCTGGCACAAGCGACTGGAGAAAGTCGATCTCAACACAATCGCCGCGCCCGAAGCGGCCATCCTCTTTGCGTTGGATCTGGACTATCGTCCCGACCCCGAATCGAAGACGTTCCAATGGCCGGGCGTCCGCACCATCGACGCTGAATTTGAACTGCCGCCGTGGCTGCGCGGCGCGCCGATGCAGGTGCTCCGGCTGACGCCCGATTCCTTGGCCACCGTGCCCGCGGAAGCGACGACGCAAGGCGTGCGGCTGCGCGCGGAGCTGGATGTTACCGCGATCTACATCGCTTTCAAGAACAACAGCCTGCCAGAACAATTGAAACGAAAACTGGAAACAACGCGCGCGGCCGAGGCGGCGGAATCCTTTGACCCTGCCAACCCCGGCCACCTCGGCCAGCTTGCCGAAGCCCTCGGCTACGCCCGCATCTTGCGGTAGTTCGCCAGGCACAACTTCACGGTTTCAAGCGGCGGATAGGCACTGCCTTCCTGCTCGATGTGATAGTGCTCCACGCCGCCCACGGACTCCGCCGCCGCGAAGATCTCCTTCCACGGAGCGGAGCCGTCGCCGAACAGGACGTGGTACCCCTTCTCCGGATCGCTCGACCAGTCCTTCAGATGGATGGAGCGGATGCGGCCAGGATTCTGCTTGATCCACGCGACGGGGTCGTTGCCCGTCTCGACGCACGTGCCCACATCGAGTTGCAGCACCACTTCCTTGGGCGTATTTGCGGCGAGGACCTCAAGAGGCTTCTGCCCTTCGAGCGGGCGGAACTCCGTCTGATGGTTGTGGAAGCCCGCGCTGAGGCCCGCGGCTTGAAACTTCGCGGAGGCGGCGGAGATCTTCTCCGCGACTTCCTTCCAGCCGTCAATCGTCTCGACCCGTCCCGCCCCGGCCATGACAATCATCGTGCTGCCCAGCGTCCGGTTGAGGTCAATTGTCTTTTCGAGATTCTCGGGGTTGAACGCGTTCGCGCCGTTGTGCGTGGAAAAACACTTGATGCCAAGATCGTCCAGGAGCTTGCGAACTTCCTTCGCGTACTCCGGTGTCCATTCGAAATAAGGGGAAAAGAACTCGACGCCCTCATAACCCATCCCCGCCACCGCGCGGACGGTGCCCATGAGGTCTTCCTTCAATTCGTCGCGGACCGAGAAGAGTTCGAGCGAGATCGGAATCTGCTTGGCCGCGGGCTCGGGCGCCTGAGTCTGGCAGGCCAGCGGAACGCCCGCGGCAATGGCCATCAGCGCACGCCGCGAGAGTTTCGGAGAGGAATAGGAATTTGTCTGGGACATGGCACCACTAAACTATCACGCCCAACGGCCCGGCCACCGCGCGCGCCTTCACCAGCATCTCCTCCCATTCGGCCTCCGGTTCCGACAGGCTCACAATGCCCCCGCCGGCGCCGATTTCGCCCATGCCTCCAGCGAATACAGCAGTCCGGATGATGACATTCAAGTCCGCCGCGCCATCGAGAGAGAAAAAGCCCAGCGCCCCCGAATAGACCCCGCGCGCCCCGCCTTCCAACTCGTCGAGAATCCGCATGGTCCGCAGCTTCGGCGCGCCCGTCATCGATCCGCCAGGGAACGCCGCGCGCACCGCATCAAGCGCCGTGCAATTCGCGCGCAGCCGCCCGCGCACGGTGCTTACCAGTTGATGGACCGTCGCATAGCTCTCCACCGCAAGCAGGCTGGGCGCGTGAATCGTGCCGGTTTCGCAAACGTGGCCCAGATCGTTGCGGATCAGATCGACGATCATCAGATTCTCCGCGCGCTCCTTCTCGCTCGCGGCCAACTCGCTCCGCGCCGCTTCGTCCTCCTCGGGCGTCGCGCCGCGCGGGCGCGTGCCCTTGATCGGTTTAGAATCCACCCAGCCCTCCGCATCCACCCGCAAAAACCGCTCCGGCGAAGAGCAGGCCACCGCCACGCCCGGCAACTTCAAATAGGCCGCATAGGGCGCGGGATTGGCGCGCCGAAGGCGCCGGTACATCGTAAAGGTGTCGCCGGTGAATGGGAACCGCACCCGGTTGGTGAGGCACGTCTGATACGTCTCGCCCTCGCGGATTTCATCGAGACACGCGCGGATGGCGCCGAGGTAACGCGGGCGGTTCATGGACAACTGCCCCTGCCGCGCCTCCAACTCAGGCAGCGGAGCGGGCGGCTCCACGCGCTCCGCCATGGCCCGCGCCCATGCCTCATCGGCCGCATCGTCCAGCCATGCGGCATACATCTTGCCCGCCTCGTGGTCGAACACCAGGAACCGTTCGGCCCGCACAAGCGCGCAATCGGGCGTCGCCGCCTGCCGCGTGTGCGGCGATCCGCACTCGCGCCTCCACTCATAGCCCAGATAGCCCACCCATCCGCCGCGGAATGGAAACGGCGCATCGCCTTGCACCCCTTCGCGCTCCGGTTCCAGGCGATGGACCACCGCCCCGCCCGCGCCCATGTAGGAGAACCGGGCCAGCCCCGGTTCCACGCGGCTGCTGTCGAGCCACCAGGCCGTTGACTCGCCCGCGAAGCGCGCCGCGAAGACGGCTTCGGCGTCCTGAAACTCAGGCAACTGCACATAACGCAGCTGCCGCCCGCCCGTGGCGCGCGGCCGCGCCGCTACCGCAAACAGCTTCGGTTCTCGCACGCCGAGGAAGTTGGCGATCAGTTCGCGGCCCCATTCGCTGCCGATCGACTCGGGATGAAACTGCACGCCGGCAATCGGCCGCTCGCGGTGGCGCAGGCCCATCACCAGGCCGTCCCGGGTCCAGGCCGTGCGCTCGAGCGCTTGGGGCAGCGCCGTGTCCACCACCAGCGAGTGGTACCGCATCGCGCGAAAGCCCTGCGGCAGACCCTGAAACAGACCCTCGCCCGTATGGAAGATGCGGCTCGTACGCCCATGCACCGGCTCCGGTGCATGCACCACGCGTCCGCCAAACTCCGCCGCCAGCCCCTCGTGCCCCAGGCAGATGCCGAGCACCGGGACCTCCGCGCGCCGCAGCACCTCGCCGCAGACGCCGAAGTCCGCCGTCCGTCCCGGCCGCCCCGGTCCCGGCGAGATCACAATCCTCGCGAATCCCCCGCGCGCGATCTCCGCCCAGCCCCACTCATCGTTGCGCACCACCACTGGCGCTTCGCCCAACAGCTCCGCCAGCAGGTGATAGAGGTTGTAAGTAAACGAGTCGTAGTTGTCGATCAGCAGCGTCCGCAAGCCTCATCCTCGCAAGCCCACACGCCGCCCGCAACCGCGCCACAATAACAACATGAAGATCACCCGCCGCCAGTTCGCCGCCGCCGCCGCGCCCTTGGTCGTCACCACCTCACTGCGCGGCCAGACCGCGCCATCCGCCCGCATGACCATCGGTTTCATCGGCACAGGCAACAACGGTTACGGCTATCTGATGCCCTTCCTGCGCGACCCGCGTGTGCGCGTCGTCGCCGTTTGCGACGTCAACCGCGAAGGCCCAGGCTATTGGGACGGCACCGTCCGCGGCTGGGCGCCGGCGAAGCGCCTGGTGGACCAGTTCTACGGCAACGACGACTGCGCCGTCTTTACCGACTACCGCGAGATGCTGCTGCGCCGCGACCTCGACGCCGTCTATCTCGGCACTCCCGACCACTGGCACGCGCTCAACACCATCCACGCCGCCCGCGCCGGCAAGCACATCTATGGGCAGAAGCCCCTCTCGCTCACCGTGCGCGACGGCCGCCGCATGGTGGAAGCGGTCGCCAAGGCGCAGGTCCGCTGGCAGACCGGTTCGCAGCAGCGCTCCGACGTCTACATGCGCCGCGCCATCGAACTGGTGCGCAACGGCGTGATTGGCAAGGTCCACACGGTGCGCGTGGGCCTGCCCGGCGGCACGCCCGACTTCGGCCGCACCGCCGATCAAACCGCGCCCGTCCCCGTCCCCGACGGTTTCGATTACGACATGTGGCTCGGGCCCGCGCCCCAGGCGCCTTACAGTCCGGCGCGCGTTGGCGTCAATTTCCGCTGGAACCGTGATTACTCCGGCGGCCAGCTCACCGATTGGGGCGCTCACCACATCGACATCGCCCACCTCGGAATCGGCGCCGAACGCACCGGCCCCACCGCCCTCCGTAACGCCCGCGGCGTCTTCGCCAAGCACCCCGTCTACAACACCGCCACCGAATACTCGTTCGAATGCGACTACCCGAATGGCGTCCGCATGCTGGTTGGCACGAAGGAACGTGGCGGCGTCACCTTTGAAGGCGCCGATGGCTGGGTCTGGACCAACCGCGGACGCATCAACGCATCGAAGCCCGAAATCCTCACTGCCTCGCTGCCCGCCAACGCCTTCCGCCTCACCTTCAGCGCCGACCACGAGAAAAACTTCACCGACGCCGTGCTCGCCGGCGTCACCCCCGTGGCCCCCATCGAGGAAGCCCACCGCACCATCACCGTTTCCCACCTCGGCAACATCGCGCTCGAAACCGGCCGCGACCTGCGCTGGGATCCCGCCGCTGAAGCGATCCTGGACGACCCAGGCGCAGCCGCGCTGCTCGACCGCGAATACCGCGCTCCGTGGCGGCGCGAGGGTTAGCCCGCAGCGCGCCTCAACTCCGACTCGCCCTTCGCGAGGGCGAAGCACGCGACCACGCCGTCGCCTTCACGCCTCCACGTCCCCGGCTCGATCGCTTGCCAGGACGAGACCTCGCGCAGCGGCGCCGCCTTGCCGCCGTGTACGACCTCCGGACGCCCGCCCGCGCCCATCGCCCACTTCACCGTGAAATCTGGACACGCGTACGGCGCCCGCAGACGCAGCGCGCCCCCAGCGCTTGTGATCGCCGTCAGCTCCTTCGCGGCCCAGTAGCGCGCGATCTCGCTCAGCGTCATCCATCGCACCTGCTTGAAGCGCGCGTGAATGCGCCTCACCATCTCCTGCATGGCCTGAAAACCGAGTTCGCGCCCGTTGAAGTAAATGCCGGTCCAGTGGCACAGCGCCACGGCGGGTTCGCCGCGCTCGATCACCTCCACCATGCGGCCCTTCGCCAGGTCCGGCGTGATGAAGCGATCGACCTCGGGTTCGCGGCTGCAATCCCAGTTGCCCGTCCAGTCGCCTGTGCAGGCCCAGATGGAGACTACCGCCCGCGGGTCGCCGCTCGCCAGCCCCGAAACATTTTCGACGCGCGGTGTGACGGGCTCCGGACCCTTGTCGAACAGGTTGCGAAAATAGTGCGGCAGCTCCGTCTTGTACACGTCTCGAACCGCCTGGAAAGCCGCCTTCGAGAGTTCCGGCAGCGCGCCTTCGCCGAAGCCGCCCGGCGTGGTGAACCCCTCGCACTCAAGCCCGGCGTTCTTCAGAATCTGGAGCGCGTAGGCGATGTAGGTGGCGATCTCGTCCACGCTGCGGCCCTTGCACCAGGTCCAGTTCTCCATCCATTCGCGCCCGCGCTGCTCCACCGCGTAGCCGGTCTTCAGATCCAGAATCCGCGTGTGCGTGATCATCTCCGGGTGGATGTCCCACAGCGGGACAATCTCACGCCGCACCAAATCGAGGCTCGCCGACAGTTCCTGCGGCGTCCACCCGGGCAACTCCCGATCGACGCGCCCCACCAGGGCAGGGAAGGGCACGATGCTGTATTTGCCCTTCACACCTTCCCGTTGGCTCCACTCGGCGAACCGCCGCACGAAGGAATCGGGGATCTCATGTGGCATCGAGCGCCAGTCGTGCTGGTAGATGCCGCCTCCCGGATACGCCGAGGCGAACTGCGGAATGGCAAACCGGTTCAGGTTCACGAGGCAGGTGGAATCGTCGATGATCCACGACAGCGGCACGCGTTCGCGCGGGTTCACCACCTCCACGCCCGCGGGCGTGGAGGTGAGATCGGAAGAGCACACGTCTGAACTCCAGTCACTGACCAATCTCG
>ERZ761609.1556-NODE-1556-length-19642-cov-46.184561_pt1 | contig 19642 bp, 21 predicted proteins | sample MGYA00511163_ERZ761609 | MGnify/ENA primary metagenome ERZ761609 (study PRJEB28899, sample SAMN02445070) | bioreactor sludge metagenome | biome: EBPR sludge | place: Australia: Brisbane, Thorneside Wastewater Treatment Plant | collected 2011-12-16 ... | reverse complement strand
AGCCGCGCGCGCGGCCTGGGAGGCCTTGCGCGCGGCTTGGCCCGCGGCCGAGATGCTCACCTATTCAACCCGCCCCGATGTACGGCATCGCCTGCAACTGTTGCAGGCGCTCAGCCCGAGTTGATCTGGAAGGAGAACTGTTGACTCATGCTTCGCCCACGAATTGCCTTCGTTATCGCGCTCTGCGCCGCCGTGGCGGCCATCGGCGCGCACGCTCAAATGTCCCGCGGCGCGGATCCGCCCATCATCATCGGGGATGGCTCGCTGGTGCTCAAGTCCCCGCGTGGCCCCTGGAAAGTGTGGGCCGCGGCATCGAACGCCGAGCGGGCCTATCCGGAAGAGGAGGTCACCGTCTCGGCCGTGAAGGTGGAGAGCCAGGGCGCCAACGCCACCATCGACTTGACCGGCAAACGGTATCAGGTGACCGTGGTCTCCGGCTCGACCACCGTGGATCTGGTCAATGCCGCCAATGGGCGCGGACTGCGCCTCCGCCTGCGCGGGCGCTCGTTCGCCGATTTCCGGCAGGCCAACGACGACAATGATCTGGTGCTCGAATCCACGGACGCGATCTCCTCGGTGCAGGTGCGGCGCGACGGCCAGCTTGTACTCAGCCTGTCAAGACTGACGCCGAAAACCACAGTGACGCTGCTGCCCTGAAGCTACCGCCGCTTGGGGCTTGCGTCGTTCAAGTGGACCAGCGCGTGGAAGAAAGCAATCACGGCGAAGACCAAGCCCAGGGATACGATGATTGTCTGCATGACCTTCTATCGGCTCCCGAGCATTGTTGGCAATAGCTGGGAGCGGACCAGAATTGTCACTTAGCACTCCTGGCGGGGTTCTGGTACCAAAGTCCACCCCGCCTTGCACACCCGCGCGCTGCTTGGTTACCATCCCAACACGCCCATGTCCACGCTCTCCCGACGCGCGTTTACCCTCACCACGCTCGCCGCCGGGTTGGCCGCGCGCCTGCCCGCGTCCAAGACCCGCTTCAGTGGCGAACTGCCCTTCCGCCAGATTCATCTCGACTTCCATACCTCGGAGCTGATCCCGGACGTGGCGGCGGACTTCAACGCCGTGGAGTTCGCGCGCACGCTGAAGGAGGCGCGGGTCAATTCGATCAACGTTTTCGCGAAGTGCCATCACGGCTATGCCTACTACGACACCCGCATCGCCACGCGCCATCCCGCGCTGAAGGTGGACCTGCTGGGCGATATGATCCGCGCGTGCGGCGGCGAAGGGATTCACGTCCTTTACTACTATTCGCTGGTGTGGGACGTGCTGGTGGCGCGGCGGCATCCGGAGTGGCGGATGCGGACGCGCGAGGGGCAGGTGATTGGCGGACAGCCCGGCGATGCGTGGCCCTGGCTGTGCATGAACACGCCCTACCTCGACCAGGTCATCCGCGAGAACGAGGAGATCCTGGACAAGTACAAGGTGGCGGGCTCGTGGTACGACATTCTGAAGCAGCCCCCGGAGGGCTGTTTCTGCAGGTGGTGCGTGGAGGACCGGGCGCGGCTGGGGATGAAGGACACGCCGGCCGACATCGCGCGGCACAACAAAATGGTCGCCCTGCGCGTGGAGCAGAAGCTGAACGGGATCCTGCACCGGCGCTTTCCCGAGGGGCTGAGTTTCTATAACTCGCGCCTCGTGGTGGGCGTGCGGGATGAACTGGACTTCTACTCGCACATCGAGATCGAATCATTGCCGACGGGCGGCTGGGGCTACACGCACTTCCAGCAGCGCGTGCGCTACATGCGGACGCTGGGCAAGGAGATGGTGGGCATGACGGGCCGCTTCCACAAGTCGTGGGGTGACTTCGGAGGGTTGAAAAACCAGGCTGCGCTGGACTTCGAGTGTCTCAACTTCGTGGCCAACGGCGCCAAGTGCTGCGTCGGCGATCAACTCCACCCGCGGGGGCGGCTCGATTCGGCCACCTACGCGATGATTGGACGCACGTACCGCAAGATCGAGGCGCTGGAGCCGTGGGCGCGCGGCACGCGAGCGCTGGCCGAGATTGGTGTGGTGTCCACCGCGCTGTTCAACACCGAGTCCACTCAGAAAATCACGGACGCCGATCAGGGCTTCACCAACATGCTGGTGGAACTCCACCACCAATTCAACGTGATCGACCTTGACGAGGACTTCACGCGCTACAAACTGCTGATCCTGCCCGATGAGATCCGCCCCTCGCCCGCGCTGCTGAAGAAGCTGGACGCCTTTCTGGCACAGGGCGGCAGCGTGATCGTGTCGGCCGAATCGCTGCTCCATCCGCAGTATCACTGGTTCCAGTGGAAGCCGATGGCGGACATCCGCTATCAGGGGAAGGCGAAGTTTCAGGGCGAATACCTGCAGCCGCGGCCGGGGGCGTTTCCGTCGCTGCCCGAGGCCACTTATTTTCTTTACCAGCCGGGCCATTCGATTGCGGTGAACGAAGGCGTGGAGGTGCTGGCCACCTACGCGCATCCCTACTTTGACCGCTCGGCGGAGCAATTTTCCTCCCACAAGCAAACGCCGCCGGGTGTGTGGACAGGTGAGCCCGTGATCGTCCGAGCGGGCCGCGTCGCCTACATCGCCAATCCGCTGTTCACCAGTTACGCGCGGGACGGCGTGCCGGCGTGGAAACAGATTGTGAAGGATTTGACCGAAGCGTATCTGCCTCAGCCCCTCGTGCGAACTCCGGGGCTGCCTTCCACGGCGCAGGTCACCGTGCTCGAACAGCCGGCGGCGAACCGGCGCATCGTCCACCTGCTGCATTACCCGACGACCCGCCGCGCGCCGAACATCGACATTATCGAGGAACCGGCGTCACTGGCCGACCAGGAAGTGCAACTCCGGCTGGAGGCGGCGCCACGCGCTGTTTCGCTGGTGCCCCAGGGCGCGCCGTTGGAAGCGACCTACCGCGATGGCTATGCGGCGGTCCGCATCCGGCGCGTGGTGGGCCACCAGGCGATTAGTTTTGAACTCTGACCGACCGAGGAGACTGACCCTTGCAGGGAGCCTTGACGTACTTTGCGAAAACCCTTGCGCTGCTCGAACAGTTGCGTGCGAACGAATTGGACAACATCGGCCGGGCCGCGGAGATCTGTACGGACTCCATCGCGCGCGGCGGCCTGGTATTTCTGTTTGGCAACGGCCATTCGCGCATGATGTGCGAGGAGATGACTCCGCGGCAGGGCTGCTTCGTCGGTTGGGTGGCGCTGGTGGAACTGGCGCTGTCGAATCATGCAAGTATCGTAGGCGCGAACGGGCTGCGCGCGCCGCTGCACCTCGAAAAATATGAAGGCTATGCCGAGCAGATTCTGCGAGGTTTCCACTTCGGCCCGCACGATGCGATGATCGTGATCTCGACTTCGGGCATTCGCCCGGTGGTGGTGGAGATGGCCGAAGGCGCGCGGCGGCGCGGTTTGCCGGTGATCGGCATTTGCGCGCGCAAACACTGCGAAGCGGTGCCGGCGGCGCATTCCTCCGGCCGGAAGCTCATCGACGTGAGCGACGTGGTGATCGACAACCAGTGCCCGCCGGGCGATTGCGTGCATGAGATCGAGGGGCTGGAGTGGCGCACGGGGCCAACCTCCACGGTGACTGGGGCAATGATCATCAACATGCTGCGGTGCGAGGTGGCGGAGCGGTTGGTGGCGCGGGGGCAGAAGCCAATCCTGCTGCCGTCGCACCAGTTCGTGGGGAACACCAGCGCGGAGGCGGCGCTGGAAGAGTTCTATGAAGGCTACCGCCGGAGCCTCCGGCATTTGTATGAGTAGCCTGCCGCAGCTTCTCCAAATCACCGGCTTGTTCTGCCTGACGGCGGTGGCGGAGATCCTCGGGTGCTTCCTTCCCTATCTCTGGCTGCGGAAAGGCGGTTCGCCATGGCTTTTGCTGCCAGCCGCGGTGAGTCTTGTGGCGTTCGTCTGGTTGCTCACCCTGCACCCCGCAGCCAGCGGACGCGTGTATGCCGCGTATGGAGGTGTTTATGTGGCCGTCGCGCTGGTCTGGCTGCGCGTAATGGATGGCGTCCGGCTGTCGCCGTACGACTGGGTGGGCGCTGCCGTCGCGATGGTTGGCATGGCCATCATTGCGTCCGGCTGGCATAGCGAATCCCATTGACCCGCGTACTGCTCCAGGCCAGCCCAATGCCAGGGCGATCTCTGATACCCTCACAAAATCACGAAGAAAACTGCCATGCCTAACCCCGTCCGCATCGCCATGCTCGGCTCCGGTTTTGTCGCCGAGTTCTACATGCAAGGCCTCGCGAATGTGAACCATCAGGAGGTCGTGCTGAACTTCTCGCTTTCCGCGAAACGGGCGAAGGCGTTTGCCCAACGTTGGAAGATCCCCGAGTCCACGACCAGCCTCCCCGCTGCGCTCGAACGCAACGACATCGACCTTTACATCATCGCCCTGCCGAACGAAGCGCACTTGCCGGTTTCGCTGCTGCTCTCGCAGTTGAAGCGCAACCAGGTGTGCACCAAGCCGCTCGCGCGCAACCGCGTCGAGGCGAAAAAGATGTGGAAGGCCGCAAAGAAAGCGGACCGCATGCATGGCTACGCGGAGACCGAAGTGTTCGCGCCCGCGGTGGTGAAGGCGCGCGAATTCATCGAAGCGGGCGGCATCGGGCAGGTGCTCTGGGTCCGTTCGCGGGAGTCTCATTCGGGGCCGCATTCCGCGCATTTCTGGGACATCGAAAAGACCGGCGGCGGCGCATTGAACGACCTGGCGTGCCACTGCATTGAGGCTGCGCGCTACTTCCACGGCAAGGACAACGAGGTGGTGGAGGTAATGGCGTGGGGCGATACGCTGGTCCACCACAAGAAGACGAAGGGTGAGGACAATGCGCTGCTAATCCTCAAGTTCGAATCCGGCGGCATCGCCCACTGCGAGCTTTCGTGGACCTGCAAGGGCGGGCTTGACCTGCGGAACGAAATCCACGGCTCCGAGGGCTCCATCTTCACCGATGTCACCCGCGGCACGCCCATCACCTCGTTCATGGGCAAGCCGGCGGGCTATGTGATCGAGAAGGCTGATATCGACTTCGGCTGGACCCGCCCGTTGCCGGAGGAGGCTTTCGCCTACGGCTATCAGGCCGAAATGCGGCACTTCGTGGAATGCGTGCGCGACGGCGCCGTACCGCGCGAAACCTACGAGGACGGCTACAAGGTGAACGTGATTCTGGACGCGGGCTACGAATCGATGCGCGCAAAGAAGTGGGTCCGGGTGAAATACTGATTCCGTGCAAGGCCAGGTTCTGTTCATCACCGGAAACACGGGCATCGCGGAGGCGGCCGCGCGGATCGCCGTGGCGCGCGGGGCGAATGTGTTCGTCTGCGGGCTCGAAGCCGAACCAGGTGATCTGCTTCACATGGAACTCGGCTGCGGCCACTACGCCGGCGACCTGACCGAAACCGGACACGCCGAGCGCGCCGTCGCCCACTGCCTTAAGATGTACGGCCACATTGACGGCCTCTTCAATGTCGCCGGAGCCTCGGGCCGCAAACATGGCGATGGCCCGCTCCACCTGGTCTCTGAACACGGCTGGGAATGGACCCTCGCCGCCAACCTCCGCACCACGTTCCTGGTTTCCCGCACCGTGCTTCGCCGAATGATTCCCCGCCGCAAGGGCGCCATCGTCAACATGGCCAGCATCCTGGCTTCCTCGCCGGAGGCGGGCGATTTCGCCACCCACGCCTATGCGGCGGCCAAGGGCGGCGTGGTGGCGCTCACCCGCTCGATGGCCTCCACCTATGCCGAGCACAACATTCGTGTCAACGCCGTCGCGCCGGGGCTCGTCCGCACCCCCATGAGCCGCCGCGCCCAGGAAAACCCCGATATCCTCGACAGGATGAAAAACAAACAGCCGCTCTCTCACGGCCTCATGGAACCCGAGGACGTCGCCCGTGCCGCCCTCTTCCTCCTTTCTCCCGAAGCCGCGATGATCACCGGCCAGGTTCTCGGTGTCGATGCCGGCTGGTCATTGAGGTAACCCGAATACCCATGCAACCCATTCCGCTGCGCACCACTGTCATCGGCTCCTATCCCTTCCCCTCGTGGCTGGAGTTCGCCTCAGCCCACCTGAACGAATTCGGTCCCGACGACCTTGCCGAGATCCAGGATGATGCTGTCGTCGCCGCCATCCACGACCAGACCCGCGCCGGCCTCGACGTCATCACCGATGGCGAACAAACTCGCCTCGACTTCAACCTGAGCTTTTACGGCTATATCGAAGGAATCGAACGGGAAACCCAGCCCCGCCGCCGCTTTGGACCCCCCGCCCACGACCAGCGCGGCAAACACCGCGTCACTGGTCCCCTGCGCGCCCCGCGCGGCCTCGGCGTCGTCGAGGAGTTCCGCCGCCTTGCGCGACTCGCGCCCGCGGGCGTCACCCTCAAAGCCTCCGTCCCCGGCCCGTACACCCTCTCCGGCCGCCTCGATGGCCGTGATCGCTGGGTCCTCGCCGCGGAACTCCTCCCCCTCGTGCAGGCCGAACTCGAAGCCCTCGCCGCCGCCGGCTGCACCGAGATCTGCGTCGACGAACCATCCATGTCCTGTTATGGTTACCGCGAAGACCCTCACCTCTTTGTTGACCTCTTCAACCGCGCCGTCGCCCCCGTCGCCGGCCGCGCCCGCGTCTCCACCCATCTCTGCTTCGGCAACTACAAGGCCCGCGCTGTCGCCCCGCGCCGCTACGCCCCGCTCTACCCCGCCTTCCACGATCTGAACGTGGATGAGGTCCACCTCGAAATGGCCTCGCGCGAGTTCGCCGAACTCGACATCATCGCCCGCGTCGCCGAATCCCACGACGTCAGTGTCGGAGTCATCGACGTGAAAAGCTACTACATCGAAACCCCTGAAGACGTCGCCGCCCGCGTCCGCCGCTGCCTCGAATTTGCGCCCCCCGAACGCCTCAGCTTCGCCCCCGATTGCGGGCTGTCGCAGACGGCGCGCTGGGCGGCGCGGCGGAAGCTCGAAAACATGGTGGCGGGCGTGCGCATCGTCCGCGGTGAGTTATGAAACCGGCATACAGGAAGGACCAGGCTTTTCTCGATGACGTCGCGGCGCATTGCGGGCAGATGGGCCTGCGGCTCTGGTGGTTGGGGCAATCGGGGTTTCTGCTGCATTTTGATGGCGCCTTCGCCCTGCTTGATCCGTATCTCAGCGATTCATTGACCAGCAAATACGCCGGCACGGACAAACCCCACGTGCGCATCACCGAGCGCGTCGTGGATCCCGCCCGGCTGAGGCAAATCACGGTGGTCACCAGTTCCCACAACCACACCGATCACCTGGACGCCGAAACGCTGAACCCGCTGCGCGCCGCGAATCCGGGTCTGCGCCTCGTCGTTCCCGAAGCCAACCGGCGCTTCGCCGCCGAGCGGCTGAACTGCGCGGCGGACGAACTGACGGGCATCGTGAGCGGGCAGCAGCTGGAGTGCGGACCATTTACGATCGAGGCCCTGCCCGCGGCGCACGAAGCGCTCGACACCGACGCCGAAGGGCGCCATCTCTATTTGGGTTACGTCGTCGCGGCCGGCGGTTATCGCGTCTATCACAGCGGCGACACCGTGCTCTACGAAGGGCTCGCCGAAAGGCTGCGCGCGCTGGAGCCGGACATCGCGCTGTTGCCCATCAACGGATCGAAGCCTGAACGCCGAGTGGCCGGCAATCTGAGTGGAAATGAGGCCGCGGTGCTCGCGCGACAGGCGGGCATCGACCTGGCGATTCCCTGCCACTACGACATGTTCGAGTTCAATACGGCCGATCCGGAGGAAGAGTTTGTGCCCACGTGCAAGGCGATCGGGCAGGGCTACCGCGTGCTGCGCAATGGCGAGGGCGTCACGCTGTGATGCATCTGGGCGTGGACGTCGGCGGCAACCGGCTAAAGGCCGGGCTGGTGGACGGCGCGGGACGCGCCGGGCAGGTGCGCTCGTGCACTACCCCGATGACGCTCAACGAATTCCGCGCGGCGCTGCGCGCGTTGGTGGAAGGCGCCGTGGCCGGCGCAACCGTCGCCACCGTGGGCTTTGGTTCGAAGGGCATCATCCACCCCGAAACGACGCGCGTCGAGCGCCTGCCTGGCGCGTGGGATTTCCTGGAAGGTGCGCGGCTGGGCGAGTTCATCGAAGATCTGATGCCCGCGGGCATTCCGGTGCGCGGCGACAACGATGCGAAGGCCGCGCTGGCGGGCGAACTGGCGTGGGGCGCGGCGCGCGGCTTGCGCAACGCGCTGTTACTCACCCTCGGTTCGGGCATCGGCGGAGCCGTGGTCTGCGATGGACGCATGCTGCGTGGCGCGACCCACGTGGCGGGCCATCTGGGCCACGTCGTCGTGGACCCGCAAGGGCTCCCCTGCATGTGCGGCGCCCGTGGCTGTCTGGAGACCGTCTTCAGCTCGCGCGCAATCGAGGCCGAGGCGTGGAGCGTCGTCCATCAGGGCGCCGTGTCGCCGATGACGCGCGCCTTCCGCGCCGATCCGGCGCTGCTGGACTGCCGCGCGATCTTTGCATGGGCCGCCCAGGACGATCCCATCGCGCGCTGGATTCTCGACCGCCGGATTGAGATGCTGGCCGCCGCGTTGGCCGGCCTGATGCACGCCTTCGACCCGGAAGTCGTGATCCTCACCGGCCAGATTGCCGAGGCAGGCGACGCGCTGCTCGATCCAGTCCGCAAAGCGGTGCACTGGCGCACGCAAGGCTTGCTCCGCCGCGAAGTCCCCATCACGGGCTCGGGTCTGAACGACACCTCGGGCGTGGTGGGCGCGGCGGCCGTGGGTCTGGGGGCTGAAGGCTAATGACACATAACCAAGACAGCCGGCTTCTGTTCCTGCTGCTGCCCGCGCTGGCAATGTCGCTTGGCTGGGCGTTGCGCGGCTTCATCGGCGGCGGACCGCTGGGCGCGATGATCCCCGGAGCCATGGTCGCGTTGACCCTGGCGCTGCTGCTCGAATTGCCCGCGGGCGTCGCCGCGCGCGCCGCGGCCTTCAGCGCGATCGGCGTCGGCTTCGGCGGCGAGATGACCTACGGTCAGACCGTGGGCTTCGCCGGGCAGAGCGGGACAATGTGGTTTGGCCTGCTGGGCCTCGCGGTCAAGGGCGGCGTGTGGGGCTTGCTGGGCGGCGCGGTCGTGGCGTTGGGCTTCATCCGGTCGCGCTTCACCTCCGCCCGCATCGTGGCGGCGTGCGCGATGATGGCCGCCGCGTGCTATGTGGGCTGGCGCACGGTCAACCAGCCGAAGCTCATCTACTTTTCGAACCTGGCCGACCGGCCGCGCGAGGAGGTCTGGTTCGGCTTCATTCTCGCCGCGCTTGCCTTGCTGGCGGTGCTGCGCGATGGGACCGTGACGCGCTTCTCGCTCTACTCCCTCGTCGGCGGCTTCGTGGGCTTCGGAGGCGGAGGACTGTTCATCGCGCTCCACCGCATCGCGATGCCGGATGCGCGCTGGTTCATGTCCTGGAAGATGATGGAATACACGTTCGGCTTCTTCTTCGGACTCGCGCTGGCAGCCGCGGCCTGGCGGCTGCGCGCTCAGTTGCGCGCCGAACCGGAGGAGGAGAACGCGCCGCCCCCCGCGCCCGAAACCCTGGTCACTGTCATCTTCACTCTGCTCGCCGCGGTCTTCTTCGCCGAGAACCTGCGCACGCGCTTCGACTACCTGCTTGTGGGCGCGATGCTCATGCCTATGCTGGTCGCCGTCCGCTGGCTCGGCTGGCACATCGCCATCACCATGACCTACTCCTGCTTCGTCTGGGACCTCGCCGAGAACGTCTGCGAACGCATGGCGCTCGCCCCGATGCAGGCCGGCTGGTATTTCGTCGCCGTCGCTTCGCTCGTGTTCCTGTACTTGTTTGACCGCCGCCTTCGCCGCGAACCGCCGCCCGTCCGCTACGCATTCCTGCTGCTCTTGTGGTCCTCGATGACAGTCGCAACCGTAAAGACCGTGGCGCAGGTAGCAGTCTCCCCCCACTTCCCGTACGAGTACCCGATGTTCGTCGCCGCGATGGCGGGCGTGCTGCTGATGCTCAGGAAGGTGAAGACCGCCGGCTGAGACGCCGCTACTTCGAGACGCCGCCCCCAGGCTGCCCGCTGATGCGCAGGTACTTCTCCCGCTGCTCCTCGTTGAGGATCTGCATGATCCGCTTCTTGCCCTCGTAGCGGAAGTCGTCCATCTGCGTTTGCAGGTTTTGATAGTAGATGACGTAATCGTCGAGCACGGCCTCGATCTCGCGCTCCTGTTCCGGCGTCAACTCGAGTTCACGCCGGAACCAGTCGAGCGTCAGTTCGCGCGTGGACTCCTTCCAGGTGCTGATCGACGGCTTCGCCATGCTGCTGCCCACTAGCCTCATGCCCAGCGCACCCGCTGCCGCCCCGCACAAAAACACGAGCACCAGCAGGGACAGGATTCGCGGGTGATGCCAGGTGGGCCTCGACTCGCGCGCGCTGGTGAGATGCGACGAACTCAAAGCGTGGGACCGTGCTTTCTGTCTATTCGAACTCGGCCGAGGTGAGCATCAGAGAACCGGGAGACCCGCCCGCGAACGTGGCCAGGTTGGCGAATACCACTTGGCGGTCGTGCTCAAGATCTTCGCCCGGAGCCGGGGGCAGCAGAGAATCGGCCACGAACTCGAACGGCACGGCTTCGTGCATCGCCGGGTGCTGCACGGCGGAGAACGTCGCCGAACCTAGCACCACGAGCAGCGCGAGCGTGGCGAACGCGAGTTTCCGGGCGAAGAGAGGTTCGAAAAAAACTGACCAGAGCGATGCCGCTGCCTGCGACTCAATGCAGTCCATCACCCGCGCATAAAATCCGGGCGCCGGGTCCATCTCAGCCGGCGCCCTCAGCGTCCGCAGCATTTCGTTGTGTTCCCGGAAGCCGCCGACCTCGAGTGCGCTTTCCGCATCCCGCTCCAGCGCCGCCTCGAAGCGCGCAAGCGCCTCGCCGCTGAGCTTGCCCGCGAGATACTGTTCAAGATCATTCACCATCCGCTTTTGCATGGCTACTTTCCCTCAAATATCATGGCCACTCCAAGCAGCGGGTCCGCCGCGCTTGACCGCCCTGCGGGCTGGCTGGCGCTGGTCTGTCGCTGCTCGCCGAACTTCATCGGGTGGCGCCCCATCATTTCCCGGCCGCCAGGGGGTTGGCCCCCTTCATCAGCCTTTGCGCGGCTTTCAACAGCTTCTGCCGCGCCCTGAACAACTTGACCTTTATTGTATTCTCATTCATTCCGGTCAGCAGGGCCAGTTCCTCCACCGAATGGCCCTCCACTTCCTTCAGCATCATCAACTGCCGGTCCTCGGCCGAAACCTTCGACAGCAGCTTGATCACCAGGTCGCGCTTGGCCAGCCGGTCGTCGATCGGCTGGTTCGGATCGGGCTCGCTGCGCTCCATCCCAGTGGAGTCGTCGTCCGAAAAATCGCTTTCATAGACGAGCTTGCGAACCTTCTTCTTGCGCAGGTAGTCGTAGCACTCATTCACCGTGATCTTGTAGATCCAGGTCAGCAACGAACTCCGGAAATCAAAGTTGCCGATCGAAAAATAGATCTTGGCGAATACCTGCTGGGCAATGTCCTCGGCATCGTTCTGGTTGCGCAGAATCCCGTAAATGATCGAGAAAACCTTCGACTGGTACCGGTCCACGAGTTCGTGAAACGCGATCTCGTCGCGGGCCTGCACCCGGCGGACGAGATCCGCTTCCTCGCTCTTGCGGTAATCCACTCGCGCTTTCTCCGGACGGGTCTGATTCGCCGCCGTTCCGGCCGTTGGCATCGGGAGCGTTCCGGTGTATCCCCTCATACGTCCCTACGGACGTAGCTGGGCGATCCCCGGTTTCGCTGAAATGGTTGATACCAACGGCTTTTCCGGCCTTTTCGCCCCGGGCGGCGCGGGGGCCGGCCGGGTTGCGGGCGCTGCGTTCACCATAGCAGATCGGCGAACCCTTCCGGCGCCCCGCCGCATCCTCTACAGTGTAGAGGGTGTCTTCCGCTTCAAGCTATACTAAAGAGGACACCTAATCTTCCCCAGGAGGGCATCACCACCCATGATTCAGTTGACTCCCACCGCGATCGGCAAAGTAAAAGAGATCCTCGGCGCCCAGGAGCCCGCTCCCGCCGGTCTGCGCATCTCCGTCGTCGGCGGCGGCTGCTCCGGCTTCAGCTACTCGATGGCCTTCGAGAATACCCCCGGCCTGCTCGACAAGACCTACGACTTCGAAGGTCTCAAGGTTTTCATCGACCAGGCCAGCATGCTCTATCTCGACGGCGCCCGTGTCGATTACGTCGAAAGCATGGAAGGTTCTGGCTTCAAGTTCGACAACCCCCAGGTGAAGTCCACCTGCGGCTGCGGCAGCTCCTTCAGCGTCTAACTACTGATCTCCATTCGAGTTCCGGGCGCGTCCCTCAGGGCGTCACCCGGAACTCGAAAAGGTTTTCAGACACCCTCTTCCCCCCCGCCGTCACCACCGCCACCAAGCGGTATGCTCCCTCACCACCCGCCTTCCACGCCGCCTCCCCCACCTTCTGCGCCGAATCCGGCCCAAACGTGTGTGCGAAGCGCCCCTGCGCCAGCGTCCGGCCGCCCGCGTCTTCAAACCGCCACGCGATCTCCGCGTTGGCCAGCGTTTGATGCAAATCGTTGATCCCCCACACTCCCACTCGGACCTCCTCGCCCGGCTTCCACTCCTCGCGGTCAAACTCCAGGCTCGCCAGCACCGGCTCGAAGCTCCGGGCCACCTGCGCATGCACCCGCGTCGGCACGCGGTAGAAGTCCACCGCCGCCATCGTCACCGACGGCCAGAAGTCGATGGCAAAGAAATGGAAAATCCCGCCCGCCCCCGCCGCCTTGTTGCGCCGCGCCCGCTCCAGTGCAATCTGGAACAGCCGCGCCGCATAGCGTTGACTCTTTTCGATCAACTGCTCGGGCGTCTGCTTGCCCGACAGATCGCCCCATGCCCGCGTCGCCTCTGGAATCTGCAGCCGGTGGTAGTGCCACAACTCGGCGTGATCGGTGATCGGCCACCGGTCCTTCATAAACCGGTCCAGGCTCTCGCGGTTCGGCAGAGCCGTCGCCCCCAACTCCGTCACCAGCGGCGCGGTCATCTTCGCGTACTGCCAGATCGAACCCCCATACCAGCCGTAGTAAAGGTGCGTGTCGCCCCACCGGCTCGTCGAAGGCTGCACATACCGGTCCTGCGGGTCCAGCAGCGCCGGCCGCGCCGCCACATGCTTCACCAGGTCCAGATAATTCTCGAAATCCTCCTCGTCCGAACCGCACCACGCCATCACCGCCGGATAGTTCCGCACCATCCTGATGTGATCGTCATAGAGCGCCGCCGCGCGCGGCGAAAACTCGTGGTCGTGCGGATACCACGCCTCCAGATAGTCCTGCCATACCAGCAACCCGCGCTCGCTCGCCAGTTCATAAAATTCCGGATTCTCGAAATGGCAATGCACACGCAGTAAATTGACGTTCATTTTCTGGAGAATCTCAAAATCCCGCTCGTATTCCTTCCGCCCCATTTCCGAAAGCCACAAATTCGCATACACATTCGTGCCGCGCAGGAATATCGGTTTGCCATTCAGGAAAAACCGGTCGCCGATGCGCGTAATCGTCCGCAGCCCGATCGCCATCCGCCGCGCATCCACCACCTCGCCCGCGCCGTTCTTCAGCCGCAGATCGAGCGTGTAAAGGTCCGGCCGGCCGTGCTCCCAGGTCCACCACAGCCGCGGCTCGGCCACCGGAATCAGCAGCCGCTCGCGCCCCCCCTCAGCCGCCGCCGTCAGCCGTACCCCCGCCGCGCCCTTGAAGGTGCGCGGCGTCAACGTGGCCTCCCATTCGAAGTCCTCCTCGCCCTCCGCCGCCTCCACCTCCAGCGCCACCGTCGCCGTCCCGTCCGCATTCAGCCGCGTGTCCACGGCCACATCGGCAATCCGCGCCGCCGCCCCGGCGGTGATCCGCACCGGCCGCGTGATGCCCACCGCGGTGATGTCGTCCGGCTTCTGGTCCACCCCGCCGTACGCCCCTTTCACCGTGTACGGCCGGTGCTTCCAGTAGTAATGGACCGGCGTCCACACCCGCACCTTCAGCTCGTGTTCCTGGCCCGGCTTCACCAGCGCCGTCACGTCGTACTCGTGCGGCGTCACATAGCCCTCGTGCCGGCCCAGCCTCTGCCCGTCGATCCACGTCTCGGCGAAATAATCCGTCGCCTCGAACTTCAGCCGCAGCGTCTGCCCGCCCCAATCCGCCGGCACGCGGAGCGTCCGCCGGTACCACCACTCCTTGTAGCTTGCCCAGCCGGCCTCGCGTGAATAGACCTGTTCCCGTGGCAACCACTGCAGATGCACCGAGCCCGGCACCTGCACCTTCCGCCATTCCGACGAAGGCCCCGCGCCCTTCTCGCCCCAGGCCAATTCCCACTCGCCGCTCAACTCGATCGTCCGCGCCGTCCACTCGCGCGGAGCCTCGGTCACCCGCGCCACTGCCGGCTCGCGCATCAGCCGCAACTGCCGCCGGAATTCGATCGACCCCTCCCGTGCCGGGCCCACCTCCACCAGCAGCGGGTTCCGGATTCGCCGGTTGTCCGCCCTCGCTCCCACCGCCGTCCACTGCCCCTGCCACCGCGGAAACAGCAGCGCCACCTCGCTTTCCCCCTGTTCGCTCCTGCCTTCAAAGCGCGACGTGCAAGCCCCGCCCCAGGTCAGCGTTGGATCCAGCGCGGCCACCCCGAGCGCGCCGTAGTCCTCCGTGGCGTGATAGTACACAAAATGACCCCCGGCGGGCCGGCTCCACTTTCGCGCCTCGATGGCGTGATTGGGCGGCTCCCCGCTGTCCGGCCCCGTCGGCCAGGCATACTCGTCGCCGTCCACGCAGCGGTTGAACGGCCAGTGCGGCGTGGCCGACACGCGGGCAAACCGGAAGCCCCGCGGCGCGCGCCACCGCACCACCGCCGACCCCGCCTCAAGCGTCCACACTGACACTCCCCGCGCGCCCCGCAGCGTCAGCCGCGCCGTCAGCGGCGTCGCCTCCATCTCCACACCGCTGATCTCACCCAGACCGCCCAGCGCCTCCCACCCTCCGTTCGGCCCCCCCACCGGCGTCCCCGACCGGTCCACCATTACCGGCGATGGCTCGTACATGTCGTAAGGATCCTTCTCGTCCGGCGTCCGCTCCACCAGGTTCAGCATCCGCGCCTCGCCCGCCCGCAGGTTGAACGCCTCCACCACCTGACCCGTGCGCGGGTCCACCACCAGCCGCACCAGATCGTTCTTCAGCTCGATCCGCCCCGAGGAGAGCCGGTACACCGACACCTGCTCGCGCAGCCGCCCGGGCCGCTTCTCGCAGCACATCACCCGGTATTCGGCCACACCCGCCCCCATCACCGACACCGGAAATACCAGCCGACCGTCTTCGATGACCGCCGCCACCTCGCGCCCCTGCCCATCCGCCACGCGGTAGCCTTCGCGGTGGCCGCCCACTTTTTCGAGCGGCACGCGCACCAACTCGCCATCGCGGCGCTCAATCCCTGTCGGCTCCTCCACCCGCACCGTCCACACGCTGGCCGCCGTCATCGGCAGCCCGCCGGCGAGCGCGGCAATCAGCATTCGGTAAACTATGTTGTGCATGAGCAATCTGGCAATCCTCGGGGGCGAAAAGGTCCGGCAAAAACCCTTCAGCCCGTGGCCTCTTTTTTCTGACAATGATCGTTCCAGGCTGATGGAAGTGCTTGAAAGCCGCAATTGGGGCGGCTTTCCCTTTCCCAACCGCTTCGCTTCCGAATTTGCCCAGAAGTTCGCAGACTATCACGGCGCCAAGTATGGCTGCACCCTGGTCAATGGCACCGTCGCCCTCACCGTCGCCCTCCGCGCCGCCGGCGTGCCCTACGGCTCCGAGGTCATCGTCCCCGCTTACACCTGGGATGGCACCGCCACGGCCGTCCTCGATGCCGGCTGCGTCCCCATCTTCGCCGACATCGACCCGGACACCTACTGCCTTGATGTCGAGGACGTCCGCCGCCGCATCACGCCGCGCACCCGCGCCCTCATGCCCGTCCATCTCGCCATGCGCTTCGCCGATATGGACGCCCTGCTCGATCTCGCCCGCGAAAAGGATCTCGTCGTCATCGAAGATTGCGCCCATGTCCACGGCGGCTTCTACCGCGGCCACGGCGCCGGCTCGATGGGCGATGTGGGCTCCTTCTCCATGCAGACCTCGAAGCTGATGACCTCCGGCGAAGGCGGCATCGTCATCACCTCGCGCCTGGATTGCTACGAGATGACTCAGAGCCTCGTCAATTGCGGCCGCGCCTCGGAAACCGACCAGTTCGGCCGCCGCCCCACCGGCTGCAACTACCGCCTCTCCGAATTCCAGGCCGCCGTCCTGCTCGGCCAGCTCGAACAGTTGCCCGCCCTCGCCGAACGCCGCATCCGCAACGCCGCCCGCCTCTCTGCCGCGCTCGCCCAAATTCCCGGTATCCGGCCCCTGCCGCCGCAGTCCGCCCTCACCACCGAGGCCATCTACTGCTACCTCTTCCAGTACCGCCCCGCCGAGCCTCCCTCCGCCGCGCCCGTCCGCCGCGATATGTTCGTCGCCGCCCTCGACGCCGAAGGCATCCCCGCCGACGGCCGCTTCTATGAGCCTGTCTATCGCAGCGACCTGTTCCACGCCAGCGCCGCGGACTTCCCCCAACTCACCCTCGGCCGCGACGAACCCCTCGACTACCGCACCTTCCACTGTCCCGTCGCCGAGCGCGCCGCCTACCACGAAAGCGTCTGGCTGCCGCAGTTTCTCCTGCTCGGTGATGAATCCGACGTGGACGACATCGCCCGCGCCGTCGAAAAGGTCGCCCGCAATCTTGCTGACCTCGAAAAGGCCGACCCCCAGTTGGCCGCTCTCAAATCCATGAGCCGCGCCGAACGGCCGCGCATCGAAAAGAAGAATTACTGAGGCCCCATGTCCGCCCCTGTTGACCTCGGCCATCTGCTCACCGAACAGCGCAACCCGGCCACCCTCGAGATCGACTCGCTGCCCACCCTCGAGATGTGCCGCCTCATCAACCAGCAGGACCGCGAAGTCGCCGAAGCAGTCGGCCGCGTGCTGCCCCAAATCGCCGCCGCCATCGACGCCATTGCCGATGCCATCGCCGCCGGCGGCCGCCTGTTCTACACGGGCGCCGGCACCAGCGGCCGCCTCGGCGTCCTCGATGCCTCTGAATGTCCGCCCACCTTCAATGTCCCGCCCGGCCTCATCGTCGGCCTCATCGCCGGCGGCGACCGTGCCCTGCGCCAGGCCAGCGAAGCCGTCGAGGACTCACCCGAAGCCGGCGCGCGCGACCTCCGCGAACACGGCTTCACCTCTCAGGATGTGCTCTGTGGTATCGCCGCCAGCGGCCGCACCCCCTACGTCCTTGGCGCCATCGAGGAAGCCAACCGCCTCGGCGCCGTCACCATCGGCCTCGCCTGCTCGCCCGATTCCCCGCTTGTCCGCGCCGCCCGCATCGCCATCGAACCGCTCTGCGGCCCCGAAGTCATCACCGGCTCCACGCGCCTCCGCGCCGGCACCGCCACCAAACTCGTCCTCAATATGTTGACCACCGGCGCCATGATCCGCCTCGGCTACGTCTATTCCAACCTGATGGTCAACGTCCAGCCAACCAACGAAAAGCTGGTGGACCGCGCCCAGCGTATCCTCATGGCCGCCTCGGGCATCCCCCGCGAAGAAGCCGCGCGCCTGCTCGAACAATCCGGCCGCAACGTCCGCACCGCCCTCGTGATGGCCGTTCGCCAGGTCTCGCGCGAGGAAGCCGAACGCCGCCTCGCCGCCACCGGCGGCCGTGTCCGCCACGCCCTCGAACTTAGCGCTTAAGGAAACCGCCATGGACCATTCGCCCGAATTTCTTGCCCTGGTTAACGACGCTCGCACCCGCGTGAAGGAAACCGATGTTGCCGGCTACCTCGCCCTGCGCGACAGCGGCGCGCCCCACCTCCTCATCGACGTCCGCGAGGAAAGCGAATTCGCCGCGGGCCACATCCCCGGCGCGCTCCACCTCGGCAAAGGAGTGATCGAACGCGACATCGTCGCCAACGCCCCGCAAAAGGACGCCACCCTCGTCCTTTATTGCGGTGGCGGCTTCCGCAGCGTTCTCGCGGGTGAGAACCTGCAAAAGATGGGCTATACCGGCGTGATCTCGATGGACGGAGGCTGGCGCGCCTGGAAGGAAGCCGGCCAGCCCGTGGAACGCTGACTGCCGCCGGCCCTCAGCTCAACACCTGCATGGCCAGGTGAATCGCCAGCCCCAGCAACGCCAGCATCACCAGAATCGCGATCTTCAACTGCGAATTGGTCCGCGCGCACTCGGCCTCGTACAACTCGGCTCCACATCCCTCGTGTTTGCGTTCAATCGTCATGTCTTGCTTGCCTCCCTCTGGACCTTCTTCTTGCACGAACAGGCCCAATGCCCCACGCGCCGCCGCAGCCTCCCAAACTGCCTCACGAACTGCCCCAAATGAGGCACCAATGCCTCCTTTGCTCCATCCACCCGCCGCCAAACCCCCGCTTTCCCCCCGAATCTTTGGCATCCGGCGTGCATAACTGTCAGCTATGAGCGCCAAAACCACGTCCGCCCGCGATGCCATCTTCATCTCCTCCGCTGATGCCGACAAACTCTGGCCGCTCGTCGAAGGCGATCGCGCGCCCTTCACCGCCGACCGCCACAACCTCGTCCGCCTCGGCGAGGAACTCGACCGCGCCACCATCGTCGAACCCGCCGAACTCCCGCCCGACGTCGTCCGCATGCACTCCCGCGTGCAACTGCTCGACCTCGATTCCGGCGCCACCTTGGAATACGTCCTCGTCTTCCCCCACCAGGCGGGTTCTTTCCCCGGCGCCATCTCCGTCGTCGCCCCCGTCGGCACCGCCCTGCTCGGCTACCGCGCCGGCAGCGTCATCCAGTGGCCCGTCCCCAAGGGCGTCCGCCGCCTCCGCATCCTCAGCGTCGATCCCCCCGCCCGCGCCGCCTGAAGCCCCCCGCTTGCCTGCGGCCCGCCGGGCCGCTACGCTGGCGGAATCGGCCTTTCGTTCATGCGTCTTCATCTTCCAGCCTGGGCGCCCGGCGCCGGCGCGCTCGCCATCCTTGCCGCCCTCGCTCTGGTCCTGCCCACGCTGCCGGAACACCTCCGCCCTTTTGCGGAACGCCTCATCTACCTCCCGCTCGCCGCCGCCACCCTCGCCGGCGGCTGGCGATTCGGCGTCCCTGCCATCGCCGGCGCCGCGCTCCTGCTACCCCGCGCCGACCTGCCCGCCGTCTTCTCCCTCGGCCTCGCCCTCATCGCCTGGTCCCACTACCACCGCCGCCAGCGCGACGCCTTTGCCCGCCTTCTCGACCAGCTCTCCGCCGCCCATCGCGAACTCCAGGACAACTTCGACGGCATGCAGCGCGCCGAACGCCTCTCCGCCCTCGGCCAGCTCTCCGCCGGCCTCGCCCACGAAATCCGCAACCCCCTCGCCGCCATCTCCGGCGCCGCCGGAATCCTCCAGCGCGACGCCGCCACCCCCGAACGCCGCCAGGAATGTGTCCGCATCATCGCCAAGGAGGCCCAGCGCCTCGACGGCCTCCTCAAGATCGGAAGAGCGTCGTGTAGGGAAAGAGTGTAGATCTCGGTGGTCG
>ERZ761609.1555-NODE-1555-length-19643-cov-7.828058_pt1 | contig 19643 bp, 20 predicted proteins | sample MGYA00511163_ERZ761609 | MGnify/ENA primary metagenome ERZ761609 (study PRJEB28899, sample SAMN02445070) | bioreactor sludge metagenome | biome: EBPR sludge | place: Australia: Brisbane, Thorneside Wastewater Treatment Plant | collected 2011-12-16 ... | reverse complement strand
TTGCCCCGCCATTCGACGCTCCGCCAGCAGGGCGAGGACATGGCGGCCATCGCCGAGGGCCGCAAGGCCGGCTTCGAGGAGCAACTCCTCGCGCAGGGGGTCGATTCGGACGCCGAGATGCAGCGTCTGCTTTTGATCGAAAAGGCCTATGCCGCCAACGCGCGAATTATCGAAACCGCGGATGCCATGTTGCGCCGCCTGCTGGAGATCTGACGCATGACCTGGCTGAGCCTTGGGTCCATGGCCCTTCCCCATGCCTTGCAGCGGCACGGTGTCCAATTGCGCAATGACCTCTCGCGCCTCACCCTGGAAATGAGCAGTGGCGAGGCGAGCAATCCGGCGCGACGGCTGGCAGGAGACCTGTCCGCCCTTGCCGCCGTGGAGGCCCGCAGCCAGAGGGTCGCGACCGCGCTTGATGTGGCCCGCCAGGCGCTTACCCTAGCCGAGGCCAGCCAGAATGTTCTTGCGCGCATCACGCAATCGGCCTCGGACATGTCGACGCGATTGCTCGCCGCGTCGACTGCGGGCATAGACGATGCTGCGGTCCTGTCGGCTGGCCGCGCGGCGCGCGGCGCGCTCGAGGATACTGTCGCGGCGCTTGGGGGTCAGGTGGTCGGTCGATCCCTGTTCGCCGGCACCGCCTTCGACCGCCCTCCGCTCGTGTCTGTCGAAGCGATGCTGTCCTCGCTGGTTCCCAGTCTCGCGGGCGCAACCAATGCCGAAGATGTCGCCTCTGTGGTCGATGCGGCCTTCCTCGATTCCGGCGGGCTCTTTGAAACCGGGTTCTACCTTGGGGCGGCCGGGGCAGCGGTGGTCATCGACGGATCGACACTGCCTGACGCTTTGCCAGATGCGTTGGATCCTGCCATTCGCCGCACGCTCGCGGGGCTCGTCAAGGCAGCCCTGGTCGCCGAGGCCATTCCGGACCTGTCGCCCGGGCAGCGTCAGGCACTCGCACAGAATTCCGCGATGACCCTGTCTGATGCGGAAGGCCACCTGACGACCCTTCGGGCAACGCTGGGCAACAGCGAGGCCCGCATCGATACCGCGATCACCCGTCTGCTGGGCGAGCGCGATGCCCTGACGCTGGCGCGTGATACACTGGTCGGGGTCGATGCCTATGAGACCGCAACGCGGCTCAAGGAAACCCAGACGCGGCTGGAAATGATCTATGCGATCACCGCGCGCACCGCGCGGCTGAGCCTGACGGAGTACCTGTAATGCTGTCGCGCCTGCTTGCCGTGATTCTGTTTCTCCTCGCCACTCCTTGCCTTGCGCAGATCCGATTGAAGGATTTGGTCGAATTTGACGGTGTCCGCGGCAATGATCTGGTTGGCTATGGTCTCGTCGTTGGCCTGAACGGGACAGGGGATGGCCTTCGCAACGCGCCCTTCACCGAAGACATCATGGCCAATATCCTCGAGCGGCTGGGCGTGAATGTCACCGGTGAGCAGTTTCGCCCGCGCAATGTCGCGGCAGTTCTGGTCACGGCAAGTCTTCCTCCCTTCGCACGATCCGGGTCACGCATCGATGTCAGCGTGTCGGCCATTGGCGATGCCTCCAGCCTGTTTGGCGGGACATTGGTGATGACCCCGCTCAATGGCGCCGACGGCGAGGTGTATGCCGTGGCGCAGGGTGCCGTGATCGCGGGCGGTGTGGCGGCGCGTGGACAGGCGGCCGAGGTGGTCGAAGGGGTTCCCACTTCGGGCAGCATTCCGGGGGGTGCCCATGTCGAGCGTGAGGTGGATTTCGCCCTGGCGTCGCTGCCCCGGATCAGGCTGGCCCTGCGCCAGGCCGATTTCACCACGGCATTGCGGATCGAACAGGCCATCAACGCGCATTTCGGCAGGGCGGTGGCCGTGATGCAGGATTCCGGCACGGTTGTCCTCGACATTCCGGCAACACGAGCGTCATCGGCAGCCCATGCGATCAGTGCCATCGAGAACCTGGCGGTCGCACCCAGTGCCCGCGCACGTGTCGTCATCGATCAACGCTCGGGGACGATCGTGATGGGCGAGGACGTGCGGATCTCGCGTGTTGCCGTAGCTCAGGGTGGATTGACGCTACGCGTCGAGGAAACCCCCCAGGCCATTCAGCCAAACCCGTTCTCGCCCGGGGAGACGGTTGTCGTTCCGCGAACCGAGGTCTCGATCCAGCCTCAGACCGGGACCGGCCTGGCAGAGGTTCCGGGAGGTACCACATTGGCGAGTGTCGTCGACGGGCTGAACGCGCTGGGGGTAGGACCGCGGGCCATGATCGACATCCTGAACACGATCAACGCAGCTGGTGCCCTGCATGCCGATCTGGTCGTGCGCTGACCTCGCCCCCGGATGAGCCCTTGACCGGGATGCAGATGTCGGGCTGCCGCGAACTCTACCGATGCTCCCTGGACTCGACGAAGTCGATCAGGCGCGGCATGCAGATGGTGGCAAGGTCGTGGTTCTCCTGCACATGGGCCCGGGCAGCCTGACGCAGGGAAAGAAAGGCCTCGGGACGCGCCAGGCAATCCGCCAGGGTGTCAGCCAGTCCGGCATGGTCGAAGAAATCGACGAGCCGTCCGTTGACCCCGTCCGTGATGACCTCCTCGACCGGCGCGGTCTTCGAAGCGACGATCAGTGCGCCGATGCTCATGGCCTCGAGCAGGGACCACGACAGGACGAAGGGTACCGTCATATAGCAATGGACCCGCGAGCACTGCATGAGCGTGACGAAGGTGTCATAGGGAACCTTGCCCAGGAAATGGACCCGTGCCGGATCGATCCGGTCCCGGACTTCGTCCAGAAAGATCTCCTTCCAGCTCTTCCCGCCGTCCGGACGCGCTCCATAGCTTACATCGTCGCCGCCGATGATGACGATCTGCGCATTCGGCCGCCGTCGCATCAGTTCGGGCAGGGCCCGCATGAAGATGTGGTATCCGCGATAGGGTTCGAGGTTGCGGTTGATGAAGGTCACGATCTCGTCCCCGGCGCGCACCCTGAGACCAGAGGGCAGTTCGAGCGACGCTGTCGGATCCGGGACGAGGCGCTGCGTGTCGATTCCGTCATGAATGATGGTGATCTTGTCCCGAAAACAGGCGGGGAAGGTCTCGGCCTGGAACTCGGTTGGCGAAAGGGCGGCGTCGCATTGCGTCATCATCAGCGCCTGATGCCCCTGGCGGGCGACGACCGAGATCGCCTTGTCCAGATCATTTGTGCCGAATTCGGGATCGAACCCCACATCGAGGCCATGCGGCGCATAGTAGAGCTCGGCATAAAGCAGGTGGCGCGCCTCGGGCCAGATCTCGCGCAGGAACAGGGTCTCGCCCCAGCCGCCGTGTCCGAAAACGACATCCGGCACAAACCCGTGCGCATCGCGCAGACTGCGTGCCGCGCGAGCAACGCGCCATGCCCGGTTGGTCATTTCGGTGTAGGTCGTTCCAAGGCGGGTAACCCTCGGGTCGGGGCGCGGGTCGGGTTTGCGATAGCGATAGGTGGTGATTGTCGACTGCCGCGGATTGGTTTCATCGGTCAGCGCCACCACCTGGTGACCACGCGACGCAAGGGCAGGGGCAAGATGAAGGAACTGGCCGGGAAAGTTCTGGTGAATGAAGAGGATCTTCACACGGCGCCCTCCGGGCTCTTGCCCAAACTGCGCCGGTCGAACGCGGCAGCCAGAAGGGCGCGCGTGTAGTCATGCCGAGGTTGGTCGAACACCCCCGCGGCGGGTCCGCTCTCCAGAACATCACCCTGCTTCATGACGATGACCTGATGCGCCATGGCCCGCACGACGCGCAGATCGTGGCTGATGAACAGATAGGCAAGGCCGTACTTGCGCTGCAATCCCCGCAGCAGGTCGACGATCTGCACCTGAACCGTCATGTCGAGGGCCGAGGTCGGCTCGTCGAGGATGACCAGCCGTGGCCGCAGGATCATCGCGCGCGCTATGGCAATCCGTTGACGCTGTCCGCCCGAGAATTCATGCGGATAGCGATCCATCATCGCAGGGTCGAGGCCCACTTCGGCGAGAATGGCGGCCACCGCCTCACGCGGGGGGCCACCGCTGGGAACGCCATGCACGCTGAGCCCCTCGGCGACGATTTCCTCGATGGTCATGCGGGGGCTGAGGCTGCCGAACGGGTCCTGAAACACGATCTGCATGTCACGGCGCAGGCTGCGCGGCGGGGCTCCCAGCCGGTCGGCACCGATCTCGGTGCCCAGAAAGCTTATTCGTCCCGTCGAGGAAACCAGCCGCGCCACGGCCAGCGCGAGCGTGGTCTTGCCCGACCCGCTTTCCCCCACGATCCCCAGCGTCTCGCCCGCGCGGAGCGAGACACTGGCCTCGTTCACGGCCTTGATGTGGCCGACCGTACGGCGCAGGAAGCCGCGCTGGATCGGGAACCAGACCCGCAGCGCTTCGGTGCGCAGCACTTCGGGCGCGTCCTGCTGAACCGGATCCGGCAGGCCGGTCGCCTCGGCGGCAAGAAGTTTGCGTGTATAGGGGTGCTGAGGGTTTTCAAAGACTTGCTCTGTCGGGCCCCGTTCGACGATCACCCCGTTCTGCATCACGCAGACATGGTCGGCCACCCGCCGCACGATCCCGAGGTCATGGGTGATGAACAGCATCGCCATGCGTTCGGATCGCTTGAGCCCGGCCAGAAGATCGAGGATCTGCGCCTGGATAGTCACGTCGAGCGCGGTGGTGGGCTCGTCCGCGACCAGCAATTTTGGCCCGTTGGCCAGCGCCATGGCGATCATCACCCGCTGCCTCTGCCCACCCGACAATTGATGCGGATAGGCGCCAAGGCGGGTTTCGGCATCGGGGATACCCACCTTGTGCAGCAATTCCAGTGCCCGGTCCCGGGCCGCGGCCCCCCGCAACCCCTGATGCAGCGACAGCGATTCGACGATCTGCCGTTCGACTGTGTGCAGCGGGTTCAGCGATGTCATCGGCTCCTGAAAGATGAAGCTGATGTCATTGCCGCGCACCCGGCGCAATTCGGCGTCGTCGGCGCCGACCATCTCGGCCCCCTCGAAGGTGATAGACCCTGTGACTTGCGCCGAATCCGGCAGAAGGCCGACTGTCGAAAGCGCGGTCACGGACTTGCCCGACCCGGATTCACCGACCAGTGCCACGGTCTGCCCGGCGCGGATAGAAAAACTGACGCCTTGCACTGCGGGAACCAGACGTCCTTCCTGCCGGAATGTGACGCTGAGGTTGCGGACCTCGAGCAGGCTCATCGGAACGTCTTTCGCGGGTCGAAGGCGTCGCGGACCCCCTCGAAAATGAAGACGAGGAGGCTGAGCATCACGGCAAAGGTGAAAAAGGCGGTGAAGCCCAACCAGGTAGCCTGCAGGTTCTGTTTCGCCTGCAGCGTCAGGTTGCCCAGCGAGGGGGCCGAGGCAGGCAGGCCGAAGCCGAGGAAATCCAGGGTGGCGAGCGAGCCGATCGCCCCGGTGACGATGAAGGGCAACAGCGTGACCGTGGCGACGATGGCATTGGGCAGCACATGGCGCCAAATGATGCGTGCGTCCGACACCCCCAGCGCCCGGGCGGCGCGTACATATTCAAAGTTGCGCGCCCGCAGGAATTCTGCGCGCACCACCCCCACCAGTGCCGTCCACGAGAAAAGGACCATCAGGAAGACCAGCAGCCAGAAGTTCATTGGAATGATCGCTGCGACAATGATGATGACATAGAGCGACGGGATCGAGCCCCAAAGCTCGATCAGCCGTTGCGCGATCAGATCGACCAGCCCCCCGTAAAAGCCCTGAACCGCCCCCGCGGCGATGCCGATCACCGAAGCGATGGCGACCACGACAAAGGCAAAGCTGACCGACAGCCGGAAGCCGTGGATCACCCGTGCCAGCACATCGCGCGCCGAGCCATCGGTGCCCAGCCAATGGTTGGCATCGGGCGGCGAGGGAGCGGGACCGCCCAGGTTGTTGAATGTGTTGTAGGAATAGGGGATCGGCGGCCAGATCATCCAGCCGGGAACCACCGTAAAGCCCTCGATCTGGCCCGAGGGAGCCAGGCGGCGCGCCTCGTCCGGATCGTCGAGGCATAGTTCTGCGCCACCGGTTTCGATCAGGCACTGCACCTCGGCGCTGCGATAATCCGCCTGGGTGCGGAATTCGCCGCCATAGCTGGCCTCGGAATGAAAGGAAAAGGCCGGGAACTGATATTGCCCGCGGTAATTCACGACGATGGGTACGTCATTGGCGAGGAACTCGGCAAACAATGAGACGCCGTAAAGCACGAGGAAGATCCACAGCGACCAATAAGCCCTGCGGTTGGCGCAAAAATTGCGCCAGCGGCGCTGGTTGAGGGGAGAGAGGCGCATCCTAACCCTCGCGGATTTCGAAATCGATGCGGGGATCGATCCAGACATACATCAGGTCCGACAGGATGCCGACCAGGAGCCCCAGCAGCGTGAAGATGAAGAGCGTTCCGAAAATCACCGGGTAATCGCGCGCCAGCGCCGCCTCGAAGAACAGCTTACCCAGTCCATCGAGCGAAAACACCGTTTCGATGATCAGGGAGCCGCCAAAGAAGGCCCCGATGAACACCGCGGGAAAGCCCGCGATGACGATCAGCATGGCGTTGCGGAACACATGGCCATAGAGCACCCGGCGTTCGACCAAACCCTTGGCGCGGGCGGTCATCACGTATTGCTTGCGCAATTCATCCAGAAACGAGTTTTTCGTGAGCAGGGTCAGCGTGGCAAAGCTGGAGATGGTCAGCGCGATGGTCGGCAGCACCATGTGGTGGGCATAGTCGAGGATGCGCTGGCCGAAGGTGAGCGTCTCCCAGATCTCGCGTTCGGAATGGATCCCGCGCGAGGGAAAGATCTGCCAGTAGGATCCTCCCGCGAACAACACCAGCAACAGGATGGCAAAGAGGAAGCCGGGGATCGCATAGCCGACGATGATCGCGCCCGAGGTCCAGGTGTCAAAAGGCGTTCCGTCGCGCACAGCTTTACGGATGCCCAGCGGGATCGACACCAGATAGGCGATCAGTGTTGACCACAGCCCCAGCGAGATCGACACCGGCATGCGTTCAATCACCAGCTCGATCACGGTTTTCGAGGTGAAATAGCTGGTTCCGAAATTGAACTGGGCATAGTTCCACATCATGTCGAGGAACCGCTGTGGCCACGGCTTGTCGAACCCGAACTCGCGCTCCAGCTGCTCGATGAAGGCCGGGGGCAGACCGCGCGCGCCGATGTAACGCTCTTCGCCGCCCCCGCCACCGCCCGACCGCGCCGCGTCCTCGCCCGCTCCGGTAAAGCCCCGTGTCACGTCGCCCTGGCCCTGCATTTCGGCGATGATCTGTTCGATCGGCCCGCCGGGAACGAATTGAACCAGCGTGAAGTTGATGATCATCACCCCGATCAGGGTCGGGATGACCAGCAACAGTCGGCGAAGGATATAGGCTCCCATTCCGGGCTCTTACCTCAGGGCGCCAGCAGCGCGCAATTCCGCGGCGCGGGCGGCGTCGAACCACCACCAGTCGAGCGCGCCCGAGGAATAACGCGGGAATTCCTCGGGATGGCGGAAAATATCCCAATAGGCGACCCATTCGTTGGGCGTGTACCAGACCGGGACCATGATGCGGTGCCAGCGGAGCACCCGGTCTAGCGCCATCAATGCGGTGTCGCGCTCTTCGGGTGATTCGGCCATCAGCGACAGGTCGATGATCCGGTCGACCAACGGGCTGCGCAGCCCGGCCGGGTTGAACACGTCATCCGCTGCCTCGGAGCCAAAGCGCTGGTGCAGCCCGGTGCCCGTGTCGACAAAGGCCACATATCCGTCGAGGATCATGTCGTAGTCGTGGTTGCGCTCGCGTTCGGTGTATTGCGCGGGGTCGATGCGCTGGCCGCGCGTATCCACCCCCAGCCCGCGCAGATTGTCCAGAAAGCTCTCGATGATCGATTCCGCGGTTGCAGAACCGGAGGTGGAATAGGGGAACTCGATCCGAAGGGTTTCGCCCTGCGCGTTGCGGCGGATTCCGTCGTTGCCCGTGGTCCAGCCGGCCTCGTCCAACAGACGGCTCGCGCGGCGCATGTTGCCCCGGTCGCGCAACTGATCGGGCTACGAGCTATGCGCCGTCACGGCGGGTTCGGTGAGGATTTCGGCCGGGACCAGATCGCCCAGGGATTGCAGCAGCGCCAGCTCGGCACCCTCGGGCACGCCGCGCGCCTCGAGCCGCGTGCCCTGCGAATAGGAATAGCGCTGGCTCATCAACCCGTACTGGAATTGCTGGTTGGTCCATTCGAAATTGTAGGCCAGTGAGAGCGCCTCGCGCACGCGGGGGTCCTGCAGGTGCGGGCGGTTCAGGTTGAACACGAAACCGTTGGGCGCGGGCGGAAAGCCGTCGGGGATTTCCTCGCGCACCACATGACCCCGGGTGACGGCCGGGAAATCATAGCCGACCGCCCACTGGCGCGAATTGCCCTCGGCCCGATAGGTGTACTCGCCTGCCTTGAACCCTTCGAAAGCGGCGGCGTCGTCGCTGAAATATTCGACCCGGATACGCTCGAAATTGTGGCGCCCGCGGTTTTGCGGCAGATGCCACCCCCAGTAGTCCGGATTGCGCCGATAGGTGATGCGGCGGTTCACCTCGAAACTGTCCAGCACATAGGGCGCAGAACCTGGCGATGTTTCCATCCGCGGCTCGTCGAGCCGGGCGCCGGTGGCTTCGAACCAAGCGCGCGAAAAGACCGGGGTCGAGCCCACCTGATCGATGAGGCTGCGGCGCGAAATGTCGGGCGCGAAGTCGAATCGAACCGTGTGATCATCGATGGCCTCGGCGCTGACCACACGCATGCGCACCGCCTCTGCATAGCTGGGCAGGCCCTGTTCCAGGAACAGGTTATGGGTGAACACCACGTCATGCGCGGTCAGCGGAGTGCCGTCGGAGAACCGTGCCTCGGGGCGCAGATGGAAGATCACCCATTCCTTGGTTTCGGGATATTCGAGGCTCTCGCACAAAAGGCAGTAATATTCCCCATAGACATCGGCAGGAGCAGAATCGCCAAAGGGGCCGCTGGTTTCCAGAAGGCTTTCGTACAACGACCACGAATAGCGCCCGGCCCGGCCCCTGCGCGAATAGGGGTTCATCGAATCAAAGGTTCCCGATGCCCATTCGGAAAAGTCGCCACCAACCGGCGCGTCCGGGTTCACATAGGTGAAATGGGGAAAGCCCGGTGCATAGGCTAGGTCGCCATAATAGGAATAGCCATGGGCGCGGATCAGGTCCTGCGCCCGCGCGGGCGCCGCGGCCCATGCCGCCAGCACCAACGCGCCGCCTGCCAGCCATCCCCAAAACGGCGTTGCAGCCGGTTGCGCAGCGGCACGGGCGATCGCGGGGCGGGGCATGGCGGGTCTCCTGCTGGGGCTGACTTCTGCGGGTCAGATAGGGTTCTTTCAGCTAAATCCAGACGATAGCCCGGTTGCAAGTGGCGATTGCGTGAGGCCGCACAGAAACCGGCCCCGGCCCCGGCAAATGCGCGCAAGCAAAAGGGCCGCGCGCGGTTGCGGCGGCCCTTTGACGGGGTCTGTTGCTGCGTCTCAGCCGCCCTGGGTTTCCAGATAGCGGATCAGGTTGACGCGATCAGTGGCGCTGCGCATCCCGGCATAGCTCATGCGGGTGCCGGGGGCGGTGGCGCGCGGGTTCTCGAGGAAGGCGAACAGCGCTTCGACCGTCCAGGTATCCCCAAGTGCCAGCAGCGCACCCGAATAGTTGAAGCCATCCACCGCGTCGATGGCGCGGCCAACCACGCCATGCAGATGCGGTCCGGTGCCGTTGCGCCCGTCCTCGAGCGCGTGGCACGACCGGCAGTTGCGCCAGAGGGCCTCGCCCGCCGCCGCATCGGCGTTGGCATAAAGCGCCATCACATCCACCGCCTCGGCCGGTGCCGGTGCCTCGGTCTCGGAGGCGCTGTCTTCGGTCGGCAGGGGATAGACCGCATGGGCATGGGCGGCATCGTGGCCGGGCATGTAGATGGCGTCAGCAACCCATTTCCCGACGAGGAAAACCAGAAGTGCCGCAAAAAGGCCCGCCGCGGCCTTGGTGATAGTCATGGTATCGAACATGTCGCGTCCCGTGCCTGAGCAGAAGTCGCGCCCTTCTACCCGCTTCCCATCGGCGAATTCAAGCGATAGTTACCGCGACGAAATGACCTTGGTGACGGGGTTTCAGCAAAAGGCAGGGCCAGAATGACCAATCGCATAGCCTTTCAGGGCGAGCCGGGTGCCTATTCGCACGAGGCCTGTGTCGCCTCGCGACCCGGATACGAAGCCTTGCCCTGCCGCACCTTCGAGGAGGTCATCGACGCCGTGCAGGGCGGACGCGCCGATCTGGCGATGCTGCCGGTCGAAAACTCCACCTATGGCCGCGTCGCCGACATCCACCGCCTGCTGCCCGAAAGCGGACTGCACATCGTCGACGAGGCCTTTGTGCGGGTGCGCATCGCGCTGATGGGTCTGCCCGGCGCCAGGCTGGACCAGATCCACACCGTTCGCGCCCATCTCGTGCTGATCCCGCAGGCACGGGGGTTCCTCAAACGCCACGGCATCACCGGACTTGCCGCCGCCGACAGCGCCGGGGCTGCGCGGGAACTGGCCCAGCACCGCACGGCAGGAGAGGGCGTGCTGGCCAGCGACCTGGCGGCGCAGATCTATGGCCTCGACGTGCTGGCGCGAGATATCGAGGACAGCCACCACAACACGACCCGTTTTCTGGTGATGTCCCGCCAGCCCGACCCCTCGCGACGCGGCGCTCATGGCATGATCACCACCTTTGTCTTTCAGGTCCGCAACATCCCCGCTGCCCTCTACAAGGCGATGGGCGGGTTCGCGACGAATGGCGTCAACATGACCAAGCTGGAAAGCTACATGGTCGACGGCTCCTTTACCGCCACGCAGTTCTATGCCGATATCGAGGGGCATCCCGACGACCCGAACGTCAAGCTGGCGCTGGACGAGCTGCGGTATTTCACGACACGGTTGCACATCCTCGGGACCTATCCGGCCTCGGACGCCCGGTTCTGAACCCTTGCCGTCCCTCTCCGGGCGGTCTTGCCCCCTGCGTGCAACCCGGCTAAAGCTGGCGCGACGGACAGTTGGCCGAGTGGTCGAAGGCGCACGCCTGGAAAGTGTGTAGGCGGGAAACCGTCTCGAGGGTTCGAATCCCTCACTGTCCGCCATCTTAAGCATTCAAGCCATTGAAATGTAAGGGAAAGAAAAAACGCTTCCCCCAGAACTTCCCCCATGGGGTCGCGGATGCCCCCGGTTTTCGGTGCATCCATGCGGATTGTCGGTTGAGTTCTCGGCGCAAGGACAGCCAGCGAAAGCCTCGTTTCCAGCGCCGATCCTGACCTGAAATTCACTAACATTATGCCCTCTGTCTTAGCACTCGCCCACCTGTTGAGACAGACCGAGTTACCTCTGCGCATCAAACACCAAAAACGCCATCCCATCCCGCCGCTTGAACCATCAGCGTCAAGCGGCATGAACTGAAACCGATGAACGGCAGTCCTTTGCTCCGGAATTGAGCCGCCTGTTCCAAATCATTCGACGACGGGCGCCCATTGTGGGTCGGTCAAGGTCGCGCGGATCAAGGTCACCTCCCATTCGGCAACCTTGAATGACTCCCGGACCGAGATTGGACTCCTCGAACGTCAACAGGCCCCGGTCGGGCAGGGGACCTGACCCGTTACTCCGCGGTGGCCCCGATCAGTCGGCGCAGTCCGAACAGGGCCCCGGCGGCGATGGCGGCCAGGGTGACCGGCGCAGACCAGGCCAATGTGGCAAAGGCGCTGACCCCCTGGCCAACCGAACATCCCAGCGCGATCACGCCGCCAATGCCCATCAGCGCCGCACCCCCGACCTGACGGCCCAGTTCGCGCGGATCCTCGCAGGCTTCCCAGCGGAACATGCCGCGCCAGAGGCTGCCCGCCAGCGCGCCAGCCATGACCCCCAGCACCGAGCCGACCGAGAAATTGATCCCCCCGGCGGTCGAAGTCATCAGGAAGATCAGCGTGCGACCCACGGGGGCGGTGAAAGACAGGCCCTCGACACCGATCTCGCCCATGCTGGCGTCGTTGACCCACGAGGTTCCCCAATAGGCAAAGACGACCGCCGCGCCCGCGACGACGCCCCAGACGATTTCCACGGGCTGGCGGCGCAGCGGGCCATGGAGCAGCGCCCAGAGCAGAAACCCCGCCGCGACAATCAGGGCTGTCGCCAGTTGCGGCAGTCCGGTGATCGCCTGCACCGTAGCGGCGATGCCTTGGGGATCGCGGGTTTCCATCTGGTCGAACAGCGCCACGCGCAGGGGCGCCAAAGGGCCCGAGAGGGTGATGAACCCGAAAATCCCCATCACCACGACCACCACCAGCGAGCGCAGGTCACCGCCGCCAAAGCGCACCAGCGCGCCAAAGCCGCAATTGCCCGCCAGCGCCATGCCATAGCCAAAGACCAGCCCTCCGGCGACGGAGGCCCAGGGATTCCAGGCAATCTGGTGATAGAAGGTGTTCGCGATCTGGATCTGCCCCAGCGCCGCGCCCACAAAGGTGCCCGCAATCGCCACCGCCAGCACCACGCCCCACAGCCTCAGGCGTCGCTGGTCACCGCCATAGGCAGCGGATTCCAGCGCGCCCAGCGTGCAGAAATTGCCCAGCCGCGCCGACAGGCCCAGCACCAACCCGGCAATCAGCCCGACCAATGCCGCCTGAAGCCCATAGGGAAAAGTGTCCATTGCGCGCGTCCTTCCTGCAACCCCGGTCCAGAATCCCGTCCCGGCACGGAAAAGCAAGCGGGGATTTCGCAACATTCACGAAGGAGAATATTGCAGCCGGGCGCGAGTGTGCTATGCATCCGGGACCGGGTTCTCCCAACCGGCCCCTTGATGCCCGCCCCTGCGGGCCCTGATCCTTTGGGAGACTTCCATGCACATCACCCGTCGCGCCTTTGCCTTTGGTTCGGTCGCTTTTGGCGCCTTTGCCGCCAAGGCCTCGATCAACCTGGGCGGCATGCAGATTGACATCGTTTCGGACGGTTCCTTGGTTTTGCCTGCCGATTTCATCATGGGCGCGAACCCGCCCGCCGAGATCACCGCGATTCTCGCTGCGCATGGCGCTACCGGAGGCGCTTTGACCCCGCCGTGCAACCTGACCCTGTTGCGCCATCAGGGCCGTGTGGTGCTGTTTGACGTAGGCTCGGGTCCGGATTTCCAGCCCTCGGCGGGCCGCCTGCCCGACACGCTCGACGCGATGGGCCTTGCGCCCGAGGACATCACCCATCTGGTGCTGACCCACGGCCACCCCGATCACCTTTGGGGGCTGCTGGACGATTTCGACGACCCCTATCTGCCCAATGCCGAAATCCTGATGGGCCGGGCCGAGTTCGACTACTGGATGGACCCGGCCACGATGGACAGCATCGGCACCGCGCGGCAAAGCTTTGCCGCCGGAGCGCAGCGTCGGCTGGAGGCAGTGGCGGATCGTGTGACGTTCTTTGAGGACGGCGCCGAGATCCTGCCCGGAGTCGCGGCGCGTGGCACCTTTGGCCATACGCCCGGCCATATGGCGTTCGAGCTGCGCGACGGCTCGGAAAGCCTGATGGTGCTGGGCGATTCGCTGGGCAACCCGCATGTCGCCTTCGAGGCGCCGGGGTTCGAATCGGGTTCGGACCAGGACCCCGCGATGGCGGCAGCGACGCGGCGGGGGTTGCTGGACCAGTTGGCCAGCGCGCAGATGCGCGTCGCCGGGTTCCACCTGCCGGGCGGGCTGGGACGGGTCGAACGCACCGGCGGCGCGTTCCGGTTCGTCGCGGATTAAGCCAACTGCACCCGGCTCCCGCGCTGGTCGACCAAAAGGTCGGTCAGCACGCCGCCGACCCACATGAAGAACAGCGCGACCCAGGCCGTTGCGGCAAAGACCGACCCGCCGGTAACCCCGGCGCCGATCGCACATCCGCCCGCAAGCATCCCGCCGAAACCCATGAGCACCGCACCGGTCATCGAGCGGCGCATCGCGCCCTCGCCGTCAAAACCCTGAAAGCGGAAGGTCCGGGTGAGGATCGACGCAAGGAAGGCGCCCAGGAACACCCCCGGCACCAGACCGATGTCAAAGCTGAGGCTGGGGGCGGGTTGCAGGAAGTACATCAGCGTGTTCGCCGAGGGGCCGGTGAAGGTGGCCGAGGTGACGTTGACCGGCTCCCAGGCATTGGCGGCCAGTGTCCAGGTCAGCACCCAGCCCAAGGCTACCGCAAAGCCCACGCCCGAGGCAAAGACCAGCACGCGCGCGCCGATCCGGGCGCGGATGGCCAATACGATGGCGGCCACGGCCAGCGCCAGACCCAGTGCCAGCCCCGTGCCCTGCGGCAGGCCCAAAAGCGTCAGCAGGTTCAGGTTCTGCCCGTTGGGCGTGACCCACAGCGCGGCCAGCCAGGTGCGCAGCGGGGCCAGCCAGCCGTGCAGGCTCATCTGTGCCACGACGGCAAAGATCAGTCCCGACACGACCGAGCGCAGGTTTCCCGTCGCCGCCAGAACCAGGAGGCGGCCCGAGCACCCGCGCGCCAGCACCATGCCCGCGCCAAACATCAGCCCGCCGATCACGGCGCCCGACCAACTTCCCGCGACATTCATCATGCGCGAGTCGCTGCCCCGGAACAGGCCCAGCCATTCCGCGCCCTGCACCCAGACCAGCGCGGTGGAAAAGGTCAAGAGCCAGATCGCCACCTTCCCGCCCAGAATTCCGCGCGCGAATTCAACGGTCGCGGCACGCAGGCAGAACGAAGACCGCTGCGCAGCGATGCCGAACACAAGCCCGGTCAGCAGCCCGAACAGCGCGCCCACAGGGCCCTCGCCCCACCCTTCGATCAGGGCGTTGAGCATATCCATCGGCGTCCTCCCCCGCTGCACCAAGGGGGTAATATGCGAATAAGGGAATATAGGCCTTGATCTGGATCAGCCGCGAAACAGCCGCTGGATCACCTCGACCATGGCGCGCACGCGTTCGTCGGCAAGCGAATAGATGATCTGGTTGCCATCCCGTCGCGCCGAAACCAGCTTTTCAAAGCGCAGCCGTGCCAATTGCTGGCTGACCGCAGCCTGCCGCGACTGGATCAGCAGTTCCAGTTCCGTTACCGTAAGGTCGCGCTCGCACAGGTGATAGAGCATCAGCAGGCGCCCCTCGTGCCCCAGCGCCTTCAGGAAATCGGCGGCCTCGCGGGTTTCGGCCAGCAGGGACGCGGCCGGGACGCAGGACAGATCGCCGCGCCGCGCGTCCTGATTTTGCCCGGATCCCTGTCCGTCCGACGCCATTCCTGCCTCGTCCATCTGCCCGGTGCGACCCTAGCATGCAGTCCGGGGCAGGGCCAGCCTCAGCCCGTGGGCCCCGCCCGCGCCGCAGCAATCATTTCGCCGATGAAGGGCCAAAAGAAATCCTCGCCCGGAAAGCCGATCAGCCGCCCGGTTTCCCGCCCATCCGCGCCAATCAGGATGAAGGTCGGCGTCACCGACGGGCGCGAGGCCAGCACGATCTCCTCAGGCAGCGGGCCGCGAAGATCTGCGTGGATCAGGGGCGCGACCTGCCCCTCGGCCGAGGCACGATAGGCCGGCGCAATGTCGCGGTTGAAAGCGGCGCAGATGTAGCAACCTACCTGCTCGATCATCAGCAGGCGCAGCTCCTGTGCAGCGGCGGGGCTGCCCAGAACCAACGCCACCAGAAAGCCGATAACCGTTCTGCGCATTCTTGCTCCTGATTCCGGTTGACGCGCGATCCTATACATATGAACATTGTAATATTATTGATCGGTTCGGGCAAGTCTTGCGTGGGCACCCGATCGAGGAGGAACAACACGTGTTCGACATCACCTTTGGCGGGGCGGCTCTGGCCGGCCTCCTGTCCTTTCTGTCGCCCTGCATCCTGCCGATGGTGCCGTTTTACCTGTGCTACATGGCCGGGTTGTCGATGGCGGAACTGCGCGACGATCAAGGGCTTGCCCCCGGGGCGCAGATGCGTCTGGTGGCCTCGTCGATCGCTTTCGCGCTGGGGGTGACGACGATCTTCGTCCTCCTGGGCATGGGCGCGACGGCGTTGGGGCAGGCCTTCATCGCCTGGCAAGACAGCCTGCGCTGGGTCGCGGCGGCGGTGCTTTTGGTGTTCGGCCTGCACTTTCTGGGCGTGGTGCGAATCGGCTTCCTCTACCGGCAGGCGCGGATCGAGAACGCAGGCTCGCCCAAATCGGTGGTCGGCAGCTATGTGATGGGGCTGGCCTTTGGCTTTGGCTGGACGCCCTGCGTCGGCCCGGCGCTGGCGGCGATCCTGATGATCGCCTCGGGGATGGGCGATATCACGCGGGGTGCGGCGCTGCTCTTTACCTATGGCATGGCGATGACGCTGCCTTTCGTGCTGGCGGCGCTGTTCGCGCGGCCCTTCCTGGCCTGGGTCGCGCGGCACCGGTCGAAACTGGGGCATGTGGAAAAGGTGATGGGTGCGCTGTTGATCCTGTTTGCCGTGCTGATTGCCACCAACTCGCTGAATTACATCGCACAATGGATGATCGAGGTGGCCCCGTGGATGGCCACCCTGGGCTGAAGGAGGAAGAAATGCCAATGAACCGCCGTCTGATCCTTTCGGGCCTCGCCCTGACCCTCGCTGCACCGGCCCTGATCCGTCCGGCGCGTGCCGACCTGCCGCATCCGCCTCTGGGCGAGGACGGGCTGCACAAGCCCGCGTGGCTGCACGAGACCTTCCGCGACCTGCGCGACGATCTGGACGAGGCCAATGCGGCGGGCAAGCGGTTGCTGATCCTGGTCGAGCAGCGCGGCTGCATCTACTGCACGCGGATGCATGAGCAGGTCTATACCGACGAGCGCATCGACCGGATGCTGCGCGAAGATTTCATGGTCGTTCAGATGAATCTGTTCGGCGATGTTCCGGTGACCGATTTTGACGGAACCGAACTGCCCGAACGGCAGATGATGCGACGCTGGGGTGTGGTGTTCACGCCGACGATGATCTTCCTGCCCGAGGTGGCGCCCGAATCGGGCAATGCCGCGCAGGGGGCCTCGATGGTGCTGCCCGGCGCCTTCGAGCGGGGGACGACACGGCTGATGCTGCAATGGGTGCTGGAGCGCGGCTACGAGGGCGAGGAGCATTTCCAGCATTACGTCGCGCGCAACCTCAACGCGGGCAATTGAAATTCCGATCCCGGGTTATCTGAATCCGACAATATGCAGATAGTTGAATTTCCTGTTGCGAGTGCGGTATGCCATCGGCTACAGTTTGCTCAGCCTGCGTTTGGGAGAGCGCAACGCCATCGTGTGACTGTCGAGGGAGGACATCCATGAACCTGAAAGCCCTGATCGGGCCCATCGTCGCCGCGACCCTGGCGGGGTCGGCAGCAATGGCCGAGACCGCCCCGGGCGAGGTTGTCTGGGTTGACGACATTTCTATACCCGTCTCGCTGACCGGCGTTGCGGGCAATACCGAGGAAGGCATCCGCGTGATGACCACCCCGGCGCTTGGCAATTGTGTGGCCTGCCACGAGGTCGGCGCACTGTCGAACGTCCCCTTCCATGGGAACATCGGGCCCGCGCTGGACGGCGTCGGCAGCCGCTGGAGCGAGGCGGAATTGCGCGGAATCCTGGTGGATGCAAAGCACGTCTTCCCCGAATCCCGCATGCCCTCGTTCTATCGCACCGAAGGGTTCATCCGGCCCGGCGACCGCTTTACCGGTCGTGCTGCCGATCCTGCGACCTTCGGACCGCTGCTGACCGCGCAGCAGATCGAAGACACCGTGGCCTATCTGGTCACGCTGACCGACTGACACTGACGGCACCCCACGGTGCGCCAGATAGGCAACCGTGCAAGCCGCCCCGCAACTGACGAAGGAGTTCCTCCATGTTCACCCGACGCGAGACCATCGCCCTCGGCGCCGGAGCGGCCGCAGCCGCCACCCTGCCGCTGGGCGCCTTTGCCGCCACCGTTGACGAAGCCACCGCCGCTTTCACCGGTGGCGCCGCTGTCGCCGAAGGCGGAGTCACCATCACCGCACCCGAGATCGCCGAAAACGGCAATACCGTGCCGGTAAGCATCTCGGCCCCCGGCGCCACAGAAATCACCCTGCTTGCCGCCGGCAATCCGCAAGCCGAGGTGGCAACCTTCCGCTTTGGCCCCGGCGCGGGCGCGGCGCTGGTCGCCACCCGCATTCGTCTGGGTCGCACCCAGGACATCATCGCCATCGCCAAGATGGCGGACGGCAGCTTCACCTCGGCCCGGGTCGAAGTGAAAGTCACCATCGGCGGCTGCGGCGGCTGAGCGCGGACCCGATCCGCCCGGCCCCCCGAACCCCAAAGGAGCACATCATGACTGACGTCCGCCCCCGCATCCGCCTTCCCCGCTCGGCCTCGGCCGGCGATTCGATCACCGTGAAAACGCTGATCAGCCACGACATGGAATCCGGCCAGCGCCGCAACTCGAACGGCGACATCATTCCGCGCCAGATCGTCAACCGGTTCACCTGCGAATACGCGGGGGTGCTGGTGATCGACATGGAGTTGCACGGCGCCATCTCGGCCAACCCCTATATCGAATTCGAGGCCGTGGTTCCCGCGTCCGGCGATTTCGTGTTCACCTGGTATGACGACAACGGCGAGGTCTATACCGCGACCGAATCCTTCACTGTCAGCTAAGCGAACAGCGCCACAGAAGTCTGGGAGGAGACATGATGCAGCACCTGAACGCTGGACGACTTGTGACCATGGCAGCCGCCGGTCTGGCCCTGATGGGAGGAGTGGCGCTGGCCGACCCCGATCCCACCGCCGAGTTGGTGATCGAGGGCGAATTGCACCTGACCACCCGCGCGCCGAGCAACCCGGCGATCACGCCGAACCTGCCCACGCTGTATTCCGGCTGGCTGTTCCGCGATCCGACGACGCGCGAAATGCAGATGGACGATTTCGAAAACCCCGGCTTGCTGGCCGTCGAGGCGGGTGCCGCCGCCTGGGCGACGCCCGAGGGCACGGGTGGCCAGTCCTGCGCGGATTGCCACGGTGATCCCGAAAGCATGGAGGGTCTGCGCGCCGTCCTGCCCCGGGTGAACGAGCACGGGCAGCTCTGGTCGATGGAGAACTACATCAACAACTGCCGCACCGAGCGCATGGGTGCCGAGGCTCTGGGCTGGAACTCGCGCGAGATGCGCGAGATGACGGCGCTGATCTCGTTCCAGTCGCGCGGCATGCCGGTCAATGTCGCCATCGACGGCCCCGCCGCCCCGTTCTGGGAGCAAGGGCGCGAGATGTACTATACCCGCTTTGGCCAGCTGGAAATGTCGTGCGCGACCTGCCACGAGGAAAGCGCGGGCCAATACATCCGCTCGGACCATCTGAGCCAGGGGCAGATCAACGGCTTTCCGACGTACCGGCTGAAGGATCAGGCCATCGTCGGCATCCATGGTCGCTTTGTCGGCTGCATCCGCGATACGCGGGCGGAAACCTTCCGCGCCGGTTCGGACGAATTCCGGGCCCTCGAGCTCTATGTCGCCTCGCGCGGCAACGGTCTGTCGGTCGAGGGCGTCTCGGTGCGTCACTGACCCGAGCGGGGCAGGGTGACCTGCCCCGCTTCACACCCCGGCCGGGGGCCTATCCCCGGCCAT
>ERZ761609.1554-NODE-1554-length-19654-cov-12.672024_pt1 | contig 19654 bp, 18 predicted proteins | sample MGYA00511163_ERZ761609 | MGnify/ENA primary metagenome ERZ761609 (study PRJEB28899, sample SAMN02445070) | bioreactor sludge metagenome | biome: EBPR sludge | place: Australia: Brisbane, Thorneside Wastewater Treatment Plant | collected 2011-12-16 ... | reverse complement strand
ATCAAGGTTGGCCTGTTCCCCGGCGCGGGCGGCACCCAGCGCGTGCCGCGCCTGATGCAGACTGGCGATGCCCTGCAAATGCTGTTCAAGGGCGACCAGATTCGTCCCGCCGCCGCGCGCGGCATGGGGCTGATCCACCAGGTGGTCCCGCAGGACAGGATCATCGAGACTGCCAAGGCCTGGATCAAGGCAGGCGGCTCCGCCAAGCAGCCCTGGGACACGGAGGGCTACAAGCTCCCGTCCAACAAGGTGCACTCGCCGCAAGGCATGATGATCTGGCCGCCGGCCTCTGCGATCTACCGCAAGGAAACGGCCGACAACTACCCGGCTGCCCGCGCCATCCTGCAGGCGGTCTATGAAGGCCTGCAACTGCCGATGGACCTCGCGCTGCGCGTCGAGAGTCGCTACTTCGCGAAGATCCTGCGGTCGCCGGAAGCGGCGGCGATGATCCGCAGCCTGTTCCTTTCGAAGGGCGAACTTGAGAAAGGTGCGCGCCGCCCGGCGGGTATTCCAGCCACGAAACTGATGACCATCGGCGTTGTCGGCGCCGGCTTCATGGGCGCGGGCATCGCCTATGTCACGGCGCTGGCCGGCATGAATGTCGTGCTGGTGGACCGCGACCAGGAGGCCGCCGACAAGGGCAAGGCCTTCTCTCACAAGATCTTGTCCGACCAGATCATGAAGGGGCGTGCCAAGTCCGCGGATCGTGACGCCCTGCTCGGCCGTATCAACGCGACCGCTGACTATGCCGCGTTGAAGGCGTGCGATCTGATCGTCGAAGCGGTTTTCGAGGACCGCGCGGTCAAGGCCGAAGTGATCAAGAAGATCGAGGCGGTGATCGGCAAGGAGGTGATCTTTGCCTCCAATACCTCGACCCTTCCGATCACCTCACTGGCGGAGAATTCGGCGAGGCCGGATCAGTTCATCGGCATTCATTTCTTCTCGCCCGTGGACAAGATGCTGCTGGTCGAGATCATCCTGGGCAAGAAGACCGGTGACCGTGCCCTGGCGACGGCGCTCGACTACGTCCGCGCCATCAAGAAGACGCCGATTGTCGTCAATGACACCCGGGGCTTCTTCGCCAACCGCTGCGTGCTGAATTACGTGCGCGAAGGTCAGCTGATGTTCATGGAAGGTGTACCGGCCACGATGGTTGAAACCGTCGCCAAGATGGCGGGCATGCCCGTTGGGCCCCTGTCGCTGATGGATGAAGTCGCGCTCGATCTGGGCTGGAAGATTCTCCAGGCGACCAAGAAGGATCTGGGAGCCAAGGCCATCGATCCCGTGCAGGAGGCGCTGCTTGAGGAAATGGTGGTCAAGCGGGGGCGCTTCGGCCGCAAGAACCGCATGGGCTTCTATGACTATCCCGAGAAGGGACCCAAGAAGCTCTGGCCGGGCCTCGCTGACGTGCAAAAGAAGAAGTTGGCGCCGGCAACCATCGATATCGCCGAACTCAAGCAGCGGATGCTCGTGGTACAGGCTCTGGAAGCGGCGCGGACTGTCGAAGAGGGTGTCATCACGGACGTGCGCGAAGCGGATGTTGGCTCGATCCTGGGGTTTGGCTTTGCGCCTTACACCGGCGGCACGCTGTCCTACATCGACGGAATGGGCACGAAGGCCTTCGTGGCGCTGTGCGACAAGCTGGCCCGCAAGCATGGCGCACGCTTCAAGCCGAACAAACTGCTGAGAGACATGGCCGAGAAAGGCGAGACGTTCTACGGCCGGTTCGCCCCGGTGCGAAAGCAGGCGGCGTGACCGTCAGGAGTGCTCCGACGCCATGAATCTCTGGCTTCGCATGCTCTGGTTGGCGTTGACGGCGCGGTTTCGGCCGCGTTTCGATACGCCTCTCGGTCTATCGCGCCTGACGCTGCGGGTCTGGCCCTTCGACGTGGACGTCAACCGCCACCTCAACAACGGGCGCTATCTCACCATCGCCGATCTGGGGCGGGCGGATCTGTTTCATCGATCCGGCGTATGGCGGCAGGCGCGCGCTATGGGCCTCTTCTCCACAATGCTGGGCGTTGCCATCCGCTTCCAGAAAGAGATCAAGCCGCTGCGGACCTTCGACCTTGAATCGCGCTGGGTCTACTGGAACGAGCGGGTCGCGGTGATGGAGCACCTGTTCCTGATCGGGGCAGGAGAGGGCCGGCGTGTTGCTGCCCGCGAGTTCGCGTCGTGCGGCTTCTACGACATGAAGGTGCGCAGGTTTGTCGATCCGGGTGATCTGTTCCGCAAGGCTGGAGCGCAAGGCGGTTCGCCGCCGGCGAGCGAGGAGATCCTGGCTTTCCTGAAGGCGCAGGAAACCCTGAAGCAGGTGTGATTCAATTCTGGGGAGAACTACTTCCCCAGGAGCCGCGCGAGCTTCTTCAGCCTGTTTTCTTCGCTCTCAGTGGCATCGAACGTGCCCCAGAGCTGTGCCTTGCCGTCGAACAGATAGATCGTGGCGGTGTGGTCCATCGTGTAGCCCGACGGGGTCGGTACCTTGCGATAGAAGGCACGGTGGGCGCGCGCGACGGCGGCGATCTCTTCCGCCGTGCCGCTCATGCCGATGATGCGATTGTCGAAGGCCGAGATGTAGCTCGACAACAGCTCCGGTGTGTCACGCTCCGGGTCGACGGTGACAAAAAACACCCGGAAGTCCTTTGCCATCGGTCCGGACTTGCGCAGGATCTCGGACAGTTCCCACATGGCGGTGGGGCAGATGTCCGGACAATGGGTGAAGCCGAAGAAAACGCCGTAAGGCCTGCCGCGCATCACCTCTGCGGTGTTGAGGCGCTTGCCGTCCATGGCTGTCAGCGTGAAGGGGCCGCCAATGGCAACGCCCGCCGGCTTTTCCGACGACAGCGTGACATACAGCATGACCGCCGAAAGTGCGGCGATCAGTCCCCAGGCAACAACGCGGACGATTCGTAGGGGATTGAGCGGGTCGGGCATGGGTCACCTCGGGTTCGAGGTCAGGCCCGGTCGAGCGCGACCGGGCCTGATCCTTCGTGTCAGTGCGCGTGGCCGCCGCTTGTGGAGCCGATCGGCCGGACGATGTATTCGACGGGGATTTTACCGGCCTTTTCGAACACCAGTTCGCCCTTCAGCTTCTCGCCCTCCTTCAACTGCCGTTTGAGGTCGATGAACATGACATGGTAGCCACCGGGCTTCAGTTCCGCCTTTCCGCCGGCTGGCACCTCCAGGCCCTTGGGGAGGGCGCGCATTTTCATCACGCCGCCCTCCATGGCCATCTCATGCACTTCGAAGACATTCGCAACTTCGAAGGAGCCGCCGATGAGGCGGTCCGCGGTCCCAGTCTTGTTCTCGATGGTCATGAACCCCCCGGCGACCTTGGCACCCGGCGGTGTGGCACGTGTCCAGGGCAGATGGAGAATCAGACCGGACGCCGTTGGCGCCGCGTGGTGCTGGTGCTGCGCTTGGGTCTGGGTGCCGTGACTACCGTGACCGCCAGCCTGCGCGACCTGCTTCGCTTTGATGCGGACAGCGGGCGCAGGGCTCTTCAGGGAGTGCGGATCAACGCCAGGCGCGGCGACTTCCGACCAACGATGTTCGCCCTTCTCGCACAATTGTGTGACCGGGAAGTGCAGCGGACCCGTGGGAACAGCGCCCGAAATCCGGCTTGAAAACACGAATTCGTCGTATTCTGAATCCTTCAGCTGCCCATCGGACCACACGATTTCCTTTACGCCTTCCGACATGGGGCGGCCGAAGTAGTCATAGGTGCGGGCATAGGCGCCGGTGGTCGTCTTGAGCTTCCAGCCCGACTTCGGCATCGGCTTGACGCCAATGACGCCCTCCGGAACGGAGATGATGACGGTATGCGTGGGGGAGCCTTCGCATCCGTGCCCGATCTTGACGACGCCCTTGAAGGAACTGTCCTGTGTCGCTTCGGCGATGTCGAACGTTGCGTGGGCATGGGCTGTCGCTGTCAGGCAAAGCGCAGCAACGCTGATGGCGGCCATGCGGCCGATGGTCGTGAACATGGTTTTCCTCGATGTCTGAACTGGTTTCCAAAGCATGCGGAACTCAGATCAGGGCAGGAGGTCCCCGCGCGTCGAAAAGCTGGACTTCAAAGACGACGACAGCAGCCTCGGATGATGGATCGGGTGCCGCCCGTGTCGCGAAACGCTTCGTTTCCGGAGGCCGCTCGCCACCGCAATCGGAGGCTGCAAAGGCGCACAGCACGCAGTGCTGGTGCATGGCCGGTGACTTGCCGGGCACCTCCGGGTTGGTGTCATCGGAAAGGCAGAGAACACCCGAAAACCCAGCTCTGGCGCCAGGATGCGCGCCTTGCAGACGTGCTGCGGCCACCGCGGCAATGAACACCACGGATGACAGGGCCAGCGCGATGATCTCGCGCGTGAGCGAACGCCGTCGAGGCCTGAACATCCGTCTTCTTAAGCGCGCTGCATGCCGCAAGGCAAGCCGGACTACTCCGCCGCGACCTCTTGTGCCGGCCGATAGGTGACGAGGATGGCCCGAAGCGCTGCAGGCTTCAGCGGCTTGTTGAGCACCTGCATCCCCATCTCGGCGGCGCGATCCCGAACCTCGGTCGAGCGGTCTGCGGTTATCAGAACCGCCGGGAGATCGATCCGCGCATGCTTGCGGAGGCGGCGCACCAGATCGAGGCCGTCACTGTTGTCGAGGTGGTAATCCGCGAGGATGACGTCCGGATTGCCTGCCAGGCGCAAGGTCCGCTTGGCATCGTCGAAAGATGCGGCCGTCGCCACGACGCACCCCCAGCCCTCAAGGAGCGTGCGTAGCCCGTCGAGGATGGTAGGATCGTTGTCGATCGCCAGCACATGCAAGCCCGCAAGCGGTTGTTGTGAGGCATTCGTGACCTCCGGCGGAACAAAGGTCACCGGTTCGGCGCTCGCGATGGGCGCCTCTAGTGAAAAGGTCGATCCCTTTCCCGCTGTCGAGGTAACGGCAATGCGATGATTGAGTACACGGGCGATGCGCTCTACGATCGACAGGCCAAGTCCGAGACCGCGCGCGACCCGGGCTCCCTGGTCGAGTCGCTGGAATTCCTTGAAAATGATGCGCTGCTTCGATGCCGGGATACCGATGCCAGTGTCGCGGACCTCAATGCGCACCATGCCCTTCCGCCGCCGGCAGCCAACCAGAACGCGGCCCTTCTCGGTGTACTTGATGGCGTTGGAGATAAGGTTTTGCAGCGCGCGGCGCATCAGGCGGCGATCGGAGCGAATGGAGGCGCCCGACGGTACAAAGGTCAGTTCCAGCCCCTTGGCTCGGACGGCTGGATCGAATTCAACGGCGAGCTGGGCAAACAAGTCGTCGATCCGGAAGACGCTCCACTCCGGCCTCAGCTTCCCGGTGTCGAGCCGCGAGATCTCCAGAAGTGCGCCAAGGATTTCCTCGACGGCGTCCAGTGAAGCCCCGACGTTCTGGGCAAGTTGGGCGTGCGGGGTGGCGTCGGTACGCTCAACCAAGGAGGTCGCGTAGAGGCGGGCGGCATTGAGCGGCTGCAGGATGTCATGACTGGCGGCTGCCAGAAACCGGGTCTTGGAGAGGTTTGCGTCATCCGCCTCGGCCTTGGCCCTGGCCAGTTCTTCATTGACGCGGACCAATTCGTCAGTGCGCTCAAGGACACGCCGTTCCAGCGATTCGTTTGCCTGTGACAGCGCTTCCTCGGCCTCGACCGCTTCGGTGATGTCCGTATAGGTCGTGACAATGCCGCCGTCCGGGAGATGGTTGGATCGGATCTCGAGCACCTTGCCCAGAGGGTGCAAGCGCAGACGCACCGGCTCGGTATTGTGCACGAAGCTCTCTAGGCGCGATGCAATGAAGTCCGGTGAACTGGAGGGCCCGTAGATGCCGCGACGTGCATTGTACCCAATGATGTCGTCCAGCCCCACGCCGAAACGCACCAGTTCGTGCGGCAACTCGAACAGGTCCTGGAAGGCACGGTTCCAACAGACCAGGCGCAGGTCGCTGTCGAACACGGTGACGCCTTGCTTGGCATGGTCGAGGGCGTGCTGAAGCAGGGTCCGACTGTACTGGATCGCAGCAGAAGCGTCGTCCAGCAGCTTGAGCGCGGCTTCGGTCGAAACGTTGCGGCGCTTCAGCATGAGCGACAGGACGAGGCGGGAAGAAGCTGCCCCGATCACCGAAGCAAGCAGGTGCTCGGCAAAGCGGATCGTATGGGCGTCGGCCTCGCCGTTGACGTTTTCCGGTTGACCATGCCGCGTCAGAAATTCGGTAAACTCGCGGGCGGTACGTTCGTCTCCGAGGTAGCGGGCCACGGTCTGGCGCAGTTCGGCGACCGTTACCGCGCTGCGCCACAGGCGGAAGCTCGGCCCGGACAATCCGGTGTCGACGCCGATGAAGACATTGGCTTGAAGGCGCTCAATCGGCGTCGCGTGCCGCGTCAGCGAAAAGCCGACAAAAGCAATGATGTTGAGCGACAGGCTGATGATGACGCCATTCACCAGCGGCGTCAGACCGAAGACGTTGAACGCCTGCGGCCTGAGCCAGTCGATGCCGAAGGGGCCGTCCGCGACAAAGGCGGCGACGTAGGAGTTCCCGGCCGCGAAGGATGGCAGGAAAAGGAGATAGGCCCAGCACAGAATTCCGGCAATCAGACCCGCCACCGCGCCACGCGCAGTGCCGCGATGCCAGAGGAATCCACCGATGAAAGCCGGCGCAAGTTGCGAAGCGGCGGCGAAGGACAGCAGGCCTATGCTGGCGAGGGCCGCTTCGTTCGATGCCCGGTAGTAGAGGTAGCCAAGCAGCAGGATCACGACGATAGCCGCGCGCCGGATGATCAACACCGTGCCGCTCATGTCCGCGGCAGACGCCGGTTCTGGCTCGCCGGCCATGCGCGCGTCCACTGCGGTTGCTCCGCGCTCGCGGTGCCGGCTGGAACGGCGCAAGAGGAACGGCAGGATCAGGTCATTCGAAACCATGATCCCGAGCGCCACGGTTTCCACGATCACCATGGCCGTGGCCGCCGAAAGCGCGCCGACCACGGCGACTGCGGCGACGAGGTTGGAATTCGCGTACAATGGCAATGCCATCACGGTCAGATCGTGGTCGACGCGCCCGGGAAAGATGAGCATGCCGGCGGCGGCGATAGGAATAACGAACAGGTTGATGGCGACGAGATAGAGCGGGAACAGCCAAGCGGCCTTCTTCAGATCGCCGAGCTCCCGGTTCTCAACCACGATCACATGGAATTGCCGGGGCAGCAGCACGAAGGCAAGGGCCGCGATCAGCGTTGTGACAAGCCAGCTCGCCGCATCGGGCGCAAACGTCAGCGCGCGCATGATATCCGGATTCTGGCGCGCCTTCTCGACTAGATCGCCGGCGCCGCCGAACATTCCCCAGACCACGAACGCGCCGACGCCGATAAAGGCCACCAGTTTGACCACGGACTCGGTCGCTACCGCCAGCATCAGTCCGCTCTGATGTTCGGTCGCATCGATATGCCGAGTGCCAAAGGCGACGGCGAAGAAGGCCAGGATCAACGCGATCCAAAGTCCTCCGTCCCCGAATGGAAGCGCTCCGAGCTCGGGCGGTCGGAACTGGATTCCCGGCAGCGAGATAAGGTCAAGCGACAGCGCCACCGCTTTGAGCTGCAGCGCGATGTAGGGAACCATGCCGACAACGCAGATCAGCGCCACGAGCGCTGCGACCCGCTCATCCTTGCCGTAACGCGTGGCGATCATGTCCGCGACGGAAGTGGTGTTCTGCGTCTTGCCGAGCTTCACGACCCGGGCCAGCAGGGACCAGCCGAAGGCAATGACCAGAACAGGTCCGATATAGATCGGTAGGAAATCGTAGCCCGAACGCGCCGCCAGGCCGACCGAGCCGAGGAAGGTCCAGGAGGTGCAATAGACCGCGAGCGTCAGTGCATAGATGACCGGGCGGAGCCTGCCGGCGAGAATTCGACTGCCGGCCGTGTCGCCGAAATGCGCGACGGCGAACAGGATACAGAGATAGAACAGTCCGGAAAGGACGATGAGCCAGCCGTCAACCATCAAGCGCCAGGATGTAGAGCAAGGACCTTTGTCCTTGTCGTCTCTAGAAAACCGCGATTTCGCTCCGGGCACAAGCGCCGCTTGCGCCAACAGGCGCCGACATCGCCAGGAACGGCCTGCAAAGCTTGCAAGAATGCCCTGTTCCGATAGTCTGGCCTTCGTCAAGTCGTTCTAAATGGATATGCTCGGCAGGAGGGGACAATCATGCTGAAGGAATTCAAGGAATTTGCCATGAAGGGCAATGTCGTCGATCTGGCGATCGGCGTCATTATTGGCGCGGCCTTCGGGAAAATCGTGGAATCGACGGTCGCGGACATCATCATGCCGATCATTGGCATGCTCGGAAATTTCGATTTCTCGAACCTCTATGCCTCCCTCGGACCGAAGGTCCCGGCCGGAACGGGCTATGCCGACGCCAAGAAGCTGGGGCCGGTTCTGGGCTACGGCCAGTTCATCACCTACGTCGTGAATTTCGTCATTATTGCCTGGGTGCTGTTCATGGTCGTCAAGGGCATGAACAGGCTCAAGAAGCCGGAAGAGGCCGCGCCTGCGGCGCCGGCGGAACCGCCGGCGGATGTCAAGCTGTTGACGGAGATACGCGACCTTCTCGCCAAGAAGTAGGGCATCGCCGGTCTTGCCTTGACAGGCCGAGCGCCGGCGTTGATCGCTGGCGCTCGTTGCTTTTGTGCGTTCCGTTCCAGTAGTTCATGGTTGCCTTTTTCCGGCGAGGCCCTGACAGTCCGCCCATGAATCAGCATCACGCTCTGTCTTCTCCCGCATCGCGTTGGCGCATTGGTGAGGCCGCGCAGGCGGCACCGACCAGCGGCATCGTCGAAGTGTTCAACTATGGCCGCAACCGGCCTGGCCTGCTCCCGCTGTGGGTGGGTGAGGGCGACCGGAAAACACCGGATTTCATCGTTGAGGCGGCACAGAAGTCACTGCGCGACGGGGAAACCTTCTATACCTATCAACGGGGCATTCCCGCCCTCCGCGAAGCCATCGCGGCCTACATGTCCGACCTCTATGGACAATCCCTCGGAGCGGACCGCTTTTTCGTCACCATCGGCGGCATGCACGCGCTTCAGATCGCCATGCGCATCGTCGCCGGCGCGGGGGACGAGGTGATCGTGCCGACGCCGGCTTGGCCGAACTTCATCGGCGCCATTGTCGCCAACGGCAGCATCAGTCGCCCCGTCGAGATGCCGCGCACGGCCACGGGCTTCGTGCTGGACTTCGAGGCGCTGGAGCAGGCCATCGGACCGCGGACCCGGGCGATCTGCCTCAACTCGCCCGCCAACCCGACGGGCTGGACAGCCACGCGTGCCGATCAGGAGCGGCTGCTGGATATCGCCCGTCGCCATGACCTCTGGATTATCGCCGACGAGATTTACGCGCGCTTTTTCTATCAGGGGTTCCGGGCGCCGTCCTTTCACGACATCATGGCGGAAGACGACCGCATTCTGTTTGTCCAGACGCTCTCCAAGAACTGGGCGATGACGGGCTGGCGCGTCGGCTGGATCGAGGCGCCGCCGGCCCTTGGACAGGTGATCGAGAACCTGATCCAGTACTCCTCGTCCGGCGTTGCTGTGCCGCTGCAGCGCGGGGCTGCCGCTGCGATTGCCCAAGGCGGGTCACTCATTGCCGAACAGGTCGAGCTTGCCCGCGCAAACCGGACGTTGCTGCTGGATACACTGAGACGCAACAACGCGCTGGTCATTCCGGAACCAACTGGCGCCTTCTATCTGTTCTTCGGCATCGAAGGCCTGTTGAACAGCACACAGGCGGCTTTCCGGCTGATCGACGATGCGAACCTCGGCCTTGCGCCCGGAGCGTCTTTTGGACCGGGCGGAGAAGGCTTCATGCGCCTGTGCTACCTGCGGCGAGAGGACGATATTGCCGAGGCCGCGCGTCGGCTGGTCAACAACCTCGAGCGGATACGCAGCGGCGTCTCCGCATGATTGACCGGCGCGGGCCGATCCTTGCGACCGTGCAGACGTTGGCCGCGGGCATCGCCGGTGGCTGGGTATTCTCGATACTCGGACTGCCGGTTCCCTGGCTCGCCGGTCCTATGGCGGCGGTCGCGGCGCTCGCGATGTCGGGACAATCCGTGCGCTTGCCGCGCCTTTTGTGTGACACCGGCCTGTTTGTTGCGGGGATCTCCCTGGGCAGCACGGTGTCGCCGGAAGCGCTGGCCGCCGTTTCCCGCTACCCCGCCAGCATCGTTGCCCTCGTCCTGTCCGTCGCGGCGATCATGGTCGTTTCCATGGTCCTGCTGGAACTGGCGTTCGGCTGGGATCGTCAGACCGCGTATCTTGCTTCCGTTCCCGGGGCACTGACCATGACCATGGCCCTGGTGGCAGAGACCAGGGCGGACGCCGGCCGCGTGGCTGTTGTGCAGGCCATCCGCCTGTTCGCGCTGGTTGCGTTGCTGCCCATCCTGATAACCGGCTCTGCGGCCTCTGCACCGACGTCCGGTCAGACCGTCATGACACCGGCCGGAATGGCCTGCCTGTGCCTGGTGGCGCTGGCGCTGGACGCCCTGCTGACGCGAATCGGTGCAATTACGCCACTCTTTCTCGGCGGCATGATCTCGGCGACCGTCCTGCATGTCTCCGATCTGGTTCCCGGCGCCTTGCCGGAGCCGATCGTGATCGTCGGGTTCCTTTTGATCGGCGTGTATGCGGGCCTGCGGTTCGATGGCATGACGGTCGCAGTGATGGTCCGCGTGTTGGTTCCCGGGCTTGTATCCCTTGCCGCGACACTCGCCGTGACGGTCGCCGTGGCCTGGCTTGTGGTTGGGCTAGCCGGCGTGGCGCCTGCCGAGGCTCTCGTCGCGTTAGCGCCGGGTGGGGTCGAAGCGATGATCCTGATTGGAGCTTCGCTTGGCCTCGACACGCTCTACATCGGAACGCACCACGTGGTGCGCCTGCTGGTGCTGAACGCGCTGACGCCGGTCTTCGTGCCGCGACATCCGCGTTCAGAAACCGAGCATCGGCCTCACAGCGCGAATCCGCCGTCCGCGAGATGAATCTGGCCTGTGGTGTAGCTGGCTTCGTCAGACGCGAGATAGACCGCCAGCATGGCGATCTCTTCCGCTGTTCCGAGCCGCCCCATGGGCTGCCGGTCTATGAAGGCCTGCCGCACGGCCTTTGCCGTCTGGCCTGTCGACTTGGCCAGGGCGGCGATACGGTCATCCAGCGAGGGCGACTGGATTGTGCCGGGGCATATGGCGTTCGCCCGGATGCCCTTCTTGATGAAATCAGCCGCCACCGCTTTGGTAAGGCCGATGACGGCCGCCTTCGTCGTGCCGTAGACGTAACGGTTGGGGATGCCGCGAACCGATGAGGCACCGGACGCGATATTGACGATCGATCCGCTTCCCTTCGCCAGCATGCCGGGCAGCCAGGCGGTTATTGTGCGATGCATCGACGTCACATTGAGATCGAAGGAGAAGTCCCAATCGTCTTCCGAGCAGTCCAGGACCGTACCGTGGTGCACGAACCCGGCGGCGTTGACGAGAATATCGACCGGCCCGGTCTTTTCGGCCAGCATACGTACGGCGCGGCTCGAACGCACGTCGAGCTTGCGCTTTTTGACGCGCGCCAGTCCTTCCAGCTTCGACACTTCGACGTCGGTGGCGTAGACCTTTGCGCCTTCAGCGGCGAAAGCTTCTGCAATGGCGCGGCCTATCCCCTGTCCCGCCGCCGTCACCACCGCGACCTTGCCCTTCAATCGGCCTGCCATGCGAATCTCTCCTGTTCCATCAGACCGGAAAGTTCGCGAAACGTCGGGCGCTGCGCAAGGCGAAACTTCTGGCCGGAACGCCGATGGGATCGTCCCTGTTCAATGCGACATTGGCAAGCCACGCTTGATTCTGCGTCCGTCATGAGAGACAGTTATGCTCTCATGTTGAGCCGGTTGGAAAAAAATACCTATTGTAGGTCGAGGAAGCGAGAAAAATGACTAAGATGACGCCAGAGAAGAAGGCGAAACTCCGCTCGAGTTCAAAGCTCGTGCACCTCGGGCGCGATGCTGCCGAACAGTTCGGATATGTGAATACGCCGATCTATCGTGGGTCGACCGTTCTTCACCCGACGGTTGAAGCGCTGAAGGGACGCACCCAGCGCTTCAGTTACGGCACGCGAGGCACGCCAACGACAGAAGCGCTCGAATCCGCCTGGGCCGATATCAGCGGTGCGGCCGGGACCGTGCTGGTGCCGTCCGGGCTGGCTGCGGTGGTGCTCGCGCTGATGGCGGTGGTCAAGGCCGGCGATCACATTCTCGTGGTGGACAGTGTGTACAGGCCGACCCGCGAGTTCTGCGGCTCGATGCTCGCCAGGTATGGAGTCGAGACCGAATACTACGATCCTGCCATCGGCGCGCGGATCGCTGATCTGATCCGGCCGAACACGTCCCTTGTGTTCACGGAAGCTCCGGGTTCGCAGTCATTCGAGATGCAGGACATTCCGGCGATTGCCGCAGCGGCGCGGGCTCGCGGATGCTGCGTGATCATGGACAACACCTGGGCAACGCCGCTGTTCTTCCCGCCGCACGAACGCGGTGTCGACATCGCCATTGAGGCGGGCACGAAGTATCTGGGCGGGCACTCGGACATTCTGCTCGGCCTGGTGACGGCGAATGCGCAGTGGCTGCCGAAGATCAAGGATGTGTTCATCGCAACGGCGATGTGCCCCGGCCCGGAAGACGTGTTTCTCGCGTTGCGGGGACTGCGGTCCATGGAACTCCGCCTGAAACATGCCGAACAGCAGGCTCTGGGCCTGGCGCGCTGGCTGGAGCAGCGGAGCGAGGTGGCGCGCGTTCTGCATCCGGCGCTCGAGAGCCACCCCGGTCATGCCATCTGGAAGCGCGATTTCCTCGGCTCGTCCGGACTGTTCTCCATCATCTTGAAGCCGTGTTCGGAAAAGGCTGTGGCGGCAATGCTCGATGGGCTGGAACTTTTCGGCATGGGCTACTCCTGGGGTGGCTTCGAGAGCCTGGTAATTCCGTTCGATTGCGCGTCCTATCGAACCGCAACGCAGTGGACTCCCGGTGGACCGGCCCTGCGCATCCAGGTTGGGTTCGAGCATCTCGATGATCTGAAAGCCGATCTGGAAGCCGGATTCGAAAGGCTGCGGAAAACCGGATAGGCTGAGATCGGAGAACGCTGGGCAAGGCACCAAACCCCCATGCACTGGTATCTTACGCACCCGCAGGTCCGCATCGATCCCGCCATCCCGGTTCCCGACTGGGGGCTGTCCGATGTTGGTCGCGCCCGCATCATGACGTTGGCGGGCGCGCCGTGGATCCGTCGCTTTGGCCGGATTGTGTCCAGCGGGGAACGCAAGGCGATGGAAAGCGCCCAGGCGGTCGGCTTGGCGATCGGCGTTCCGGTTGAGTTAGCCGAAGCCTCGCATGAGAACGACAGATCCTCCACCGGATTCCTGCCGCCGCAGGAGTTCGAACGCATGGCGGATGCCTTCTTCGCCTCCCCTCAGGACAGCGTGCGTGGTTGGGAACGCGCCATCGATGCTCAGGCGCGCATCGTTGCCGTGGTCCGCCAGGTGCTCCAGGCACGGCCCAGAACGCCGACCCTATTTGTTGGCCACGGTGGCGTCGGCACGTTGCTGAAGTGCTGGCTCAGGGGCAGGGACATCACGCGCGCCGAGGATCAGGGGCCGGGTGGGGGCGGCAATCACTTTGGCTTTACGCTCTCGCCCAAGGGCGTTCTGCACGATTGGCTGCCGCTGGAAACGCCGCCGCCCGGGTGAGATCGCCTGCGGGTCTGCGGATTTCGGTTGCTCGGCCGTCGCGGCGACCGTAATAAACGGCCCGCACGGAGGCGCAGGTGAACCGGTTCGAACGTCCTGAAAAGCTCGGGCACGAAGCCGAGATCGAGTATCTCGACGGCGATTTCCGAATTGTTCGGCACGGCAGTTTCGTACGCTGCGCCGTTACCGGCCAGCCGATTGCGTTGGACGATCTGCGCTACTGGAGCGTCGAATGGCAGGAGCCCTACGCTTCCGCCGAGATTTCGCTCAAACGCGTCCTGGCTGGCGGCCCCGCCACGCTGACAAGAGCGTCGATCAGGGCCAAGGGCAACCGCAGGGACACCGGAAGGACCGTGGTCTCCGCCCGAAGCGCTTCAAGCGCCGGTGAGCCGGACAGTCGGGCCGCATCTTTCTCGGTCGTGACCAGCATGAGCCCCTGAGCGCGTGCTTCGTCGAGGAGCGACTGCGCGTCGTGATCCGTGAAAGCATGGTGGTCCGGGAACGACCGGGCAGCGACGACTTTGGCGTAGAGGCCGCGCAACGTCTGGTGAAATTTCTCTGGATTGCCGATGCCGGCATAGGCCAGGACTTTCTGTCCGCCGAACTGTTGGGCGATCGCGTCGTCGACCAGGAATTCGGTTCTGTACACCGGCTTTCCGGCCGCCTTTCCCAACTCGGCCGCCTCAGCCATGCCGTGGCCGAGTCCAATGACCAGTATGGCGTCCACTTTGCCGACCTGTGCCGCGAGCGGGGCGCGAAGCGGGCCTGCCGGTATGCACAGGCCGTTCCCCGAGCCGCGCGATCCGTCCACCACGGCAATGGTGAAGTCTTTTTCGAGCGTCGGATTTTGCAGGCCGTCATCCATGATCAATACGCTCGCGCCCAGCGCGGTCGCTGCCTGCGCGCCCGCGACCCGGTCAACCGCTGTGATCGTTGATGCAGCGCGCGCCAGCAGCAAAGCCTCGTCGCCGACCTCGGACGCCTTGTGAACCGCCGGATCGACGGCAAGCGGCCCGCCACGATGCGCGCCGCGATAGCCGCGCGTCAGGAAGGCCGGCGTTTGTCCGGAAGCCTGCAAGGCCCGTGCAACCGCAAGTGCGGTGGGCGTTTTCCCAGCGCCACCGACAACGAAGTTGCCGATGCAGATCACGGGAACGACCGCCCGGGCTCCTGACTGCTCCATGCGTCGCGCGGTCAGCCACCCGTAGATCCAGCCGATGCCGGCCAGCAGTCGCGCGATGACGGCGGGCGGGCGTGTCCACCAGAAGCGCGGCGCCTTCACGTGGTCCGGCTCCGCAGATGGGTCAGATGCGGTTCGAGCGCGTTGAGCGTGCGGCCGACCGCTCCGCCGAGTGCGGTGGCCGTCAGCATGGCTTGTGCGCCCATGCGATCGAGCGTACCCATCGAATCCAGCCGTCGGGCGACCGCCGGCCCGAGTTGCTCCGGTTCGGTCACGAGGTCGGTGGCGCCGGATTCGCCGAACGCGGCATAGACATCCGTGAAGTTGAAGACGTGCGGTCCGTGCAGGATGGCGAGTCCCAGCTTCGCCGGCTCGATCGGGTTCTGCCCGCCGTGCTCGATCAGCGAGCCACCGAGATAGGCCACCCGTCCGAGCCGATAGATCAGCCCAAGCTCGCCGATTGTGTCTGCGACATAGAGGTCTGTCTTGGGCGTGATCGCCTCTCCCCGTGACCGTCGTGCCGTGGACAGGCCGGCCCTGCTGGCTGATGTCTCAAGGTGCGGCCCGCGTTCAGGATGTCGCGGCGCTACAATGGTCAGGAGCGCGGGCAGGTGATCGCTCGCACTGATATGCGCTGCAATCACCGCCTCCTCCTCGCCCGGATGTGTGCTGGCGGCGATGAACACCGGACGCTCGCCGATCTGGCCACGCAGGGATCGTAGCGTGGCGGGGTCGGCAGGCGGGGCGGCGACATCGAACTTGATGTTGCCGACCGAACACGCGCGGGTAGCGCCGAGCAATCGATAGCGCTCCGCATCGGCCTCGCTCTGTGCCAGCACAAGCGCGAACCGGTGCAACAAGGCGCCAATGAAGCGCGGCGCCTTGCGCCAGGTGCGAAAGGAGCGTGGCGACATGCGGCCGTTGACAATGCCAAGAACCGTACCGGATGCCGACGCGATCCGGATCAGATTGGGCCAGAGTTCGGATTCCGCAAAAAGTGCCAGGTCCGGTTGCCAGTGAGTGATGAACCGCTCTGCGGCGGTTGGCGTGTCGACTGGCGCGAACTGGTGCAAAGCGCCTGCCGGCAACCGCCTTGCGGCAACTTCGGCCGAGGTTACCGTGCCGGACGTAAGCAGGACGTTGAACCTTTTCGCCACCAGCGCGTCGATCAAAGGCAGGAGCGACACGGTCTCGCCGACGCTGGCGCCATGCATCCAGACCAGCGGTCCATCCGGGCGCTTCAGGGTGGTGAGACCAAGGCGTTCGGGCATGCGTTCTGCATGCTCCTTCCCGCGCTTCTGACGGCTGCGCAGGAAGGCCGGCATCGCCGGTTCGATCACCGTCGTGGCCAGGCGATGCAGATGCAGCGACAGCGGGTCGCGGCCGGACATGTCAGCGTACGGCTTCCGCTGCCGCGACGGCCCGTGCCTCGATGACACTGGCGCGGCCGGCTCCCGGATCCTTCGATCCAACCAGTGCATAGGCCACGGCGTGAACACGGTCGAGCTCGGCCTCGACAGCAAGGCGCGCGGTCTCCAGTTCCGCTTCGCTGGCTTCCTCTGCCACATGAACCGGTTGCCCGACGGCAATGCCGCACTTGCCGAAAGGCAAGCCGATGGAGCTTCTGTCCCAGGACTTCAGGTCTATGCGACGGCTGCAGACGACGGCGAGCGGATAGATCGGGCGGCCGGATTTCTGTGCCAGCGTGACGATACCCTTGCCGCAGACACGCGAAACCTTTGGAACATCGGCTGTAAGCGCCATGTTTTCGCCGCGCTCAAGAACCGAGATCATGTCGAACATCGCCTTGATTCCACCGCGCTTGCGCACCTGATCGCCGCGCTGGGCTCCGGAACCGCGCACCAGACCGATGCCCAGCTTGTGGGCCGCGATGGCATTCATTTCGCCGTCACCGTGGCGGGAGATCAGCACGCTGATCCTGTGGTGCGGCTTGCGGAAGAACGGGATCATGAAGTGCTGGCCATGCCACATGGCGACAATCACCGGCTGATCCGCCTCGATGCCGGCATAGGCATCCGGCGGATCGAAGTGCATGCTGTTGGTCCGGCGCACAAGAGTCAGATAACCGGCCAGAAGCGAACCCATCGCTTCCTGCACCGGCCTTGAGCGCCAGATCTCTTTCAGCATGGGCCAGCTTTCAGTGCGCGTCTGTCGACGGGTCGAGCAACCGGTGCAGATGCACCACGAAGTAGCGCATCTGGGCGTTGTCGACGGTTTGCTGTGCCTTGGCCTTCCAGGCCGCATGGGCCGACTTGTAGTCCGGGAAAAGGCCAACCACGTCCACTTTGGACAGGTCCTTGAACTCCGAGGAGTCGAGGCTCGTGAGCTCGCCTCCGAGCACGAGGTGAAGCAGTTGCTTGTCGGGCATCATCTATTCCGTATTCTGTTACGTCATCATGGCCGTTCAGGCTGGCATCCGCTCAAGAAGCGCCAACAGGCGCTCCACGAGCGCGGGCGGAGCAGCGACGAGGGCTGGATGCACCGGATCGGGAGCGTTGTAAACTGGCCGTTCGCCGGACGCGCTCAACAGGACGCAGCCGGTTTCCGCCAAAATCACGTCGGCTGCGGCGATATCCCAATCATGCGCGCCCTTGCTCGCCAGCGCCGCAGTGATGCCTCCCGAAGCTACCGCGACGAGCCGGTAGGCCAGAGCCCGGAGTGGTTCCGATGCGGAAAGTTCGGGATCGGCGGCGACAATGCGCTCTATCAGGGGACGCGGGCCAGCGGTCCGGATCGGTCGGTCCTGTTGGCCTGCGATGATTGGAAGGCGTGCACCGTTCAGGAACGCGCCGCTTCCGGACGAAGCCTCAAAGGTTTCATTCCGGGCTGGCGCGTGAACGACGCCGGCAACGGGCCTCCCGTCCTCCATCATCGCGATGGAAACGCACCACTCGTCGCGCCCCTGCATGAAGGCGCGCGTACCGTCGATCGGGTCGACGACGAACACACGGCGGCTATGCAACCGCTGCAACTCATGTGCCGCCTCCTCGGAGAACACGGGGACGTCGGGGGCCGAGGCTGACAGCACCGCGCGAATGGCCGCGTCAGCGTCATGGTCGGCCTCCGTCACCGGCGAGCCGCCCTCCTTCCAGCTTACGCGGGCCGTGGTGTTTGAGCCCGCCCTGAAATGACGCAGCGCCGCTTCGCTGGCGGCCTGGGCCGCGCGGCGCATGAGACCAAGATACGGGGTCGGGGAAGCTGTCGCCATCATTCCAATTGCTTCAAGACTGCCTGCACGCCAATGGCAAGCCCTATGTCAAGCGGCGGCTCGATGCTGAATGAAGCTGCGGCAAACATCATGTGCGCGATAACCCTCCATCAAGCATCGTGCGCATTTCAAGCCGCATCTGCGCTCTGTACGCCCTCTTAACCAGCAAAATTAAGCGCTTCGGAGCGGTTCTCCCGGAAAGTCGGTTCGCAACGGGGAACACAGAGTCCCCGGCAGGGAAAAGGCATCGAACATGACAGGCCCATTCGAGGGCCTCTCCCCGGCGCGATTCGCGTTGGCCGGGGAGGGCGCCCGACCGCCCAGACCGGCGAATGACAACCAGCCAGGCACGAAGGGCGCCCAGGGATTCCATGGGCTGCTCCTGCGCCGAGATGGCGAAAAATACGAGATCCTGCTCTGCCATCGCGAGCCCGGCCTGTCGCAACGGGTCGAAACAGTCGACGATGACGTGGATGTCATAGCCTTGTGGCGAGGCATCGGGCGCAAGCTGAACCTGCCGCTGTTCGCCGAGACGGCCGATGGGGAGATCGTGCAGATGGAGCCGATGCCCTGCCTCGTGGCAGCGCCGCGCCGTTACGGGTCGCCGCTGTCCGGTCGGCGGCCCCGCTTTCTTGCCTGTCGGAAAATGGGCGCACCCCGGCCCGATGCCAAGACTCGCGCCGGCGCTCAAAGAGCCCTGTAGGCAGATTCCAGCACAAGCCCGGCGGTCAGGATCAGGCCGGAATCTCGGTTGGACTTGAACAGACGGAGTGCCAGCAGCCAATCGCCCAGCCTGAGCGCGCGCACCTGCCAGAGCAGGTGGGCGGCAAACAGGCCGAGGAAAAACCAGGCGATGGGCGCGCCATCCGGCAGCGCGTACCACAGCGCCGCGCCGACAAGGCCGACGGTCAGCGCGTACATCCCGGCCACGAGGGCCGGCGCGCGCGGTCCCCAGGCAATGGCCGTGGAGCCGATGCCGACTAAGGAATCATCCTCGACATCCTGCAGGGCGTAAATGGTGTCGTAGCCCACCGTCCAGGTGATCGCCGCTGCGTAGAGCAGGAGCGCCGGTGCTTCGAGCTTGCCGAAAATCGCCGCCCAGCCCATCAAGCCGCCCCAGGCGAAGGCGAGGCCCAGCACAATTTGCGGATGGTTGGTGACGCGTTTCATGAACGGATAGACGACCACGGGCAGGAGCGCGGCAAAACCGAGCATAACGGTGAAGTTGTTGAACGTGAGCAGCACGGCAAGCCCGGCAAGGCATAGGGCCAGCATGAAGGCCGCCGCCTGGCGCGCGGAAACGGCGCCTGAAGGGATTGGTCGGCCGCGCGTTCGGGCCACCCTCCCATCCAGGTCACGGTCGACAATGTCGTTCCACGTCGACCCTGCGCCGCGCATCACGATGGCTCCGGCAAGAAACAGCAGGAAGTGCCCGACATGCGGCCATTGGCCGGCGGCGGCGCTCGCCAGG
>ERZ761609.1552-NODE-1552-length-19687-cov-11.984464_pt1 | contig 19687 bp, 18 predicted proteins | sample MGYA00511163_ERZ761609 | MGnify/ENA primary metagenome ERZ761609 (study PRJEB28899, sample SAMN02445070) | bioreactor sludge metagenome | biome: EBPR sludge | place: Australia: Brisbane, Thorneside Wastewater Treatment Plant | collected 2011-12-16 ... | reverse complement strand
CGACACCGGCGGCGGCGCAGCCGGCACCGCCCGGCCCGCAGGCGGTCGCGCTTGCCGCAGACGAATCGGGACATTTCAAAGCAGACATCCGGATCAACGGCCAGTTTCTGAAGGGCCTGCTTGATACAGGCGCGACGGTCATCGCGATCCCGGCAGATGAAGCGCGCAAGCTCGGCATCACGCCGGCGGCATCAGCCTATACCTCGCCGGTGCAGACCGCCAACGGCGTTGTTCAGGCTGCGCGGGTCAAACTCAACGAAGTCCGCATCGGCAGCATCGTCGTGCGCGACATCGAGGCCCTGATCGTGCCCAAAGGGCTACCGGTCACGCTTGTCGGCATGAATTTCTTCACACGCCTGCAAAGCTTCGAAATCCGCGGCAAATCGCTGGTCCTGCGGCAGTAGAGCATCCGCCCGCCAAGTGGATACCGGTTGGCGGAAAAAGCGGATGCGAAAACAAGCGGATAGGCGCGGATCAGACCGGCAGGCCGAGCTGGGCGAAGGCGCCGGCAGCATCAAGCCCCAGCCCGTAATGCACGGTCCGGAAACCAAGCGCCGCAGCTGCCGCGATATTGGCGGCAGAATCGTCGATGAAAACGCAATCCTTGGCCACCAGCCGATACCGATCGAGCAACAGCCGGTAGATCGCCGGATCTGGCTTGCAGATCTTTTCAAGCCCGGAACAGACAATGCCGTCAAAGGCCTTCAGGAAGGGATAGCGCTCCTGCGTTTCGGCAAAGGTATCGGCTGCGAAATTGGTGATGGCGAATGTTGCAACACCGCGGCGGCGCAGGCCTTCAAGCAACCGGACATTGGCCTCGACCGGCCCGTCAATCATTTCATGCCAACGGCCACGAAACAGTCTGACCTCACGGGCGAAGGCCGGGTGCCGGGCGATCGCTTCGGCTTCGGCCTCGGCCCACATCCGCCCAGCATCCTGCGCATGGTTCCATTCGGGCGAACAAACCTCGCTGAGAAAGAAGTCCATCCGCTCGGGATCGGCAAACACCTTCTGGAACAGGTTGCGCGGATCCCAGCGCACCAGCACGTTGCCGACATCGAAAACCGCAATATCTCCCACAGGCCCCCGTCCCCATTCCAAGGGTCATGACAACTGACCCTCGGCTCCTGCTTTGAATTCCCATTTCCTATTGAAAACTAATGAAACTTTTAAAAATGTCATCAGCCACTTACCGTGGCAGATGGTTTCGCGCGGCAATAGGATCGAGGCGATCAGGGCACAGCGGCGGGACAAGAGGTGCCCGGCACATTCTGACGGCCGATGCTGGTGCTGACGCGCGGTCGCATCGGCATCTTCTCGGTCATCGTGAATCCGTTCGGCGCGACCACATGGCCAATCGTCGGAATGTGCTGGATGGTCACCTCGGACCACACCAGATAAGTGCGCGGGACACGCAGGGACGCAGGGATGAAACTGTTGGCCAAGGCACAACGGGCGTGCTGGCTGTAAGGATTGGTTGCATTGTTGTTCTTGACATCCGACCATTCCACCCAGGCCGTGCCGGCGCCGTCGATCATCACGGACGTGACGCGCATGGCCAACCTGTCATCGGGATAAGGTGCCATGACCGAGCGCGCCGCGGTGAAAATGGTGTTCATGTCGGTGTCGGAGATGCCAACCGACTGCGTCACCAAATCCGCCAGAGTGCGGGACATGATCACCGACTTGCGAGCATGGCCCAGTGCCTGCGTCAGCTCAACCATGCCGAAATACATTGTCAGCATCAACGGGACGACGAGCGCAAACTCGGTGGCGGCGATGCCCGACTTGGCCTTGCCAAATGCCCTGAGGCGGCGACGCGCCAGCCGGTTGAGCGGGTTGCGCGCCAGAGCTTTGGCCTTGGGCATGACAGCGGCAAGAGACCGCGCAAAGGACAGCGACAGCATCAGTAGGGCTCATTCTTGAATGCGGCAGTGCCAACCAGCAGCCGCTTGTTGCCAGCAAGATTGCCCATTCCGGCGCCGAGAAGGTCGGCGTAGACGGGAACCCGGTAATAGACGCGGACAATGACCACCTCACCGGACCTGCCGGGGTTGAATCGAGGCAGCGCGGAGGCATCCAGATCGCCATTGACCATTGGTATCGGCAGCATCGTGTCGCCGAAGGTCCTGTAGGCCTGAACATCGTACATCAGATTGCCGCAGGAAAAGAACGCGTTGACCGTGGCGCAGATCTCCTGCTGGAACTGCTGGAAGCGGGCCTGCGGGTTCGCCTGGCCATTGACCAGTTGCCCGGTGAAGATCTTGCGGCTGGCCTTCTCGACGGCCCGATCAAGGAACTGGCCATTGAGGAAGGCAATCCCGGTTTCGGCGATGGCAAACAGGATCGCGAAGAACGGCAGCGAGATCATGCCGAATTCGATCGCCGTCGCGCCGCGTTCGTCGCGGCGGAACCGCGCAAACCGACCGGCAGGCCGGCGTGTCCCTGCGCGTGATTCTGGCATCGTGTCCTCCGTTACCCCGCCAATGCTTTCGCCATTGACCCGGGCCAAACCATAGGCGAGCAAAGTTGATGCAAGCTTGAAGGATGCCCTCACTCGGCCCAATGGCTGAGGTTTCGGTGGTTTGAGTTAATTGAAAACTACTTCGGAATTGGAATTTTGCCTGCCGCCTGTCATCGATCGGCTGGATCGTTTTCGACCGAATACTACCCTTTCAACACTGTAACCCGAACGCAGAATGCGGCTGTTTCTCCAATAGGTCGACAAATCCAAAAAAGAACATCGGTCACAGGGAGCCCCGGCCACCAGGAGCGGATGGCGGCTGCGGGCAAGACCCTTGCAATGCCACCACCCCGGGCGGCCCGGCAGGTCAGTGCAGAGGCCCCCGGGTATCGGGATGACCCGCCGGACGGAGGCTGGCTGATCTGCATTGTCTATTGTTCTGCCAGCCATTATCTAACGCGCTTCGACTGCGACAATCGGCCAAGAGTGCCGTGGGCGCGCCAAGTCAGAGACAACGGGAAAGGCAAGCCAATGCTGGCCTGGCTATTGAGAGGTTTGCTGCTCGGACAGGCACTGGCGCTGACGGGGCTGTTTTATACGTATCTCGGCTTCGGCTGGGTTGCGGGCGCCGCAGCCAGCGTCCTGGCCTTTCTGGTCTTGCAGGGGCTTGTCCTCGCGCTCGCCTATGTGGTATCGCAGCTTTATGCCAGCCCGCGACCGCCGGGGATCGGGCCTTTGACCGGCGCGGCCATCTTTCAGGAATATTGCGGCTTTTTGGCCTTTTTCTCGGCTATCCAGCCATTCGAGCGCTTATTCATGGGCCCGGATGCCGTCGGCCGCCTGCCGACCGGCCAGCGTCCGGTCCTGCTGGTGCATGGTTACATGTGCAACAGGGGCTATTGGTGGTGGTTCCGAAGCGCATTGCGGGCGCGGGGCCATGCCGTTGCGACCATCAGCCTTGAAACGCCATTCACCGATATCGAAGAGATGGCCCAACAGCTCGACCGGCGCATTGAATCGCTGATCGAGGAGACCGGCGCCGACATGGTGCTGCTGGTGACCCATTCGATGGGCGGGCTGGTCGCCCGCACCTATCTGAGGCGGTTTGGCAGCAGCCGCATCGCCCGTTTCATCACACTCGGCGGACCGCATCAGGGCACGGTGGTGGCCACTTTCGGTCTTGGCCGCAATGCGCGGCAAATGGAGCCCGACAACGACTGGCTCGCCGAACTCAACCGCAACTGGTCGCCGCCGGTCCCGACCCTGTCGGTCTGGAGCACCGGCGACCAGATCATCGCCCCGCAGGATTCGAGCCGCCTGCCGCATACGGCCGAGCGCGTGTTTCCGGCGATCGGCCACCTTGCGCTGGCGATCGAGCCGGACGTCTTTGAGGCCGTGGCGAGCGAACTGGCCTCGTAATACCATCGGTCACCGGAAGTGACCGATGACGACCCTTCGTTACAGGTGCAGGCCGCGCATGATCTGGGTCATCGTCACCTGCTCGGCAGTCGGCATTTCCTCGCCCGGCTTGGCGCCTTTGGCCGCTTCCGAATCTGGGAACATGCGGAACGAGGTGTTCATGATGATCTGCGCCACGCGCGGGGAGACTGCGTGCAGCACCTGGCCGAAAATGCCCAGGCGTGTCGCCACCCGCGACGGCTTGTGGATGATCGCCTCGACGATGAGATCGGCCGCCTCGTCGGGCGAGAGTGTCGGCACATTCTGATAGAACTTGGTCGGCGCGATCATTTCGGTGCGCACCAGCGGCATGTTGATGGTGGTGAACTCGACGCCGCGGTCGAGATATTCGGAGGCGGCGCAGCGCGTCCAGGCATCCAGCGCCGCCTTGGAGGCAACATAGGCCGAAAAGCGCGGGGCATTGGTCAGCACGCCGATCGACGAGATGTTGATGACATGCCCCTTGCGACGCTCCGACATGGACGGCAGCAGACCCAGAGTCAGCCGCAATGCACCGAAGTAATTGATCTGCATTGTCCGCTCGAAATCGTGGAAGCGGTCGTAGGAGTTCTCGATGCCGCGACGGATGGAGCGGCCGGCGTTGTTGATCAGGATATCGACATGGCCATGGTCCTTGAGCACCTTCTTGATGAAGGTATCGCATTGCTCGGGGCTCGAGACGTCGCCGACATAGGTGAACAGCTTCAGGCCTTGCGCTTCCGCTTCCTTGGCCGCAGCCGCCAGCTTTTCGGCATCACGCGCAACGATGATCGTGCGCCCGCCGGCACCGGCAATCTTGAAGGCCGTGGCCTTGCCGATACCAGCCGAACCGCCGGTGATCACCACCACCTTGCCGCCCACTTTGCCATGCAGCGAACGGTCGATGAACAGGTCGGGATCAAGGTGACGCTCCCAGTAGTCCCACAGCCGCCAGGCGTATGTTTCGATTGGCGGCACGGTGATGCCGGCCGGCTTGAGCAGCTTCTCGGCCTCTCGGCAATCGAACCGCGTCGGGTAATTGATGAAGCGGAACATATCCGGCGGCAGGCCGAGGTCCTTCATCACCGCGTTCTTGATGCGGCGCACGGGGGCGAGCGCCATCAGCGACTTCATCACCGCATCGGGCACGAAGCTGAACAGCGAGGCATTGACGCGCGCGGCCATCTCCGGCGCATGGGCGGCGCGGGCGAAAATGTTGAGGATGTCGCCCACCCGGCGCGGCTCCGGATCGGTGAGGTGGAAGCATTTGCCGTCATGACCCTTGAGATGGGACAGATGGTTGAGCGCTGCGACGATGAAATCCACCGGCACGATGTTGATGCGTCCACCCTCGATGCCGATGGTCGGCATCCACGGCGGCAGCATGCGCCGCATCTTCTGGATGAGCTTGAAGAAGTAATAGGGCCCGTCGATCTTGTCCATTTCGCCGGTCTTGGAATCGCCGACGACAATGCCGGGACGATAGACCCGCCAGGGGATCGAGCATTCGGAGCGCACCACCTTTTCGGCAATGTGCTTGGAGGCGAAATAGGGATGGTCGAGCTTGGTGGCCTCGACGAACATGTCCTCGCGGAACACGCCGTCATACATGCCGGCAGCAGCAATCGAGCTGACATGATGGAAGCAGCGGGCCCCGACCGCCTCGGCGAATTTCACCGCGTTGCGGGTGCCATCGACATTGGCGGCCATTTCCGTCTCGGCGTCGGCCTCAAGGTCGTAGATGGCGGCGAGGTGGAAGACGTGGTCGATCTTGCCGGTCAGCTTCTTGATGTTGCTCTTGGCCACGCCCAGCACCGGCTGGGTGAGGTCGCCTTCAATCGGGACGGCGCGCTTGGCATCGACGTTCCAGAATGCGCGCAAGGCGCCGACGCGTTCCGCAGTCGGATTGCGCATGACAAAATAGACAACAGCCTCCGGTCGATCGAGCAGCGCGCGCACGAGACGCTTGCCGATGAAGCCGCTGGCGCCGGTCACGACGTAATGCATAGGATCTCCCTCCCCGAATGGCCGATGTTCCCCGGCCGCTGCTATTGGTTCACAACGGAACTTTAGAGTCCAGCCTCTAGATGATTAGGCGCCACTCTCTAATTGCAGCCGCTATGAAAGCCACATCACATTTGGCATGTCACCTGATGGCGGGTGAGCAGCTCTGAAGAAGGAATGGTATCATGGCCAAGAAGCTCAAGGCTCTTGCTGGTGGCTCCAACGAGACCCATCTCGCGCAGACGATCAAGGATTCAGCCCACCAGATCTGGCTGGCTGGCCTCGGCGCTTTCGCCAAGGCGCAGGAAGAGGGCACGAAGGTGTTCGAGGCGCTGGTGAAGGAAGGCGAGAAGATCCAGACCAAGACCCGCGAAGTCGCCGAGGACAAGATTGCCGAAGCCCGCAAGGCCGCCAGCGGCACCTGGGACAAGCTGGAAAGCGTGTTCGAGGAGCGTGTTGCCCGCGCCCTGCACAGCCTGAACGTGCCGACCAAGAAGGACATCGACCTTCTGACCCAGCGCGTCCATGAGCTGACCGCTTCGACCAAGAAGCTGTCCGGCACGGTGCAGACCGAGGCCAAGAAGACCTCGCAGAGCGTCTCGGCCAAGGCCCAGAAGGTTCTCAAGCAGGCCAGCGCTGCCACGGACGAGGCCGCCGAAGTGGTCTCGACTTCGGCCAAGAAGGTGCTCAAGCAGGCTGGCGCGGTCAAGGACGATGCGGCGGAGCTGGTTACCACCTCGGCCAAGATTGCCAAGGACGAGGCTGCCAAGGTGATCGCCAGCGTCAAGGCCAAGACCGTTGGCTGAGCTGATTGGCCGAGACCATCGGCTGACAAGCTAGCCTCGCTTAGCTAATGTTCATCCGGCGCAGATGATACTCTGCGCCGGTGAATGCATGCCTTTCCGTTCGGAAGGTTAAGGGTGTGGCCATGAAACGGCGCAACCGTAAGGCAATAGGCGTCGCGCTGGCCGGTGGCGGGCCACTGGGCGCCATCTACGAGATCGGCGCGCTGGTTGCGCTGCAGGATGCCCTGCGCGGCGTCGATCTGGTCAATTGCGACGTCTATGTAGGGGTCAGCTCTGGTGGAGTGATTGCCACGGGCTTGGCCAACGGCCTGACCCCGCGCGACATGTATCGCATGTTCATCGCCGACGAGGCGGCCGAGCATGCCTTCGATCCCGACATCCTGCTCAGGCCGGCTTTTGCCGAATATGCCCGCCGCCTCGCCGCGATCCCGGATCTGTGTTTGCAGGCGGCCAGGCGTTATCTTGAAAACCCGCTCTCATACGGCTTCTTCGAATCCTTCCAGCGGCTCGCCCGTGCGGTGCCTACCGGGTTGTTCGACAACAACGCCTTCAGCGCCTTTCTCACCCGCCTGCTTTCTGGCCCGGGACGGACCAACGACTTCCGCGAACTCAGGCACAAGTTGTTCCTTGTGGCGACCGACCTCGACAGCGGCAAGGCGGTGCCGTTCGGCGCCCCTGGCTGGGACCATGTGCCGATCGCCCGGGCGGTGCAGGCGACAACGGCCCTGCCGGGTCTGTTCCCGCCGGTGGAGATTGACGGCCGCTATTACGTCGACGGGGCGCTGATGAAGACGCTGCATGCCTCCGTCGCCCTCAAGGAGGGGGCAAGTCTATTGTTTTGCGTCAATCCGCTGGTGCCCTTCAATGCCAGCCTCGCCCATGATGAGGGATTTTCTGGCGGGTTCTCGCTGATGGATCACGGTCTGCCGGCGGTGATGTCGCAAACCTTCCGGTCCATCATCCATTCGCGCATGAAAACCGGCATGGACCGCTATCGCACCGAATTTCCCGATGCCGATGTGCTGCTGTTCGAGCCGGGCCAGGGCGATGTGGAGATGTTCTTCACCAATGTCTTTTCCTACGCCAGTCGCAAGCGCCTCGCCGAGCATGCCTATCAGCGCACACTGGCCGACCTCAGGCGCCGGCGTGAACAGCTGGAGCCCGTGCTGGCCCGCCATGGCGTCGAGCTGGATATGTATGTGATCGGCGCGCGCCGCCAAAGCATCGCCTCCGGCCCGTCCTCAGCCCTGCACGGGCGTGACCTGCGCGAGGCGACTCTGGAGCTTGACCAGACGCTCGATGCGCTCAATGCTGTGCTCAAGACACGGTTGCCGGCAAAATGATGCGGGCAGGATAGCAGGAACGCGGGGAGAAAGGAGCGGCGGTCATGGAGCGGAAGCCGCCGCGGCGCACCAAGGAGCGCATTCTGGCCACGGCGCTTGACCTGTTCAACCGATTTGGCGAACGGGCCGTGACGACCTCCGCCATCGCAGAAGACATGCGCATCAGCCCCGGCAACCTCTATTACCATTTCAAGTCGAAGGAAATGATCGTCGAGGCGCTGTTCGGCCTGTTCCGGCAGGAAATCGAACATATGCTCGCCGCCCCGGAAAAGCGGCCGTCCGAAACCGAGGATATCTGGCTGTTCCTGCACCTGGTTTTCGAAGCGATCTGGAAATACCGTTTCATCTATCGCGACCTCACCGATCTGGTCTCCCGTCATCGGCCGCTCGAGGTACAGTTCAAGCGCATTCTTGCCCATAAGCAACGCACGGCCGAAGCCATCATGCATGGACTGGTCCAGGGTGGCCGGATGCATGCCAGCCGGGCCGATATCGAGGCACTGGCGCTGAACATGACGCTGATCGCCACCTACTGGCTGTCATTCGATTATGTGCGCCATCCGCGCGCGCCGGACGATGGCACGACATTGGCGCGCGGAGCCTTTCACGTCATGGCGCTGGCCGCACCCTACCTGACCCCGCACGAGCGGGCTCTGCTTGACCACCTCGCACAACGCTACAAATCCTGAGGGAGGAACCGATCCATGAGCAAGACACGCTGGAAAGCTTTTCCGCACGCTTCGTCCGACTTCGATTACAAGGGTCCGGCGCTGGCCAAGGCCTGGGCGCGGCTGCATCAGGGCGATTGCGAACCGTTTCCCGATGCCAAGACGCTGGAAGCCCAAGCCAAGGCTCATCCCCGCCTCAAGCCGAAGGGCTCGTTCGATGATGCTGCCGCAACGGTCCAGGATGCCTGGCGTGCCTATCATCGCGGCGACTTTGGCGGAGCCGTCGAACTGGGGCTTTCGGTCGGACTTCTGGGTTACAACGTGGCCAACAAGGCCACCAATATCTACGCCTCCTATCTGGAAGCATCGGATTCGGCCAAGCTGGCCCTGTTACAGGAATCCGCCAGCCGCGCCGAGGAACTGATTGGCGCTGCCAAGAGCCTCGCCAATGCCTGGTATTTGCACGCCCATGCGCTCGGCCGCTACAGCCAGGGCATCTCGATCGGCAAGGCACTGGCCGAGGGACTTGCCGGCAAGGTGCGCAACAGCCTCGAACAGGCCATCTCCCTGGCGCCGAAACACGCCGATGCACATATCGCGCTCGGTACCTACCATGCCGAGATCATCAACAAGGTCGGCGGCATGATCGGCGGGCTGACCTATGGCGCCAGCAAGGACGCAGGCGTCAAGCATTTCGAAACCGCGCTCAAGCTCAACCCGACATCCGCCGTCGCCCGCACCGAGTTCGGCGCCGGGCTGATCATGATGTTCGGCAATTCGAAGATGAAGGACGCCCTCAAACTCTATGAGCAGGCGGCCTCCTGCGAGCCGAAGGACGCAATGGAATGTCTTGATGTCGAGGCCGCAAAGGAAGAACTGGAGGATTGACCCGGCGCCTGGTCCTTTACATCCGCACGCGCTGCAAAGCTGGCGAGATTGGGATCCTTTCAAGAATTTCTCATTATACTGATCAACATGAGAAATTCTTGAAGCACGCCGAAGGACCGCTTGCTGTAGTCGGCGGCATTAACCACGCTCGCAGCTTGTCGATGTCCGGCCCGGCCCGCTTGGGCAAATCGTTTACGTCCTAACGTCAGCATTCCCGTCTCACGCGACCATTACCAACGGGGACCCTGACCATCATGACCGCCAAGTCGATCACGCCCGACACTTTGCGCCGGGATTGTCCGGCAGAAAAATTCCGCCTCATCACCCGCAGTGACATGGACGGCCTTGTGTGCGGCACCCTGCTGAAGGAACTCGGCCTGGTTGAACGCATCGATTTCGTCCATCCCAAGGACATGCAGGATGGCAAGATCGCAGTCGGGGCCGGGGACATTTCCACCAACCTGCCCTACGTTCCGGGCATCCATGTCGCCTTTGATCATCACGAAAGCGAAGGCAAGCGCATCGCCGACAAGCCGGCCAATCACATCATCGACGTCAAGGCGCCCTCTGCCGCCCGTGTGGTCTATGACTTTTTCGGCGGCAAGGCGGTTTTTCCCAACATTTCGGATGCGATGATGGTGGCTGTCGACAAGGCCGACGCCGCCCGGTTCAACCGTGACGACGTGCTCGATGCCAAGGGCTGGGAACTCCTGTCCTTCCTGATGGATGCCCGCACAGGTCTCGGCCGCTTCCGGCAGTTCCGCATCTCGAACTACCAGTTGATGATGATGCTCATTGACGCCTGCCGTCAGCACGCCTCGATCGAGGAGATTCTGGCGCTGCCGGACGTGCGCGAGCGGGTCGATCTCTATAAGGCGCATGAAGAACTGTCGCGTACGCAGATCCAGCGGTGCACGCGGATCGAGCACCCGCTGGCGGTGCTGGATCTGCGCGGGGAGGAGACCATCTACGCCTCAAACCGCTTCATGATCTATGCGCTGTTTCCCGATGCCACCATCTCCTGTCATGTCATGTGGGGCCGCGAGAAACAGAACACGGTGCTGGCCTTCGGCAAGTCGATCTTCGACCGTTCCAACCGCACCAATATCGGCGAACTGATGCTGGAATTCGGAGGCGGTGGCCATGCTGCGGCCGGAACCTGCCAGATCGCCAATGACAAGGCCGAACTGGCGCTTGCCGCTCTCAGTCAGCGCATCACCAAGGATGCCGCCTGACGCGTACTGGCCCAACATCGTCGGACCATCCACCGATCTGCGAAACCCTTGCCCTTGAGCGATCAGGGGCGGGGTCTTCACAGCTGCCCGGAGTTTGGTCGCCTCGCCTTGCCAGAGCGCTTTCAGTGAATTCCAATTCACAAAAAGTGCTCTATCTTTTTGTTTTGTCGCATTTTCTTTGCGCGAACCGGGCTCCACTTCGCTTGAAAATGCTCTAGATTACGCTCTCATTTTGATGCGACCATCAAAACGAGCGATTACGTCGGTTACAATAGTTTAGAGCATGATTCCCGCGAAAAACCGTTGCCACTTTTTCGCAGCAGGCTTTAGATCACGCCGCATTTTGATGGAATCATCAGAATGCGGATAACGTGATCGGTATCAATAAGTTAGAGCATGTCTTCTGCGATTAACCGGTATCCACTTAATCGCGACATGCTCTAGTTGCCGGAGCTGCTGCGAATCGCCTGCAACCGATCGGTGCTCTGCGACCGGGAACGCCCGAAATGGGCTTCGGCGTCACCGATCTGGGTTACGGCGCCGCAGTCGGGATTGCAGGAATAGGTTTCCTGCTGGAGGCCACGATACACCACAAGCCGGTCTTTCTGGGGTGACATCACCACAACGCGCGATTCGGAAATGATCGCGCCTGCCCTGTCGAGCGCGATGAGATTGGTGGTTCCGAACTGCTTGCCGGTGACAACCAGGACGTTGTTCCGCTGCAACGAGACGTCGGCAATCATCGGATTGCCAATCACGATGGTGTCGGCGCCTTCCGGCATCTTGAGCAGCTTGGCACTGTCCATCTGCACGTCGATCGTGTCATTGGCCAGCGCCGGAGCTGAAACAGCAACAGCGCACGCAAGGAGCGCACCGAGAGCCAGCCGGCGCTGCCCGCCTTTCGTCCGCAACCCAGCCTGACAGGTCATGTTCGCTCTCCACAATCGCGCAGCCATGCGGACCGCACCGGGTCCCACGCTCAGGCAGTGTCTGCGATCTTGGTGAACAAAACGCTAAGGGGCGGGCAGGATTGGCTTCAATCGGAGATCAGGTGTCCATCTTCAGCGCGGCGATGAAGGCTTCCTGCGGAATGTCGACCTTGCCGAACTGCCGCATGCGTTTCTTGCCCTCTTTCTGCTTGTCGAGCAGCTTGCGCTTGCGGGTCACGTCGCCGCCATAGCACTTGGCGGTCACGTCCTTGCGCAGTGCCGAGATCGTCTCGCGGGCGATGATCTTGCCGCCGATCGCCGCCTGGATCGGGATCTTGAACAGGTGCTGCGGGATGAGGTCCTTCAGCTTCTCGCACATGGCGCGGCCCCGGCCTTCGGCGCGGGTGCGGTGCACCAGCATCGACAGCGCGTCCACCGGCTCGTCATTGACCAGGATCGACATCTTGACGAGGTCGCCCGGCTTGTAGTCGGTCAGCGTGTAGTCGAACGAGGCATAGCCCTTCGAAATCGACTTAAGCCGGTCGTAGAAATCGAACACCACCTCGTTGAGCGGCAGTTCGTAGACCACCATGGCGCGCTTGCCGACATAGTTGAGGTCGATCTGGTTGCCGCGCCGGTCCTGGCAGAGCTTGAGGATGCCGCCGAGATATTCGTCCGGCGTCAGGATCGTCGCCTTGATCCACGGCTCCTGGATTTCCTCGATTTTCATCACCTCCGGCATGTCGGCCGGGTTGTGCAGTTCGATATCGGCGCCGTCCTTCAGCGCCAGCTTGTAGATGACGCTCGGCGCGGTGGCGATCAGGTCGAGGTTGAACTCGCGCTCCAGCCGCTCCTGGATGATTTCAAGGTGCAGCAGGCCGAGAAAGCCGCAGCGGAAACCGAAACCCAGCGCGGCGGAGGTTTCCATTTCATAGGAGAACGAGGCGTCGTTGAGCCTCAGCTTGCCCATCGCCGAGCGCAGGTCCTCGAAGTCGGCGGCATCGACGGGGAAGAGGCCGCAGAACACCACCGGCTGGGCCGGCTTGAAACCGGTCAGCGCCTGGGCCGTCGGCTTGCGGGTGTCGGTGATCGTATCGCCGACGCGGGTGTCGGCCACCTGCTTGATCTGGGCGGTGATGAAGCCGACCTCGCCCGGGCCAAGCTTCTCGACATCAACCATCTTGGGCTTGAACACGCCGATCTTGTCGACCTGATAACGGGCTTTCGTGCCCATCATCGTGATGTCCGACCCCTTCCTGAGCACGCCGTCGATGATGCGGACCATGACGACGACGCCGAGATAGACGTCATACCAGCTGTCGACCAGGAGCGCCTTCAGCGGCGCGGCCTCGTCGCCCTTGGGCGGCGGCAGGCGCTTGACGATCGCTTCCAGCACCAGATCGATGCCGATGCCGGTCTTGGCCGAGATCGGCACGGCGTCTGAAGCGTCGAGGCCGATCACTTCCTCAATCTGCTCCTTGATCCGCTCGGGCTCGGCGGCGGGCAGGTCGATCTTGTTGAGCACCGGCACGATTTCATGGCCGGCATCGAGCGCGTGATAGACGTTAGCGAGAGTCTGCGCTTCGACGCCCTGCGAGGCATCGACCACCAGCAGCGAGCCTTCGCAGGCGGCGAGCGAGCGGCTCACCTCATAGGCGAAGTCGACGTGGCCTGGCGTGTCCATCAGGTTGAGGATATAGGCCCTGCCGTCCTCGGCCTTGTAATCGAGCCGGACAGTCTGCGCCTTGATGGTGATGCCGCGTTCGCGCTCGATATCCATCGAATCGAGCATCTGCTCGCTCATGTCGCGCAAGGCGACCGTACCGGTGTGCTGGATCAGCCGGTCGGCGAGCGTCGACTTGCCATGGTCGATATGCGCGACGATGGAAAAATTGCGGATGTTGTCGATCGGATGGGTGCTCATGCGCGCGCTGCTAGCAGTTTCGCGCGCATGAGAAAAGCAAAAGCCGCCGAACCCGCTTCCGGTCAGGCAGTCGGGGCCGGCACGGCATCGCGCCGTGGCTCCTCCGCCGGCAGACCGTCGCCGGCGGGTCCGATCTCCTCCTGCCAGGGTTGCAGCTTCTCAAGCCAGATCAGAAGACCGGCAAGAACCGCCGCAAAGCCCAGCGCCAGGGCCGGAAACGGCACGCCGAGCAGCTGGTCGAGCGTCAGCTTGCCGTAGGAACCGGCATTGAGAATCGGCTTGAGCAGGGTTGGCTCGGCATAGGTGAAGGCGAGCGCGCCGAACAGGCCGCCGATGAAGGTAAAGATCGCATCCTTATAGCCGGTTCCGATCTGCGCCAGCACCGTGCCGGGGCAGGCGCCGGCAACGACAATACCGATGCCGAGGATCGCGCCGCCGATGATGTCGGCGGCAAACAACGTCGCCTTCGGGCTCAGCTTGGCAAAGCCGAAGCCGACGAGAAATGCCAGCACCAGCAGGCCGGTGATGACGGCCGACAGGAACATTTTCAGCATGGCATGACGGCTCATCTGCATCTGGCAGACGATGACGCCGGCCTCGCAGACGCGGCCCTTTTCGAGCGCAAAGCCGAAGACGATACCCATGGCAAGGCCAAGAAGCATGGCAGCAAGAACGCTCATCACACCCTCCGGTAGATCAGGTTGGCGGCGACGATGCCGGCGCCGAACATGGCGGTGACAGCGACGAACGAGCCGATGGCCAGTTGCGCAATCCCCGACACGCCATGGCCCGAGGTGCAGCCATCGGCGATGCGCGCGCCGAGCACCATGATGAAGCCGCCAGTAAACGCCATCAGATAGCGCTGCGCCGGCGTATGGGCTCCCATCGCCCGCGCCCACACCGGCGAGGCCCCCCAGCGGCCTGTTCCCGACAGGCGTGAGGACAGGAAGGCGCCGACGACGATGCCGCCGATCAGTGCAACCTGCCACCAGTTCTTGGCGCCGGTCAGATGGTTTGCGGCATATTTGATCTCGGCAATGGACGGATCAAAAACCTGTGCGATCGAGGCGGAAATCGTCACGTAGGACGAGGACGTGCCGAGCGCCGTGCCCATCAACAGAAAGGCAGGAATCTGCAGAAGTCCGATGACTATGCCGGCCACATAGGGCGACCAGGATCGGGAGGCGAGAGCGGACATGGGAGGCTCCGTGGTAGCAACGCAGCCACTTATATTCAAGTATACTAATATAGACAAGCGCAGAACCTCGGCACACCATATCGCCGGCTGCGCGCGGCGATCAGCCCAGTCTTGTGGACAGCATGGCGCGCAGGGCCGCCAGATCCTTGGCGAACAGACGGATGCCTTCGGCCAGCTTTTCGGTTGCCATTGCATCCTCGTTGAGCTGCCAGCGGAAGGCGGCTTCGTCGGTGGCAATCCGGACCGGTGCCGTCGCCGGACGGGCGGGATCGAGCGCGCGCTGCAATGGGGCCGTATCGGCCTGCAAATGTTCGAGCAGCGCCGGGGCGATGGTCAGCCGGTCGCAGCCGGCCAGCGCCTCGATCTCGCCGGTGTTGCGGAAGGACGCGCCCATCACCACCGTGCGGTGGCCGTGGGTCTTGAAATAATCGAAGATGCCGCGCACCGAGACGACGCCGGGATCGGTCTCGGCGGTATAGGTCTGGCCGGTCGCCTTGACGTGCCAGTCGAGGATGCGTCCGACAAAGGGCGAGATCAGGAACGTACCGGCCTCGGCGCAGGCAACCGCCTGAACGAGGCTGAAGATCAGCGTCAGATTGCAGTCAATCCCGTCCTTTTGCAGGACCTCGGCAGCGCGAATACCTTCCCAGGTCGCCGCGATCTTGATCAGGATGCGGCTCCTGTCGATACCGCGCGCCGCATAATCGGCGATGATCGCGCGGGCTTTTTCGACCGTGCGAGCAGTATCGAATGACAGATCCGCATCGACCTCGGTCGAAACCCGCCCCGGCACAATCTGAGTCAGCTCCGCGCCGAAGCTGACCGCCAGCCGGTCGGCGGCGCGGGCGACAATCGCCTCGCTGCTGCCGCCCTGTGTCTTCGCCCAGTTCAGGGCCTCATCGACAATCCCTGCATAGGCGGGCATCTGTGCTGCCTTGAGAATCAGGGTCGGATTGGTGGTGCAATCGGTCGGCTGGAACACCTTGATCGAGGCGATGTCGCCGGTATCGGCGACAACCGTGGTCATGGCTTTGAGCTGGTCGAGTTTGGAGGGCATGTTGCTTGCTGCAATGAAGGGGAGATTGTTTGCTTACAGCCTGCCGGGGGCACCAGCAACAGGCGTCTTAGCTCAGCCGTTTCAGTGACGCAGGCCGAAATGACGCCGACCGATAGTGCCCTTTGGCGGCACCTGCATGGGTGCGGCCTGGGACCGCTGCTTTGCCGGGACAAAATTCAAGCATGCGCCGGACGCCCGGGCATCGGCGGCAGGCACCGGCGACTTCAGCCAGCGGTTGATGGCATCGACCGTGGCCGAATGGTCCCACAACGTGCCAAACGGCAGGACGGTCTTTTCGACAGGGGACCATTCATCCGATGCCCCGTCACGGTGACGGATGGCGGTCAGATAGGTCACACCATCGGTGTCACGTTCGGTTTCCAGCACGGCTTCGATGATCGTATCCCTGTCGATGCGTCGGGCGTCTGGATTGAAATAGATCAGCGTGTCATCGTGAAGTTCGATGCGCATGTCGCCACGTTGAAGCCGATTGTTCAGCAGGCTAGACAACAGCAGGCCCGCCACGCCGGCAAATCCGATAAGGAAACGTGTTCCTCCCCCGCCATCCTCGGGAGGCATCATGAACGCGGCACCAAGGGCTGCGAGCGACATGAAGAACATTGCGCCCAGTTCGAGGGTGCTGTTGGCAGGATCCGGGCGAAGAACGGTTGGTGGCACGAATATGGCTCCTTCGGGCCGATGGTGCCGGGCCGTGATAAAGGCGTCCTTAACGTGCCGAAAGAGCCTGTACGGCTCCCTAACGGGGACTAAACGGCCAGTGCGTAAGTGCTCAGGCCCCGTCGGTTCTCGTCGATTTCCAGACGCTGCGCCATCGACGGCATCGCCCGGTCGGCGCAATCGGTGCGCGGGCAGGTGCGGCAGGAGACACCGATCGGCGTGACGATCTGCGGATCGTCGAGATTGAGCCCGTCGGCATAGACGATGTCCCTGGCGTAATGGGCTGCGCAACCGAGGCCGATCGACAATTGCCCGACCCGGTTGGGCAGGCCACCGCGCGAGATCAGCCGGCCGGCAGTGGAAATGGTCCGAGCCACGCAGAAGAAGGCGGTCCCTTCCGGCATCTGCGAAACCTGGACGCGCAGCATTCCGGGCGTTGCGAAGGCATCATAGACGTTCCAGCGTGGGCAGGCGGCGCCGAAACGGGCGATATGGATGCCGGAAGCCGAAAATCGTTTGGAGATATTACCGGCGATATCGACCCGGATAAGATGGAATGGAATGCCCTCGGCGCCCGGCCGACGCAGGGTGGTCAGCCGGTGGCAGGCCTGCTCGAAGGAAATGCCAAATCGGTGCTGCAGCGTGTCAAGATCATAGCGGGTTGAGCGCGCCGCCTCGAGGAAACGGCCATAAGGCGCCATGACAGCGGCGGCAAAATAGTTGGCGAGTGCCGAGCGCGCCAGCGAATCGGCTTCTGCGGTGGAGAATTTTCCACCCGAAACCACCGTTTCGATCTCTCGGCGATAGCCGAGATAGGCAATCTGGTGAGCCAGCTGGAAGGTGCGGCTCGACAGCGGCAGCATTTCCGACAGGACCAGCCTTCGGGTCAGCGGGTTGTAGGACCGCAACAGGCCGGGCAATGTCGCCGCCGGGGCGATTTCGACATCAACGGCGAAACGCTGGTTCAGCACCTTCACCAGATCCTGCTGCAGGGTGAACAGGGCAAGGCCGTTTTCCACCCACAGGGTCTCGGCACATTCTTCCAGCTCGGGGAAATGGTTCATTCGCCGTTGCAGGAAGTCGGTCACCTCTTCCGAGGGCAGCGCCGAACCAGGACTTTCTCCGTCCATGTCATCGGAACGATTCGCCGCGGCGGCTCCGCCACGCTGGTAGGCGTGATAGAGCGCGACGAGCGCCTTGCCGACACTGGGCAGGGTGGATACCAGGTCGCGAACATCGGAGGTCTTGACGTCCTGGCCCTCGAACAGTGGATCGGCCAGGGCTTCCATCAGGTCCGAGGTCAGGCGCGCGTCATCCTCGCCCCCCAGCGATTTGAGATCGACATGGAATCGTTCGGCCAGCCGCAGCAGGATGTTGACGGTGACCGGACGCTGGTTGCTCTCCAGCAGGTTGAGATAGCTGGGCGATATGTTCAGTTCGGCGGCCATCTGGGCCTGATTGAGCCGCATTTCCTGTCGCAGGCGGCGCAACCGACCGCCAATCCGCACCGCCCGCATTGCCGGCCCCTTGAATCTGCACGAGAATTTACAATGGTATTACAATTTACAAATTTACATTTGTCAATCTGTTGATGATTTTCCTGCTTTTTCTCGTTAATTCAATGTCTTATTGCATTGCAGCGCGTTTTTGTGCATGGAAGCGCCACGCCGCAGGGTGAGGGCTCGCCTTCGCCTGCTCCGGTTTGACCCACCTATGAGGATTGCGATGACCGCCTCCTACGCTCCCGAAAACAAGCGTGATTTCACCAAGGCCGATGTCGAGAAGCTGTCGGGCTCCTTCAAGATGGAGCACACGCTGGCCAAGATGGGCGCTGCCCGCCTGCGCTACCTGCTGGCTAACCGGCCGTTCGTGCGCACGCTTGGCGCGCTGACCGGCAACCAGGCGATGCAGCAGGTCAAGGCCGGCCTCGAAGCCATCTATCTCTCGGGCTGGCAGGTGGCGGCGGACGCCAACAACGCCGGCCAGATGTATCCGGACCAGTCGCTGTATCCGGCCTCGTCGGTTCCGGATGTGGTGCGCCGCATCAACAACACCCTGCGCCGCGCTGACCAGATCGCCCATATGGAAGGCGACAAGTCGGTCCATTTCATGGCGCCGATCATCGCTGACGCGGAAGCCGGTTTCGGTGGCCCGCTGAACGCGTTCGAACTGATGAAGGCGATGATCGAGGCCGGCGCCTCGGGCGTCCACTTCGAGGACCAGCTCGCTTCTGAAAAGAAGTGCGGCCACCTCGGCGGCAAGGTTCTGGTTCCCACCAAGACCTTCATCCGCACCCTGAATGCCGCCCGCCTCGCCGCCGACGTCTGCGGCGTCGACACCGTGCTGCTGGCCCGCACCGACGCCCATGCGGCCAACCTCATCACTTCGGATGTCGATGACTACGATCATCCCTGGATCGACCGCAACTCGCGCACCGAGGAAGGCTTCTTCCGCCTCAAGCAGGGCAACAAGCACTCGGTCGAGCATGCGATTGCCCGCGGCCTCGCCTACGGCGCCTATGCCGATCTCGTCTGGTGGGAGACCTCGGAGCCGGATCTCGGGGAAGCCCGCGAGTTCGCGACCGAATTCAAGAAGAAGTATCCGAACAAGTATCTGGCCTACAACTGCTCGCCGTCGTTCAACTGGCGCAAGAAGATGACCGACGCGGAGGCGGCGAAGTATCAGGACGAGATCGCCGCGATGGGTTATCGCTACCAGTTCGTCACGCTCGCCGGCTTCCACTCGCTCAACCTGTCGATGTTCGAACTGGCCAAGGGCTATTCGAAGCGCGGCATGGGCGCCTATTCGGAGATGCAGCAGCGCGAATTCGCCGCGGCCGACATCGGCTTCACCGCCGTCCGTCACCAGCGCGAGGTTGGCACCGGCTACTTCGATGCGGTCGCCATGGCGATTTCGCAGGGCAAGTCGTCCACGACCGCGCTTGCCGGCTCGACCGAGACCGAGCAGTTCCACGACGGCAAGAAGTCGGCTGCCGAGTAATAAAAAAGCCAGGGCCCTCTGTTGCGGCCGACAGGCCGGGACAAGGGGCGATCCGG